>Ga0302288_1000332_pt1 | contig 40017 bp, 31 predicted proteins | sample III_Fen_N1_1_FD_194549 | JGI IMG/M metagenome (GOLD analysis project Ga0302288, IMG submission 194549) | Peat permafrost microbial communities from Stordalen Mire near Abisko, Sweden - III_Fen_N1_1 | ecosystem: Environmental > Terrestrial > Soil > Wetlands > Permafrost | place: Sweden: Abisko...
GAATCTATTCCAGTTGGTTGAGTTATCCCTTCATTGGTTGCTCCTCAGCAGAGCCAATGTCCGTTTCACTCAACAAAACAAAGTTAATTATTTTTCACTGACACAGTTTATCGAACAGACCCAAAAAGGAAGTAAACGTTGTAACCTATAAACATAAATAATATGAAAGTACAAATCTCCCTTAATCTTGGTAGTAGAAGCAATGCCCAAATATTGGTGGATGCTGAAGGCTACGTTAATAGTATGACCGATAATGCAGATTTTGCGGCACCCGACATTGCAACACAAGTTGGTAATACAAAAACAGCAGTCACCAAATTGCGGACAACCATTAATGCTCCAACATCTGATAACAAGACTGACTTAGTCAATGCAGCCCGCGATGTCCTTGATCGAGAATTAACCATCTTGAAAAGTAAAGTGGAAGCGGTGGCAAACAACCCTTCAATACCCGATGCAAATAGATTAAGTATTGTGCATAGTGCAGGAATGAGCGAGAAAACTCAGTCGCATCCACAAAAGCGGGTGTTCACGGTATCGAACACCGACATATCGGGAACCGTACTGTTGTTTGCAACAGGAGGTGCCAAGGCTCATGAATGGCAATACACACCGGACATCACTACATTAAAAAATCGGATTGCTTCGGTAACCACCACCGTGGCTCATACCGAGATAAGCAATTTAGTAAAAGGAACCGAGTATGCATTCTTCCATAAAGCAATCATTGCTGATGAAAAGACTGATTGGGAAGGACCGATATATTTAATAATAACGTAACATACAGGTTTACTATAAGCCACTAAGAGAGACATAGATTATGCGTCTCTCTTAGTTTTGAATACGGAAACACAACCGTTTTTGTGTCTATAAGATGAATATGATATAAAGCAGATGCCGAAAAGCTTGAAAAGAGTAGGCAAAAAATATAAATTATAATAAATATTATGAAAACAAAAAAATTAATGGTTGCTCTCCTTGCATTGGGAGCGTATTTTATGGGTAATGCACAAACAACATTTCCTGTATCACCAACACTACCGTATAATTACATTCAATTACCAGTAGTAAATAATGATAGTTATGCAAGTGGTTTATTCTGGGGTACTCCAAGTGGTACGTCTTTGTATGGAATTTATAGGACTCCTGGTCTATGGGGTACATCGGGAGCTTATCAACAACTTAAAATGACTTGGTCTACCGGAATAATAATTGATGGCGGAAATAGATGGAGTAGTACATATACTTTAGGAGGGACTCAGATTCAGCCTAATGGCGGTCCTGTGTATATAGGTTCACCTTCGACTGTATCACAACCGACAGCTCTAAATATTTATGGAAATACAACAATTGGAACCACAACAACAAATAGTACACTTAGCGTCAATGGAGACCTTTCATCAACAGGAGTTACAACTCTAGGATCATTAACAACAACAGCAGGAACCGTTTCTATATATGGCGGTTTAAATATTGGTTTAGCAGGTGGTGCTGCCTTAGGATACGGAACAAATTATATTGGATTCCAATCATTAAGAAATGTATCTGCAGGAACATGGTCTGTTGCTACAGATGGAGCACATAATGGTGGAGGTATTATGTATACAACTGTAAACGGTGATATGATTTTCAGCCCTGTCGCTTCAAATTCAACAGGTACCGTTGCTCAATCACTCACAGATGCTCAAGTGGCTGCTAATGCTATGTTAAGAGTATCACCAACAAGTGTTTTTGCAAAACAAATAAAAGTACAAACAAGTGTATGGGCTGACTACGTATTGAAACCAGAATACAAATTACGTCCGTTAAAAGAAGTAGAAGCTTATATTAATGCAAATAGCCATTTACCTGAAGTACCATCAGAAGCTGATGTAAAAGCAAATGGAATTAATGTTGCTGATATGAATGCTACGCTTCTTAAAAAAGTTGAAGAATTAACATTATATATGATTCAACAACAAAAAGAAATTGAAAAGCAAGCTGAATTAATTAAAAATCTTCAAGGGAAAATTAACCAATAATATATTTGAATATGAAAAAGATATTTTTAATTCTTTCCATTTCAATATTTGTAAACAGCTTTATTTTCGCTCAAGAATCTAAATTTAAAATTGTAAGTTCTAATGGCATAGATTTAGGGAATAAGGCTGTAAAAGATTTTAAAATGCAGGATAATTCTTATATTTTTTTATTGAATGATACAATAATTTCAATGGATAAACAAAATAATAAGAAAATTAAATCGGTTACAAATGTAGAAGGATTGGATATTGTGAATTCAAAAGTGGTTACAATAAATTCGAACTCTGTTAATACATATACTAAAGATGGATCAACTCCGATTGTATTAAAAGCTATGTATTTAGCCTCAACTAGTGATGGTTATTTTACTTGTAAATTTGCAGGAAATGATAAAACGGCATCATTCAATAATCAAATAGTTTTTATTAATAAAAATGGTATCGAAACTTTTGTATGTTATATAGGTGAAACGCCAACAGGTCTTTTTGTAAAAAATGACAATCTTTATTATTTAACAAGTAATAATTCAACATCATTTATAAAAACCTATAACATCAAAAGCAATAAATGTACTGAAATATCTGAAATTCCAGTAAAAAAAGCTACTGGTCTTACAATTGATAATGATGGTTATTTTATCACTTTTTCAAATATAACAAATCAAATTATAAAAATGAGGAGGGAATAATATGAAATATATAGTCAGCCTTTTGTGTCTTCTATTTATATTGAATACATCAAAAGCCACAAATTATGCTGTTTTAGTTTCAGCGGGAAGGACATCTTCTTATGATGAGGCTAATAATACAATAAATAGTTCTTTTTGGAATGATTTGTATTTAGCATATGAAGATTTAATTGTTAATAAAGGTTATTCTCCACAGAATGTCCTTGTTTTTTACGCTGATGGAACTGATTTTGCGTCTTCAGTAAATCGATTTCAATTAAGTTTTAATAATTGGACTACGCCAATTACTGATTTTCCGTGTACTATTACATCAATAAATCAACAATGTTCTGCTTTAAGTCAGCAAATGACTTCTAACGATAATCTTTTATTTAGGTGGTTTGGACACGGTGGATTTGTTAATAATGATGAATCTTCAGCCGAAAACTATTTTGCAGCAATAACTGATGCTAACGGATATATAATGAAAGATGCAAATAATAATAATATGTTTTATACAAAGGCTAATATTATATCATTGTTTTCAGGTTTTACGAATTATAATCGAATTAATATAATTTGGATGACATGTCGTAGTGGAAGTCTTGTTTCTGGAACAACTACTATTAATAATAATAGAACCTCTATTATAACAAGTAGTTTGTGGACAGAAGATTCTTGGGGTTCTCTTCAATCTGTTTATGATCCTAATAATAGTAGTAAGCAAAGTGTGTTTGCTGATTTTGACTATTATTTAACATCTGCTTTTTCAGGTTTGTATCCTAGTTTATATGCCTATCCGTTGGCTGACAGAAATAGTGATGGCAATACAAGTATTTGGGAGGCATACTATATTACACATCAGGATATGACAACATCAACGGCTCAATATGTTGATGCTTGTAATATTGCAGGGAGAGATTTTTTAAGTGAAAATATATCTATACATAATGTTAATTTAGGAGGATATTGTGCTAAAAATATTACAATCTATAGTAGTACCATTCCAAGTAGCAACCATGTTGATTTAGTTGCACAAAACAATATTACAATGGTACCAGGAGTAAATATAAATTCTGGTTCAGATTTTAATGCATATATTGCAGGTGAGACTTGTGGTTCATTAAAAGATTACACCATTGCTATTTCTGATGATGACGAAAAACAAGCATCAGGAAAAATAACATATAATGTATCGGAACTAAATATGGATGAATCATCTAACAAATTAGATGATGTAGAAAATAATATTTCAATTTCACCAAACCCTTCTTCTGGATTAATTAATATTGCATCATTATCAAATGAACTAATTACAGAGTTTTATGTTTATGATAATACTGGAAATATAATTAGTCATACTTTAGTAAATCAAAAAACAGTGTCATTTGACTTATCAAATTACAATAATGGTACCTACATAATAAAGATTAATACAGCCTCAAAAACATTTTCAAAGAAAATTGTTAAGTATTAATTTTATATAACCATAAATGCAGGGAGACGCAAACAGCTCCCTGCATTTTTTCTGGCATTAAGTTATAAAAAAATAATATCTTTGTTATTAATAAAAATACAATGATTGATTTACAAAAGTATACCGTAAGGCTGGGAACAGAAAAAGATGCAGCTATAATTCTAGAATTAATTAATGTCATTCAACCTGAAGATTCTTGGTCGCTCGAACATTTTCTGTGGCAATATTATACTGGCACAATGAATACAATGGTGTATCTCATTTTTCATCAGAATGTTTTAGTTTCATTATATGTTGCAGTTCCAAAGAGAATAAATATTCAAGGCGAAATAAGAGAAGGGTTCATGGTTCAAGATGTAATGACTCATCCGGACTATAGAGGGCAGGGTTTTTTACATTATTTATCGTCTCTTTGTACTAAAGCTATTTTAGAAAGAAATGAAATTGCATATACTTTTCCCAATAAACATTCAGAGAACAGTTTTAGAAGAAATGGATGGACAGAGTTATCGAAAACACCATTACGAACAATGACGGTTGATAGCTCGGAAAAAAGCCATAACAAGGAATTTGCAATAGAGCCGACAGCTCAATTCGATGAGAGGGTTGATAAAATTTGGAACGAATCAGGTCTACAGATCGGAGTGCAACGTGACAGTTCATTTTTGAATTGGCGATATTCGAGACCAGCAACCAGTTATTTTAGATTTTATATATTGAAAGATAAAGGTTTTTTAATACTCAAGTTATTTAACAATGGAGATAAAAGGATACTGCACGTATTAGATATTGTTATTTCCAAATCAGCAACAGATTATGTACCATCTGTACTAACTTTTATAAAGCAGTTTGCATTAAAAAATGGAGCAGCATTAATAACATGTTGGTTGGACGAGGCACATTGTTATGCTCCTGTTTTTGATGCATTTGGTTTTTCACTTGATTTACAGAATAACAGATATGTATTTGTATTAGCTCCAGAAAAAGACCTAAAAACATTTTCAAGTTCCAATTTGTGGCATTTAACACAAGGCGATAGTGATGTATATTAAAATAATGATAAAAGATGAAAAAAAAAGCAATGATTTTGGTTGCTCATGCTGATGATGAATCGCTAGGAGCTGGTGGATTAATCCCAAAATTAGTCAAAACTGATTGGGAAGTCTCAGTCGTATTTTTAACAAATGGAATATTAGATGTACGAGGAGTAATTGAAAATAATAGAGAAGATGCAATATGTGCATGTAAAATATTAGGCGTTCAAACGCCGCATTTTTTAGATTATAAAGATCAATATTTCGATACTTATCCTATAGCTGACTTGGCTAATTCAGTCACTTCTCTTGGGTTGGATCCCGACTTAATAATTACTCATGCAGAAACTGATTTAAATTTAGATCATCGTATAACAGCAGATATTTCTAGAATAGTGGGACGACCTAAGAAAAAACCTATCTCAATCTTAGCTTGTGAAATTCCCAGTACGTCATTCTGGAATGCAAAGCCATTCCAAGCAAATTATTTTGTAAATATTACTGATGAAATTGATATAAAAATTGAAGCTTTTTCACAATACAAAAATGAACTTCAAGATTATCCACATCCGTGGTCTAAAAAAGGTTTAAAATTATTGGCTGAATACCATGGAATGCAATCAGGCTATAAATATGCGGAAGCATTTCAGTTAATTCGGGGATATGCATCATTACTACCATAATTTTTGCTATTTGTAATGCCGAGAGTAATAACCCCTCAGCATTTTCCTAAGGATTATACTTCGATTTATTCATAATCTTCTGAAAGTCGTTTTCTTTCATTAATTGAGGAAGCGTAACCGAATTATGATTCATGTACGACAACACAATCTGGTAACCAATCCACACGGCGGCACGTGCAGGGCTTTCTTTCGAAAAAGCCGAGGTAAATGGTCCTTCACCGGTAAAACGTTTGATGTTCATGTAGTCGGAATTGAAGAGCAGTTTGTTATCAACAAGATAATCCCACATATCTTTTTCGCTTTGGGTGCAGAACTTCAGTTGTTTGCTTGTGAAACCCCAAATAACAGTGTCGTTCTGGTCGGGCACCATTGCTTTGGTAAAATAGATCTTACGACCTTCATTAATCATGGTTGAAAGCAGGTTTTCGCTATTGAAATTGAAAGGAAATTCGCTTTCGGCAAGGGCAAGCATCACGTCAGAGGTGACTTTCTTCGGATACATCACATCTTTTTTGTATTGTTCCATTTCAAGATGTTTATAGAGCGAACAATTGGTTCCCAGATATTTGTCGAGCCCAATACCAATCAATGAACTGTCTATCACAATAGATTGGTTGAAACCACCGTTGAATGTATATAAATTGGGAATCTTTTTCTTTGGGAAAAAATAGGTGTAATGTTTAAAAGCTTCGGTCAACTCAGGTTCAAACGAAAGTTTTTGGGAACCAAATTCTTTTACAATCAAATCGTTGATGTCGTTGAAAACCTCATAGTTCAGAAATACTTTGAGGTTCTTCACATAGTCGGCATTATACATCGACCCGACTTTGATAATCTGGTTGCTGTACAATTCGGCAAAGGTTCCATATTCTTTAATAATTTCGGGCAACTTCATTTCAATGCTGTCGTTTTTCAAATGAGCAATGGTTTGATCGAGCCGGTGAATGTGTAAAGTAACCTTTATTTTAGAAACATCGACCTTAAACGGGTCATTAGAACAAGATGTGAGAAGAATCCCTAAAGCCAGGGAAAACATTAAATACCGCATGACAAACCGATTGAAAGATGATAAAATATATTGTGCCTTTATTATAAACACATAACTTAAATTTGGACAAAAATAGTATTTTTGCAGCGATGAAAAAAGGAATTATAATTAACCTCATATTTTTATTTTTTGCTGTTGCAGGCAAAAGCCAGAATGCCACAGTTGTCGGGAAAGTAACCGATGAACAGGGGCAGGCAATTCCGTATGTGGTGGTGTATGATCTAAAAGCCCCTCAGTCGGCATGTCAGACCGATATTGATGGTTTATATCGATTAAATGTCACACCTCAGGAAAACTGTGTTTTACTTTTTTCGGTAACCGGTTATAAGAAAACAAGCACAACGGTTTCAATAGCCGATGGTGACGTAAAAACTATTAACAAAAAGCTTGAAGTAAATGCCCGTGAAGTTTCTGAAGTTATGGTTCTTAGCAAACATGATAAGGATGGAGGTTTAACCCGCATCAATCCCAAATATATTCAATCGATTCCGGGAATAGGAATGAGTAGTGTGGAAACCAGTATAAAAACACAACCCGGTGTTACATCACGTAATGAATTCAGTTCGCAGTATAATGTGCGGGGAGGTAATTTCGATGAAAACCTCACGTATGTCAATAATATAATGATTTATCGTCCGATATTAATTCGTTCGGGTCAACAGGAAGGATTGAGTTTTATAAATCCCGAACTGGTGGGAGCCATAACATTTTCGTCAGGAGGTTTTGATGCCGAGTATGGCGACAGAATGTCGTCGGTACTTGATATCAAATATCGGAAACCGACAATGTTTGCTGCATCAACAACCCTGAGTCTGATAGGAGTGACCGGTCATATTGAAAATGTAAGTAAAGATGGTCGATTTACTCAGATAACGGGAGTCCGTTATAAAGATAATAGAATGATATTAAGTAAAATGGATGAACACGGCGATTATAAACCAACCTTTGCCGATTTCCAGACGCAGATGACATATCAGTTATCGAAGAAATCGCAAATGGGATTTTTAGGATATCTGGCTCATAATAATTATCTTTTTGTACCACAAAGTAAAGAGACCACTTTTGGAAACATTGAAAAACAATACAAGATGTTTATCTATTTTCAAGGAAATGAAAAGAATGTATCAACATCGTTAATGGGTGCTTTATGGAATCAATGGACTTTTGATGAAAATACAAATGTCAAAGTAACTGTATCGGATTTTAATAGTGTGGAAAACGAATCGTACGATGTTATCAGTTCATATCAATTGAAGGAAACAGCATCAAATTTAAGTTACGATCAGCCAAGTGTAAATTGGGACACGGTTCAAAATCTTGCCTCGGGATCGTTCTTTAAACATGCCCGCAACGATTTACATGCCAATGTAATCACAACATCGTTGATTTTGAATCATGAGTTCGAGATCAGCAGTTTTTCGGCAGGAATTGATTGCCAATATCATCGCATTAATGAAGATCTCAATTCATGGGTTTATCTTGATAGTGCCGATTATAATATGCCTTATTCAGATACGGCAATACACCTAAACGAAACGGTCTATAATAAAATCCGCTTTAGTAATTATGAGTCGAGTGCCTTTGTTCAAAACACATGGAAACTTCAATTGGGAGAGAATTTGCTCTCTTTAACCGCCGGTTTACGTTCAAATTACAAAACCTCTAATGAACAATTCATTACAAGTCCTCGTCTAAAGTTAATCTATAAGCCAAATTGGAAACGAAATATAGTATTTCGCTTATCTTACGGCTATTATTATCAAACACCATTCTTTAAAGAAATGATTGGTATTGACGGTACGTTTTACACAAAAACCAAAGATCAGGAATCGATACATTATGTTGCCGGAGGCGATTATTTCTTAAAAATATGGCAACGTCCTTTTAAGCTCACGGTCGAATCATATTACAAAGATTTGAAACGAATAATACCTTACACTGTCGATAACGTGAGTTTGCAATATTTTCCCAATAAGTCGGCTAAAGGTTATGCAACGGGTGTTGATATGAAACTCAATGGCGAGTTTATTAAAGGAACCGAATCGTGGATCAGCCTTTCTGTATTACAAACAAAAGAAAAAATTGACGGCTCGGGATGGCAGCGTCGTCCCACCGATCAACTGATAAATCTTGGCATTTTCGTTCAAGACTATCTACCTTGGGATAATTCATATAAAATGAGTATGACGATGTATTATGCCTCGAACGTGCCAAGCAATTCGGTCGATATAAGCAATACGAAACAATCGGTTGTTAACCTGCCGGCATACAAACGCGTTGATGTTGGATTTTCAAAGCAGATTATTGCCGAATCAAATACCGAAACAAAAAAGAAATATTCGTTGAAGAGTCTTTGGGTTGGTTTAGAAATACTGAATTTATTAGATTTTAGCAATACTGTTTCGTACTTTTGGATAAAAGATGTGCAAGGATATAATTATCCAACACCAAATTATTTGACAGGTCGAATGTTCAATATTAAAATAAGTGCAAAAATTTAAAAGATGAACATACAGTTTCAAAATCCGGGAATGTTGTTTGGACTGTTAGCAGTTTCTATTCCTATTATCATACATCTTTTCAAATTTCGAAAACTTAAGATTGTTTATTTCAGCAATACCGAAATGCTTCAGCAATTGAAGAATGAAACCGTTTCGAAAACAAGATTGAAACATTTACTGGTGTTGCTTGCCCGAATTCTTTCCATAATCTGTCTGGTACTGGCGTTTGCCATGCCGTTTATTCCCAACAAACAAAATCATGCTATATCGAAAGGGAATACTGTTGTGGCAATTTATATTGATAATTCATTCAGTATGATGGGCGAAAGTGCTGAAGGGCAACTACTCGAAGAAGCTAAAAGACGTGCCGAATCGGTGGTGAAAGCATACAATCAGGGTACTCGTTTTGTAATTCAAGATAACGACAATAAACCGGCAAATCATTTTTTTCTAAGTCGAGAGAAAGCTTTGGAAACAATTACATTGATTACATCATCGCCAAATTCATTGCCGATGAGTACCGTTTCAGAAAACATCAAAAATATTGTCGAAAACAATCAACCAGGAGCTGAAATAACAGTCTACATGATTTCCGATTATCAAAAATCGTCGTTCGATGTTTCGGAATTTAAACGCGATTCTTTGATGAAATATTTCTTTGTACCCGTTTCGCCGCGTACTGTTTCAAACCTATACATTGACACATGTTGGTTCGAAACACCGACACATTTATTTATGCAACCCGAGAAGCTGTTCGTTTCGATTGTAAACACTTCAAATCAAGCATATTCAACCATTCCTGTTAAATTGATGATAAATGATACCACCAAAGCAATTGCTTCGGTTTCGCTGCGACCTTTGGAATCAAAAACAGTAACACTGGAATATAATAATACCAGTAAAGGAAGTATTTGCGGGAAAGTGGAAATAAACGATTATCCCATTGTATATGACAATACATACCTGCTTTCTTATTCCATTAAGACCAAATTTAGAGTTCTTATAATAAATGAAAAAGAATCGAATCCATTTTTAAATGCGTTGTTTAAGGACGATGCTTCGATAAGTGTCGATAATGTTACGGCAATGAACATTACCTATTCATCTTTTGCCGATTATGATGCAATTATTCTTTCGGGATTAACAACCATTTCGGATGGATTGACTCAAGAATTACAAAAAATAATTAAAGAAAAAGGTTCGTTGGTACTATTCCCCGATATAAAATCAAACGTTCAGACATATAATAATTTACTCAGTCGATTTAACGCTCCTGTTTTAGAGCAGTTGGATACCACCAAGGTTAGAGCCGGAGGCATAAATTACAAACATCCCATTTTTGCAAATGTTTTTAAACACGAAATAACAAATACCGATCTGCCATATTTCTTTGAGCATTTCAAAATTAAAAATCAGTCGCGTTCGGCTACAAACAATATACTCTGGGCCGAAAGTTCCGACGAATTGGTTGTCAGTACAACCTTTGGAGGCGGAATTGTTTATTTATTCTCTTCGCCATGTAACGACAAAGCAAATACATTGGTGAAACACCCGCTTTTTGTTCCTCTGTTATTAAATATGGTGCTTAATGGAACGTCTAATGCACCATTGCAATACAAAATAGGTGGTAACAGCATCGTTTCGGTACCGGTTTCGTCGAACGATAATGCATTGATTCATATCGTGAACCGACAGAATAAGAATGAATTTATTCCGCAGCAGATCAATATCAATAATAGTGTTAAAACAAAATTGATGCTTGGTGGGAATATTTTGGAATCGGGCTTTTATTTCGTAAAATCGGGTTCAAATACAATTTCGACCCTTGCATTCAATTACAACCGGTTAGAATCGAGGATGGACTTTTTTAACCCTCAGCAAATTTCTGATCTGGCAAAACAATATGTGGTAAACTCGAATGTTATTGACAAACCAAAAGAACTTACCGGTGAATCAATAATACAAATGGACAAAGGCATTCAACTATGGAAATGGTTTATTATAGCCTGTCTGTTTTTTATTCTGGCAGAGATACTCCTTATCAGATATCTAAAATAATGATTGAGCAGTTTTTATCATATTGCAAAACAAATAATCTGATTAACGAAGGTGACAAAACGTTGATAGCCATCAGTGGCGGAGCCGATTCTGTAGTACTATCGCATTTATTTTATACAAGCAAATTACCGTTTGCTTTAGCACATTGTAACTTCAAGTTAAGAGGCGAAAATTCAGATGCCGATGAAGCATTTGTAAAAGAATTAGCAAAGCATTACAATTGTCAGCTCTTTGTTAACCATTTTGATACAAATCTATTTGCCAACGAAAACAAACTTTCCATAGAAATGGCAGCCCGTGAGTTGCGTTACGAATGGTTTGAAACAATTTGTTCAGGCAACGGCTTCAATTCGATAGCCACAGCCCATCATCAGGAAGATAATGCCGAAACGATATTGCTAAACATAATCAGGGGTACCGGGTTGAAAGGTTTGACAGGAATACGGAATAAGACAAACCACATTATCCGTCCATTATTATTTGCCGATAAAGCAATGATACTTGATTATGTAAAAGAACAAAAGCTTTCATATAGAACCGACGAATCGAACTTCGAAACAATTTACAAAAGAAATAAACTTCGAAATATTGTATTTCCCATTCTCAAAGAATTGAATCCTTCGGTTGTAAAAACAATGAATGAGAATGCAAATCGAATTTCGAAAAGCTATGCTTTCTATGAAAAACATAGTAAAGAATTGCTTCGACAGTTGGTACATAACAATTCGATAAACAACACCAGCACTTTAAGTATTTCAGATCTGATAAATACTGGATTTCCTGAGATTATTTTGTTTGAATGGCTCAATTCATTTGGCTTTTCCGAAGATGTTATTCAAAACATTGGCGATGCATTATCGGCTCAATCGGGCAAACGGTTTCTGAGCGAAAAATATGAATTGATTAAGGATCGCGACTTATTGATTCTCTCTAAAATAGAACCGTCATTTTCATCTCAAACAATTTTTGCCGACACCAAGCAGATCACAACTCCTATTACATTAAACATTGAACTATGTTCTGTTAATGATATTAATCTGCAACATATTACTGATTCGGCAATAGCCATCGACGCTTCTTCCATTTTATATCCGCTAACACTTCGTCCATGGCGGAACGGCGATCATTTTGTCCCGCTGGGAATGACCAAGCAAAAGAAACTCAGTGATTTTTTCATTGACAAAAAGCTTTCATTACACGATAAAAAGAAAGCATTGGTTCTTACCGACAGCAAAGGTAAAATTGTATGGGTGGTCGGTTATCGAATATCTGATAACGTAAAGATATCGAAGCAAACAACCCGCGTATTAAAAATAGAGATCGGTTGAAGCAATATGCCGGGAAAAACACCTTTACTGTATCAACAGTGCAATCTGTTTTAACTCGTCGTCGCTGAATGCCAGATTGTTTATACCCGCCACATTATCTTCCAGTTGTGATACCGAACTGGCACCAATCAAGACCGAAGTTACATTCCGATCTTTTAATAACCAGGCTATAGCCATTTGTGCAAGACTTTGACCTCGTTTGCGGGCTATGTCGTTCAATGCCGTTAGTTTTTTGATTAGTTCGGATGTTATATTTTCCGAATGCAAGAAACTGTTTGGTTTCGACGCTCTCGAATTTTGCGGAATACCTTTTAAATATCTATCGGTCAACAAACCCTGAGCCAAAGGTGAAAAAGCTATAACCCCAACACCATTTCTGCCGGCAACGTCAAGCAATCCGTCAGCTTCAACCCAACGATCAAGCATCGAATAACGGGGCTGGGTAATTAACAACGGAACGCCTTTATCTTCAAGAATGGAAACTGCCCGTTGCAATTGTTCTGCATTATAGTTCGAAACACCGATATACAATGCTTTGCCTTGTTTATAGAGTAATTCCAACGCACCCATTGTTTCTTCCAACGGCGTTTCGGGATCCCAGCGATGATGATAGAAGATATCGACATAGTCGAGTCCCATGCGTTTCAAACTTTGATTGAGACTGGCGATTAAGTATTTCTTCGATCCGAAATCGCCATAAGGACCCGGCCACATGCCATATCCTGCTTTTGTTGAAATTATGAGTTCATCACGATAGGTTGCCAGATCTGATTTCAAAATCTTTCCAAAATTTTCTTCAGCAGAACCTGCAATTGGTCCATAATTATTAGCCAAATCAAAATGAGTAATTCCACAATCAAAAGCTTTTCGAATAATATCTCTGCCATTTTCAAAGATATCGACACTCCCGAAATTCTGCCATAAACCTAAAGATAGTGCCGGAAGTTTAATACCACTTTTCCCGCAACGATTATACTTCATCGTTTCATATCTATTATTTGATGCTATATATGTCATCTGATTACCATTTTAATTAAAGACTCAGTGTCCCTTATATTACCTCTTTTTGTGATTCCATTTTACGGCTTCATCACCACAAAGATAATCATGACAGATTACCATGTTTCATAAATTCAGGTCTTTTTTTTACGTCAAACAGTAATTTTAAATAATAAATCAGAAAGACTCTAACAAGTACAGATCTCAAAGAGCTTTCCACGGTCGGGGAAGGTGAGTCCGTAGGTCAGTTTGCCTGTTACCCTGATGGGGAACCCCTGCCATAATCGCCGGCGAGGTTTCCCCAAGTGGGGAATGTCTGCATGAATCTCCGGCAAAGCATCCCCGTGTGGGGAAACCCTGCCGAAATTTCAGACACCACTTCCCCAATATGGGAGAACTTGTTGCTGTATGCCGGAACCATTTCCCCGGCATATACCATCTTGTGCATCAAATGCAGATGAAGATCCCCTGGCAAAAACAATGTGTTTTTAATCAAAAAGAAGCCGTCCCTTTTATATCATCTTGCACCTTGTAAACAAAAAGACATTGCGACATCGATAAATTCACTACTTTTGAAGGTGTCAAACAAAGTCAGGCATCTGTCATCCACAAGATGGGATACTAAGAATCTTTAAACAAATGTATAATGGAAGATATAATGAAAATAAACAAGATAAATGCTATAATAAAAACCTATTTCGAACAACATCCACAGGAAACAATTGTCAGTGCAAAAGATGTCATGACCGATTTTATTCGTGGCGGAATATTTTCGAAAGATGAAAAACATGGTTTGCCTATTCGTAAAATATTGAGAGAACTGGACGAAAACGAAAAACTTGATCTTATTCCTTATGTTTATGCCGAACGAAAAGACAAAATTATAAACTGGCATTTTGTTCCTTCGAAAGAAAAAATTCCCGAACGGGTTCTCTCGAAAAAAGAAGAAGCCCTGAAAGCACGTTCACAAAGCGACGAATCGTATATCCTCGATTTATGTGATCGTGTCATCGGCAAAAAGGCTGTACGACAAAAAAGGTTCGATTTTCTATTGGGCGATTTCCATAAAGATGGCATAACCAGAACAAAATTACCAGTTGCTGCTTTTTACCAAAGCCTCAATCTGGTAATCGAACACTACGATATTAACGATACCTCTATTGCAGGTGAAGCCGCGAAAAAGACCGTAAGTGGTGTTAGTCGAGAGGAACAACGCAAGATTTACAACTCACGCCGTGCTTCTGTCCTTAACAGAAACGGCATTAAACTTATTACTATTTCATATACCGATTTCCACTGCGATGAAAATAAGAGAATAGTAAGGAATGAGGAAACCGATCTGGCTATTGTAAAAGAAAAATTAAAGAAATTTGTGGGATAATATTCCGAAACTGATCTTTATCCATTTCTCAAAGATAATCGTATGTCAGAATTATCATTCACCGCAATAGATTTCGAAACCGCCCACGGAAAACGCTGGAGTATTTGTTAGGTAGGACTCATTAGAGTGGAGCAGGGAGTAATTGCCAAAGAAATAAATCTGCTGGTTCAGCCTCCAAATAATTTTTATTGGGACAGGTTTGTCGACATTCATGGCATCACACCCCGAAAAACAGCAAACTCACCGACATTCGATCAAGTGTGGCATCTGATCGAACCATATATTAAAGAACAGACGGTGGTGGCTCACAATGGCATGTCGTTCGATTTTCCGGTACTGAAAGAAACACTTGCATTTTATGATATATATGTGCCCGATTACGACAAGGTTTGCACGTATCGAATATTTAAACAAAATCTGGCAGCACTGTGCCAGAAACATTCCATTCCGTTGAATCATCACGATGCGTTGAGCGATGCCCGGGCTTGTGCGGCATTATATCTGATTCATTTGCAACAAAGCCAATAGATCACTTACATGATTTTCTTCCGTTTAAACCAGAAGTAAATTATCACGGCAATGACAACCATCAAGCCCAGAGCCATGAAATATCCCGATTTCCATTTCAGCTCCGGCATGTTTTCGAAATTCATTCCATAAACGCCCACAATGAAGGTCAGCGGCAGGAAAAAAGCTGAAAAGACGGTAAGCAGTTTCATTATATTATTGCTTCGTTGTGAATTGACCGACAAGTATGTATTCAGCAGGTTATTCGAATCTTCCCAGACTTCGTCATATTGCAATATAAGATGAAGCAGTTGATCTTTTATGTCTTGTAATGCCGTTTTCGAAGCTTCATTCACCTCAATCTGGTTTATCACATTTTGAGTTATCTGCAATAATTTCTTTGAAATGCGGGTATGCGATTTCTGGTAATACAAATCCTCCAACGATACTCTGGAATTATCTTTCAAGAATATTATTTCTTCAATTTCATCAATTTTATCGCTGAGTATGTTTGCCGGTTCTACAAAGGTATTCATCATTTTATGAATGATATAGACCAATAGCTCTTCGGCATCGACAATCTTTGAAGGCACATTCTCAAAAAAAGCGAATTCGCTCCGGTGGATGGTAATGATTTTATTGCTGTTGTAAAAAAAAGCTATCTTGTTCGAAAGTTCCTTGATATTTGTAATACGGTCGTTAATGTCGGCAGTAAAAGCCCGTAGAATCAGAAAATTATACTGATCGAGTTTTTCGAACTTTGGTAAGTGACCGAATTGAAGGCTGTCGTCGATTTGGAATAAATCGAGGTTATAATCCTTGGCGATGCTGTCAAGATGAGCTTTGTTCGGCTGGCAAATATCTATCCAGATGAAGTTTTCGAACTGTAGTTCTTTAATTTTTGTATCCATTAATTTCTAATTTTTTCAAGATAAAGTTATTCCTTTTTTCACAAAGAATAACTCCATGAGAATCTAAAAAATAAAATCAAATAGCCAACGATCGTCATTTTTCGATTCATTCGGCTTTCGGTTGCCGTTTTATACAAACAAAAAAGGTCATACAATGGTGTACGACCTTTCTATTGATAATGCTGTCGATATCTATTTTTTCTTTTTGGCAGTGGTTTTGGTTGTTGTCTTTTTCGAACCTGACGATTGCTTCTTAGTGGTTTTGGTTGTAGCCTTTGTTGTTGTTTTGGTCGACGTTTTTGCTACTGATTGTGCTGGTTTTGTTGGTTGTTGCACAGTTGCAGGCTGGGTTGTTGCTGCGGGTTGTGTGGTCTTTGTTGCCGATTGTTGAGCTGGTTGAGCTGTTGTCGTTGCAGATGTTGATGTTGCGGCCGATTGTGTCACAACTTTTGTTGCAGCGTCCGAAACTTGAGTGTTCACAACCTTATTAATTTCTGTTTTAGCCTTTTCGGTAACCTTTGTTTTTTCAGCTTCTTTAGCTTTTTCTAAGTCAGTTTTAATATCGGCAGCACTTTTTGTCTGCACCTCTGTTTTGGCTTTTGTTTCCAGATCTTTAATATCGCCAATGTTTTGTGCAAATAAAAATCCACAGGTTTGGAATAGAATAATTGATGATAGAATTACTTTTTTCATATTGTTTAAGGTTTAATTAAAGGGTAAATATTACTTTTAAAACACGTGTAAAAATACAGTAAAAGATTTAATTACGAAACAGTACCATCCGATAAAAGTACAGACATCATTTTTAATAGATCTCGAACATAGAAAAGAGCTTTCGCCTTTGGAAATGTCAATGCTATACTGTTTCGTTGAAGTTGGTTGATTTTACAGACATGGTTTTTATTTCGTTTGTGTAAATGTTTTTTATGTAAGTTTGTTACAAAAATTAAGATATGCAATCACGAATACAGGCTTTAAGGCACGGTGCCTGGTTTTTCCTTTTCAATTCGGTTATTCTTCTTCTCATCGGGATTCGATATTTCGAATATATATCAGGATTAACAAGTTTTTTATCAATCGGATATATAGTCTTTGCAACAATAAGTCATTTTATATATCTGTCATTTATAGTATATCTGTTATTATATCTCCCCGTGGTATTGGTTTGGGCTAATCGAACATTTGTCTGGGTTTGGGCGGGAATAACATCGTCGTTGGGGGCTCTTATTTTATTAATCGATACGTTTGTATTCAATATCTATCGGTTCCATATCAATGGTTTTGTTTTAGATCTGGTATTTGGTGGTGCTGCGACTCAAATTTTCGAATTCAGTACCATACAGTACATTATTTTGTATTCTGTTTTGTTGCTACTATTAAGTATTTCGCTGGCTTCTTCATTTTTTATTTTTCGTTATCAAAGCAGACATACCTTTACACGAGGCTGGTGGATTGCTGGTTGTGTGATGGCAGCTATGCTTTTTAGCCATGTCACACATGCCTGGGCCGATGCTACCGGTTATACTTCAATCACAAAATCGTCACGATATTATCCTTTATTTTTCCCGGCAAAAGGTCAAACACTCTTTTTGAAATTGGGAATAATCGATAAATCGGATATAGCAAAGAAAATAACATTAAAAAATGAAGCCGCCGATCTTGATTATCCCAAGCATCCGATAGTTTGTGAGAACAAAAAGAAACAAAATATCATCATCATATTGCTCGACTCATGGTATTTCAAGGTGCTTGATTCAACAACAATGCCTAATGTTTTCCATTTTGCAAAACGTTGTGATGTCTTTAATAATCATTTCAGCGGAAGCAATGGCACCAGAACCGGTGTTTTTTCCTTTTTCTATAGTATTCCGGGAATATATTGGGACGACGTTCTTGCCAGTCAAACCAGTCCGATTTTCATTGACGAACTGTTAAAAATGAATTATGAAATCAAAACCTTTGCGAGTGCTTCATTGGCTAGTCCTCCTTTCGATCATACCATTTTTCGAAAAGTCCCTGACTTAGATATTGAAACTGCCGGCGAAAAGGCTCATAACAGAGATCGACAATTAACCCAAAATTGGATTTCGTATATTAAAAAGCGTCAGGACTCACACAACACCGGAGTATTTATGAGCTTTCTCTTTTACGATGCCTTGCATGCATATTCTCATCCACACAATTCACGAAATCCTTTTCAACCCGAATGGGATTACCCCAAATACGAACAGTTGAACAACAATTCTGATCCCAAACCGATGTTAAATCTTTATAAGAATACTGCCTATTATGTCGACTCGTTGCTTGGACTCGTGTTCAAGCAAATGGAAGCATCCGGATTACTGGCAAATTCAATGATAATCATTACGGGAGATCATGCACAGGAATTTAACGACAATAAAAAGAACTTTTGGGGGCATAACAGCAACTACTCGGCAGCTCAATTACATGTTCCATTTTTACTTTACACTCCCGGCAATAAACATCAGACATTTTCACATTGGACAAGTCATTACGATGTTATTCCAACCATTTTTCAAAACCTATTTAACTGTAAAAACAATACCAGCGACTACAGTTGTGGTAAAAACTTATATAACACAACCCGACGCGATTGGCTGCTGGTTGGAAGCAAAGATAATTTTGCAATAGTACAACCCAACAAAATAACTTCGGTCAATTTCGATGGTTCTTATGAAATCACCGACAACCATTTAAACACATTACAGAACACAAAACTGGAAATCAATTTTATTAATCCGATAATGCTTTCGAGCAAATCATTTTATAAGAACTAATGAAATGGAAATAGAAGTAAGCGATGGAAAACCACACTATCTTTTTGACAAAACACTTTTATTCGAAAGGGTTGAAACCATTGTAACAACATCGAAAAATGAAGAACTGGTTTTCCCGCTTTTATTTCACAATAATATCATTTCAGCAACACTTGGAACATTTGCCGTTTACACCGAACACTTGGTTTTCGACAACAATACAATCAAAGGCAATATAACTCTTGATGTTTTAACCGACGAACCATTCATTGTGAAAATGCCCTGTCGATTTCCCAAAACGGCAAACAAACCCTATTTCCAGATACCCGGATATTTGTATGGAACCAATAATCTGAAAGGAAGCCGTGGATCACAATTTAAGCTCGATTATGGCGGTGCCGTTGAGTATCCCAACGGATCAAAACTATCAACCCGTGCCGACCGGAGTACGCACAACGGAATAATTACAGTCCACAATAAAGTGCTGCAAATGCTTGCCATTACTGAAAAAATGGAAGGCATTGAATACTCCTCAAACGATATCTGGAAACCTCGATACTGTTATAATGGTTTGATGCTCGATACATCTCAGAAAACCAGCGATGTTGTGGGCTTCACCCTTGGTTACCAACATTTCCCGAAACGCTACGGACATGTATGGGATGATCCAAAAACACCCGCAATGGACCAATATACAGATGGCTGGATTGATAACTGCAAAGGGAAACAACTCACAGCCCAGGTATTCTATTTTGCAGATACGGCTATAGAAGGAATACCAGCCTACGGAAAAGCAATCCGCACCTATTACAATCACTATCATGTTGCACCCCAAGTCAGAAGCAATAGAACCGATGCCATGCAAAAGATAGCCGGAGCAATTCTTAACAACGGCTGGAATGATGAACAAAAATTCTTTATTCAAAGTAGCGACGACTATGGTAAAGTGCGTGGCGATGCAGCATGGACAGGTGGTTTGCAGGTTGCCTATCCGATGCTGAAAGCCGGATTAAAACTACAAAACCAACAGGCGGTAAACACAGCTCTCGAATTTATGGACAACCTTTGCACAAATGCCATAAACAGAAAAGCACAATTACTTTTCGAAGAATGTAGAGATGGTGAGTGGCATGTAACAGGTTGGTGGGGACTTCGCAAAGATTGCTGTAACTGGGGCGATAAACCCCGACACTCGGCTTATGTCAATGGACAAGCCGCATATTATTTGCTTAAAAGTTATGAATTAACCGGACGGAAACATTCTCTATGGTTGCAAACAGCTAGAATGGTACTCGAAACAGCCATTAAAAGTCAAAATGAAGTGGGGGCGTATGCCCGTTTTTTTGATCCCGATTCGGGTACAGCTGTCGATTACGATGGATTTCAAAGTTGTTGGTTTGTTCCTGCAATAGCATTGTTATGGCAGTTGACAAACCAAACACGATATCTCGAAAGTGCCGAGATGGCAGCCTTTCATTATTTTTCATGGCAGCTGAATGGCGAATTGTATGGAACACCAATGGACACACACGATGCTGTTGATGAAGAAGGAAATCTTGCCTTTATGGCAGCTTGCACCGAATTGCATAAAGCCACAAAAAAACAGAAATATATAGATTATGCACGTATTGGAATGGATTACGAATTTTCATGGAAATTCTGCTACAATACCGTATTTTCGAACAATCCATTACGATCGTTACAATGGAGTAGCTGCGGTGGAAGCATCACCAGCACCCATAATATTCATATTCACCAGATGGGAAATCTGGCGGCAGCCGATATCTATTACCTCTACCGGCAAACCGGTGATGAATATTATGCCCAACGTCTTCGCGATACCTGCATTTGGGGCAATGGAACATACAACCGTTTCGACGGTGAATTTGGTTTTGGACTGGAAGGACAAACCACCGAACAGTTTTTCCATACCGATGCCATTCTGCTACCATGGTGGCGTCCTTGGGATGGAGGCGTGTGGGAAGCCTATCTGCCGTGGGCTCCGGGATGTATCTTATTAAGTAATGCCGAAGATATTCCCGATATCTTTTTTGAATAATTCTGCCGCCAACCAACTCCTCTGGCTCGTTCTGAAAAGATTAAATCATCAAAAGCATAACACAAAAACAGGGAAATTGCCTCCCGGAGGGGAAAAATTGGTGTTCGAACAGCAATGTTGAATAACAAAGAAGGATCATCGACCACCGGAAGCGGATGTTTGTCGTTCGGTGCATCACCGTCAGAGATTATAAATGGGAGTTTGACGACTTTCAAAGATTCGATAGGATAAAAGCCAAGTTGATAATTTTAAAATTGTTGAGCTATAAAATAGCTTCTTTCAAAAAAACAGTTACCTTAGCCTTTGAAAAGTACTTTCGAATTGACAATGATTGATACATTTATAAATACTATAAAAGCCGACAAGGAAAACTGGACAACGTTTCAAGAGAATTTTGTTGAAAAAGAAATTTCGTCTAAAACAATATTATTACACGAAGGCGAAATTTCAAACAACATTTTTTTAATACAAAAGGGTTGTTTGAGAGAATGGTTTAATAAAGATGGGAAAGATATTACTTTTCAATTTTTTTTCGAGGGGCAACCCGTTGCTTCTATTGACAGTTTTTTGAATCAAAAGCCAAGTCTTTTTACAATCGAAAGTATTGAACCAACAACTCTTTTATCGATTGAGAAGGCTGATTTTGAGAAATTGCTGATAACCTATCCCGAATTTAAAAATGGATTTCAGGACTTTATTTTTCAACGGTTTAGAATTTACGGACAATTATTTCTTTCAAGAATAAAAGACACTCCGCAAGAACGATACAAGGATTTAATTAAAAGCCATCCCGAAATCATCAAACGTGTTCCACAACATTATATAGCTTCTTTTCTGGGGATAACACCGATTTCGCTTAGTCGAATACGAAATCGAAAGTAACATTCATTTCTTAACAATTGTTATCGTTGCACGGTTCATTTTTGAAGAATTTTACTCAAAATATTTTACTATGAGACAAGGATTCATTAAACAAAAGCATACAAACACGGAGTTCGTTTTGCTTGATACAAAAAAATGTGAAGCATGTTGGAAATGCTTGGATGTGTGTAGTAACAAAGTAATTGGTCGGATAAATCTGCCGTGGCACAAACATATCCGATTTGTCAACGGAAGTACCTGTATAGGTTGTATGAAATGTGTAAAAATTTGCAAAACAGGTGCAATAAGTAAACTAAATAAAGAGCAGGCGGATGTATAATGCTAATAATAGTAATCGGTTCATTGTAAATCTTGGACTATTTGTTTTTGGTATTGCATCAGCATTCTCTGGAATGCTGATGCAAGTAAAGTATCATATAGGCAACCATGGTACTAGTGCGATAAATGATTTTGTGTTTGGAATAAATTATCACGGTTGGTCTGTTGTGCATAAAATTTTGATAGTTGTACTCTCTTTATTACTGATTTACCACATATTGCAGCATTGGAAATGGTACAAAGCTGTAATTACTAAAAGACTCTTTGCAAAAAACCAACAAGTTTTGATTTTTTCTTTACTATTTGTTGTGGTAGCAATAACAGGAATAACACCGTGGTTTATTGGTTTATTAAAAGGCGATGAAATACAACGGAAAGCATTCATTGAAATTCACGACAAATTTGCTATCATATTAACGATTTATCTTATACTACACATATTCAAAAGAATGAAATGGTTTTTTACTACATTTGAAAAGATAAAAAAAGAAACACAGCACACAATAGAGTAGATAGTCAGCCAGTCGAAACTAACATGGAAGCTACTCATAACAATTCACCGGACAAATACACAAAAATTTCAGGTTCCATGCTGAAGAAATAATAAAAGCCCGATATTCAGAAAATATCGGGCTTCCATGTACCCAAAACAAGACTCGAACTTGCACAACCTTTCGGTCACTGGTCCCTGAAACCAGCGTGTCTACCAATTCCACCATTTGGGCGTTTCGGTGACTTTCTTTTCGTAACAAAAAATTGTCTGAAAAAAAGTGAGCCAAATATACTAAAAAATAAAGAATCTCTTATACTATTTAACATATCCATAACATTAACTTAACATTTGTGTTGTTATTTTGAATGAAAAAAGATGGATCGTATTCTTGAGAAATTAAAGGGACAGTTCTGGCTTGTATCGGCCGATATGGGGTATGGACATCAACGTGCTATTTATCCATTAAAAGAGTTATCGCGTGGTGGTGAAATTATTAATGCAAATACATCGCCCAACGCTTCACCGCGGGAACGAAGATTATGGAAAACAATGCTGAGAACGTATGAATTTATGTCGAGAGCCGGCAAACTTCCGGTTGTTGGAGATTCGATAACTCGTATGCTTGATTCGTTGCTGTATATTCCTAAATATTATCCCAAGAAAGAACGATTGCAACCAACCTTGCAGGTAAAATATTTGAAACGAAGTATCGAAAAAGGGCTTTGTAATGGAATAATCCAGCAAATAGGCAGACCAATGTTGCCAATGATAACATCTTTTTATTCGTCGGCAATAGCCGCAGAAATGGCTGGACATCAATATATCTTTTGTATTATTTGCGACACAGACATCAATCGTGTCTGGGCAAGCGAACATGCATCCACAAGCAAGATTATTTATTTTGCATCGGGAAGTATTGCCGCCCAGCGTTTACTTTCGTATGGTGTACCTGAAAAGAATATCTTGCTCACGGGTTTCCCTTTATCATTAGAATTACTTGGCGACCGAAATCTTGATGTGCTTAAAGATAATTTGAGCCGCCGACTTAAAAATATTGATCCCAATGAACGCTTCTATTCCTTATACAAACATAGTGTTCAAGCCTTTTTGCAAAACGATGAATCGTATTTTACCGATTCGGTAACACATAAAAAATCAATCACCATAACCTATGCCGTTGGTGGTGCCGGAGCTCAAAAGGAAATCGGTGGGCAGATTGTCGAAAGTCTGTCGAAGAAAATAAAGAAAGGCAAGGTGAAAATAAATCTTGTGGCAGGCACACGCCCTGAAGTGAGAGACTATTTTATTGCCGTAAAAAAAGGGTATACCGACAACAATGACAATGTTCAAATTATTTGGGCAAATAATAATGAAACATATTTCGACTTGTTTAATCAGTGTATGCAGACAACCGATGTACTTTGGACAAAACCCAGCGAGCTTTCATTTTATTGTGCTTTAGGAATTCCTATAATAATGACACCTGCTATTGGTCCACAGGAAAAATGCAACCGTCGCTGGTTGCGTGAAATTGGTGCCGGATTTAAACAAAAGAACCCCAAACATACCAATCAATGGCTGTTCGATATGATTAAGAAGGGACGATTGGCCGAAGCTGCCTGGAGTGGTTTCTTAAAAGGCCGAAAATATGGAACCTACAACATTATCGATTTTCTGGCAAAAGGAGAATTCGAAGCAAGCAATCATCCATTGAAAAGGTAATAACACGAAAAGGAATCAAACAATCTTTTGATAACATTCGCCTAACATCAACACTTCAATCTTTAACACACACATGATATTCTGATAATATTCCGGTAACATAGCTACAATACATTTGTAATGTAAAATACATAAAAAAGTAAAGCTATGGAAAAGTACTTGTTCTTTTACCTAAAAACCGGAGGCGGACACCTTGCACCAGCAAAGGCAGTTGCAGAAAAAATAAAAACAGAAAGCAAAAAGGATGTTGAAATTCTTTTAATCGACGGGTTGGCTGAATCAAATACGTTTGTTAAAACGGCTATTGAAGATGGATACAAAAATGCCATTAACAAAGCTGCATGGACGTATGAATTTTTATATGCGTTACATAAAATACCTGCTGTTTCAAGATTCACGGCATCGCTGGTATCTCAGTTTGTAAAACCAAGCATCGAAAAACAAATTCTTGAGACCAAACCAAAGAAAATTGTTGTATTTCACTTTTTTCTTATAAAACCAATTTTCGAAATCATAAAGGAAAATAAACTTGAAACACCGGTGATAACTGTTGTAACAGATCCATATACGGCTCATCCATTATGGTTCTTGCAAAACAATCAAAATTATGTGGTATTTAGCGATTCATTGAAAGAGAAATGTATTGAACGTGGTATTAACAGAAAAAACCTGCAAGTGTTTCCTTTTGTCCTGGACAGTAAATTTTCACATAACATAAGCGATTTCGAAAAGCTTAGAATACGAATGGATCTGGGATTCGAATTTAACTCAAAAATCATACTAATCATCGGTGGTGGAGAAGGAATGCCCCGAGGTAAAAAAATATTGAAGAACATCATCGCCAAGAACATGGATGCTGAAATTGCCATCGTATGCGGTAAAAACCTGAAACTGTATGCTCAGGCGATGAAACTAAAAACCCAATACAGGCTCAAAAACCTCAAAGTCTATGGTTTTGTCGACTTTGTACATTCTCTCATCTGTATTTCCGATGTTGTAATAACCAAATGTGGTGCCTCAACCTTTATGGAAATACTGATGATGGGAAAGGTTCCTGTTATCAACAATTATATTTGGGAACAGGAAAAAGGAAATATGGAATTTGTGTGTGACCGAAAAATGGGAATACTGGAAAAAAGCACGAAACGGTTACCTGATGTCCTTCACAGACTTATCACTGACAATGAGTTTTACAATACGCTCAGCAATAATATAAAAAATGGAACATTCAGCAATGGAGTGGGACCGGTATCTGATTATATCGTCAATTTTCAATAAAATAGGATTATGAATATTTTAGTATTATCGGATTTACATATTGATACCCGCGACCGATTCGGTACATTTCAATGGGACGAAATGGATCTTATATGGCAAATAGAACGCATCAGAGAGCAACAAAATATTGATAAAGTGATTTTCAACGGCGATATTTTCGAACTCTATAAATATCGTATGGAAGAAATTGAAAAGGCTAATCCAACATTAATGAAATATTTCAACGATAAAGACTTTGTTTTCATAAAAGGCAATCACGATAATATCAATTCAAAGGGATTGGATTGTTTCCAGATTACTAATTCCGATGGTTTAAAAATACATATCGAGCATGGACATAATGCCGATTGGTTCAATGGAACAAAAATAGGACGTGCTTTAGGTCGATTTGGATTAACATTACTAAAGAAATTATCAAGCTCAAAATCATTGATGGAAATCTATTTCAAAATAGTAGCTTTTGACGATCAAATAAACCACATTCCCAAGAAATACAACACCATTAAGTATTTAACGTATGCTCTTAAATTATTAAAAGAGCATGATGTGGTAATATTGGCACACACCCACAAACTTGAATCGCACCACACCTATTACTTGAATATGAAAAAACGATATTTGAATTGCGGCTCGTGTTCGCTTGGACGATTTCAGGCTATTGTTTTAGATACCGAAACATTAAAATATGAATTACTCAAAGAAAGTAAAGAATCAATGAAAAATATAAATCTTCATGCAGTCTCCACTAATGGACTCTTATGTACGGCATAGTTAAACTATACCTTTCCTTCCGACTCCTTCCCCTACAGAGTTTATGCCGTACCTTTCCTTCAATTTCAACTCTATTGCAACTAAAGCAATAGAGTTTTTTGTTTCAAAGGTAAAGATAACAATATGTTAACATTAGCTTAAAGTTCTGTTTGCATAAAAAAAATATCTTTGAAGAAAATAATTAAGACATAGTCATGATAAAAATCCTAATTGCAGATGATGAACCCGATATTTTGGAATTTCTAAAATACAATCTTGAAGCTAATGGGTTTATTGTTTTTACAGCCGAAGATGGTAAACAAGCCATTGAGATGGCAACAAAAGAGCGACCCGAAGTAATCATTTTAGACATCATGATGCCAAACATGGATGGTATTGAGGTCTGTCGCGAACTTCGTGAAAGAACAGAATTTAATGATACTATTATAATCTTTTTAACTGCTCGGTCTGAAGATTATTCTCATATAGCAGGATTTGAAGCAGGTGCCGACGATTATATTGTAAAACCAGTGAGACTCAAGGTCTTTATTGCAAAAATCCAGTCAATTATTAGAAAAAGATCTCAGAATACCGAGAAATTTAAAAGGAAATATTTAGGTGATTTAATTATTGACTACGAACAACGATTACTCTTTAAGAATGGTCAGGAATTTCAGTTCCCCAAAAAAGAATTCAAAATTATCAATATACTGACATCAAAACCGGGAAAAGTATTTACCCGCGAGGAAATCTATTCTTTAATATGGGGAAACGATATCTGTGTGTCGGAACGTACTCTTGACGTTCATATTAGAAAAATAAGAGAAAAGATCGGCGATAATTATATAACAACAGTAAAAGGCATTGGTTATAAATTTCATATAGATAATGAACTGTAATGATATACAAGCATTCATCATATTGTAACATTAAATTAACTCTGACATAATATTGCCCTAACATTGGTAATCTACCTTTGAATAAAAATAAAGATTATGGAAACACATACATCTCTTCTCTATTCAAAAGCAAAATACTATGAAAGAGAAAATAAATACGAAGAAGCCATATCAACATACGAATCAATAATTGAAAATGATGATGCTACTATTGGATTGTTTATCAGACTTGGCGAATTGTATGAATCGATTTCTTTAATTGATAAAGCAATAGTTACATATAAGAAAGGAATTACGTTGGCTCAAAAAGTAAGTAATAAAAAAGCTGAACGCTTTTTATCATATATGCTATTAGGTCTACTGGAATATTAATGAGAAATGAGTAAATATCAAATATCTCAACCGAGAATTCTACATGCAATTTACCAATCATAGAAAATCATCAATCATCAACTAAATTATTTTGCTTTATGGTTACTATTTTGCTTTCCTATACATGAAACGATCGTTATATATCAAACTATTATTTTGGTTACTGTCAATCACTTTAGGTTCCATCTTATTATTAGCTGTGATTAATTTTTATAGTTTAAGTAAAAAAAGCGAAATTGATGAATTGGTTCAAAATGTAAATAATTTGCAACTTCTTTGCTTCAAAAATTTTAAAATTCATAACGATTTTTTAAGTCAAGAATGTATCAATCCTCATTTTTTTATTACAGGAGAAAGTGATTATATCGTTCAAAATAAAGTGATTGATGATAGTATAAAAACACTTTTTAATCAGATTTATGAAAATGATTTAACTCTAAAATCGGGAGGAAAACCTTATGTATCCTTAGTTCGGCAATATTATAATTCATACGAAATTATTTTTGATTCTTTAAAATGTCAACTTTTAAAAAGAGGTTTCAAAGACTGGGGTATTGAAGGAAAAATGAGAGTTTACGCCCATAGACTCGAACAATTTGATGATGTTGATAAAGTAACCGTTTTACAATTACGTCGCAGGGAAAAAGATTTTATTATTCGTCTCGACACTTCGTATGTTTCACAAGTAGAATCTTATGCACAAAAAATATTTGATGATGCCTCACACTCGTCAACAGAACGTGATAGTATAAAAATTTGTGCACAATTATATAAAACCTATTTCGACTCTCTTGTAAAATATGAACTTCGATTGGGTTTAAAAAATCAGTCGGGCTTAAAGAAAAATGCCGACAATGTTTCTGTTATGCTTGATAATGAAATTCGTTTCATTGTCCATCTTTTTCAGAAACAACAACAAATCGTATATTTTCAACTATTACTATATTATGCAATCATTCTACTATTATTTATTTTACTCTGCGTTATATTCAGCTTTTATATAGCTCGAAAAATATCAAAACCATTTAATCAACTTTCGACTCATATTGAAAACTTTGTCTTGAGTAATTTTTGCCTCGAAGACAAATTAATAATTGAAAATGCGAGTTCTGAGGTACAGATCCTAAATAAGAATTTCTCAAAAATGCAGGCCGAAATAATTGATTATCTCAATTACTTTAAAGTAAAAGTCGAAGAACGAACCTATGAGATAAGTCAACAACTAGAAGAAATCCAAAGACAAAAGGAAATGATTTATAATCAAAAGAAAATTGTCGATCAGCATAATAAAAATATGACTGATAGTATTAAATATGCCTTGAGAATCCAACAAGCCATGCTTCCTGATGAAGATTCTGTTGGAAAAATGATTCCCAATAGCTTTATTCTTTACAAGCCCAAAGATATCGTAAGTGGCGACTTTTATTTTGTTGATATTGTAAACGTACTTGGTGTCGATAATCTTTTTTTTATCGTTGCCGATGGTACAGGTCATGGAGTGCCCGGAGCTTTTATGAGTTTGCTCGGACTCAATAATATAAACCGTACAATTTATGGTTTAGGTGAATCAAAACCACAGGTTATATTATCGGTTCTAAATCATGCACTGGTTCAAACATTAAGAAAAAAACACAACAAATATATCGTAACAGATAGCATGGACGTTGCCTTTTGTAAAATTGATTTAAAAAATCGAAAAATGGAATTTGTAGGAGCCAACCGGCCTTGTTATATCATCAGACAAAACGAACTCATAGATATTAAAGGTGATCGGTTATCAATAGGTTCTGAATCTGTTTTATCATTAGAATCAAAACTGACGAGCCATTTTATTGATTTGGAGTCTGGCGATTGTATATACATATTCACCGATGGCTTTTGCGATCAATTTGGAGGAAACGCAAACAAAAAATTTAAGAAAAAGGACTTTGTCGAAATCTTAAAAACAATCCATTCGAAAGAGATGTCTGAACAAAAAGCTATTTTAGAATTAGTTTTTGAAAATTGGAAAGGCAACGAATCTCAAACCGACGATATGCTTATAATGGCATTACGAATTGATTAACCGGGTTTGTTGATTACGTCTCTGTCGACGACAGTTTGATATAAAAAAGATGTAACAACTTGAATAATTGCTCACAGACAGAGCAATCTCTGGATTCTCCCAATAATAGAAAAGCAAGAACAATCTTATTTTACAAAAGGAAAGCCCCCTTGATGAAAGGGAGCTTTCCTTTTATATTTTAAACTTACTGCTTTTGCTGTATCCCGAAATAGTGCTTCCTAAAGAACCATAAAAATCGAAAGGTAAAGCAGGAATAATCTTACTCAACAATCAATTTTTGTGTTTGTTCTGAATTATTTGTAATAATTTTAACAAGATATAATCCAGATGATAATGAATTGATATTTACCTTTTCATCGCCCGAAATCGTTGTATTTAATACTAATTCACCTGTTAATGAATATATCAAAATAGTTGCTGTTCCTAATGAATTGATTGAGAAAAATGTTTTAGCCGGATTTGGTGAAATAACCAAAACATTTGATTTAATGTCTACAACAGCAGTAGCACCATCTTGAGTTACAGTAATGGTTTTTGTTATTGCACTTGTTCCTGTTCCAACAGTAATTGTTACTGTAGCAGTTCTTAAATTTCCTGTGTTTGCACTTGCAATCAACGTTATTACACCACTATTAGTCCCGCTTGTAGGTGTTATTGTTAACCATGAATCGGTTGTTGAGGCTGTCCACGCAGTATTTGAAGTTACAGCAACAGTCCCAGACGTTCCGTCTTTCGTAATACTTGCTGTTGAGGAAACAGATACGGTTGGTGCAATAACAACAACCGACACTGCAGTTGATGTTGTTGAAGCTCCATCATTGTCTGTAGCAACCGCAGTTATTGAATGTGTTCCTGTTGTGGCAATCCAAGATGCTGTATAAGGTGATGTTGTAGACGAACTGATTGATGTTTCATCTACAAAAAATTCTACTTTCGAAACTTTGTTATCATCGGTTGCTGTTGCATTAATTTTTAATGCATCTCCAACAAATGCTGTTGTCAATGTGGAAATTGAAATAGTTGGTGCAATATTAGGAGCTATAGAACCCGCTAACGAAGAAACTGAATATTCTCCAAATCTTCCATCGGTTAACGAAATGGGATTGCTTGAGACAAAAACTTCAGCTGTACCAGTTGTATTTCCTAACTGGAAGTTTAGAGCATAAGAAAAAGTACCATCGGTTGTAAATTGACCTATTAAAATACTATTACTTGCCGATGAGCCGGATACAGCACTAGCATTTGCATAAGCATCTCCATTAATTGCAAACGTACCATTACCTGGTTGAGTATCGAATGATGCTGTAATTGCATCATCAATGGTTTGTGATGTCGTTGTTATTGATGCTATAGTACCTGCTATTTTCCCAGCACTATTTTCTTTAAGTGGAATTGCTACATTTCCTTTTGAGTCGGTACCCAATGTAATCCATGAATCATATAAATCAACTCCACTGGGTTTATTAATATTGTTTGCATAATTACTTCCTCCTGGACTATTGTAGAATGATGTTGAACTTTTAAATGTTAAAGTATGATTTACATCGCCATAAACTGATTGGAGTTTATATCCAGGTTTCATGTCAATATAGACTCTATATGTAACAGCTCCAATTGGTAAATTGGGATCTGCATTATTATCAGCTTTTGTTGCAATATGATACTTTTCAACAAAAACACTATCCAACATTGTTTGAGCTGTTGATTCAAAAACACTGAACATTAGCACAAAGCCACCAACAAAATGTAATACTTTCTTTTTCATTTTTCAAGAATTTTAAATTATCTATAAATCACTTTTCTATTTGGTTTCTTTAATCTTTAAAAAAACGCTAATTAGTAATTATTATCGGTTTTTGTTAGAGAAAATAACCAAAGCAAACTTATGTTAATTCCTTTTTTACAGAGTTAAAACTACTTTAATTAATCATCAATTGATTCGTGTTGTTCTTAAACATTAATTCATTTAGGACGCAATATGTCAAAGCTATTTTTATTCCAATGTGAGTTAATAATAAATTAATGCATTGTTAACATTCTGTTTATCGGTTGCTCTTTTTGAATTATTGAGATTTGCAAATGTTTTAAATACAGGTAATCAATATACATTAACGTATTATGCAAATTCAAATTAGTAATAACAAAAACCATAGGAATAGAGGTTGTTTTAAACAGAAATTATTCTCTGTAACACTATTAATTTGTGGCATTATGCAAGGACATGCACAATCAACTTATTTACCTACAAAGCAAGATAAAAAAGCATTAGAGTCGGTAATTGTCGAAAAATATTATACAGCAACGCCTCAAGATGTTAAAGATACTGTTGGTGGTATAATTCCCGAAGGAACAATAGTTTACCGCATATATTTGGACTTGTTGCCAGGTTATAAATTGCAATCGGTATATGGTTCTAAAACTCATCCATTATTTATCGAATCAAGTACCTATTTTCATAATGATGTTCATTATGGACATAGTACGGGAGATAAGATGGTCGAAAAAATTTTAAATAGACATAATGCTATTCTCGATTCTTGGCTATCGATGGGAGCAGCATCCGATTTCTATAATGCAGTATTAAAAACAGAAGATACCGATGGTTCAATTTTAACAGGAAGAGCTGAATTGTTGAAAGTCGATGGATTATTATATGGAAATATTTATGCTGTAGCCTTTTTTGGAAACGACATGAAATTCTTTCACGATTCCATTAATGCTAAACGATTTTATATGAATAATGGTGCTTGGGCAAACTTTAAGGGAGCCGAAGGTCCAACACCTGCCAATAAAATACTTATAGCTCAATTAGTAATCAACGGTACTTTATCGTTCGATTTGAATATACAATTGGGAACACCAACCGGAGGAACTATTCAGTTTGTTGCTCGAAAACCTGAACATGACGAGGTTCTAGGTAAAGGTCTTTCATTAGAACATAAAAAGTAATCGAAATCAAGAGAATAACATCATAGTATTTAAACTTTTAAAAATAATAAAATGAAAAAAATCATACTTTGTTTGGGAATTGGCTTTATTAGCCTTTTAACAATGGCTCAAAATGGACTAAAAAGTGTAATTGTAGAAAAATATTATATTTCGAACGCCAATGATTCAAATCATAGTGTTGGTACGTTGCTTTCTGGTTCTGTAACATACAGAATCTATTTAGAAATGGAACGTGGTTATAAATTCGAATCATTATATGGCGACCAGAATCATGAACTCCGATTTGAAACATCAACATATTTCTTTAATAATGAAGATTACGGATCAAATATTGCCAATAATATCACTCTAACACAAGAAAAGAATAATACCGTTTTGCTCGACTCATGGTTAACAGCCGGTGCTGCTTGTAAAGGATATTATGGTGTACCGAAGTCGAAAGATGATGGTGTCAATACGGTAGTAAATGCTAATGGAATTTTAAAAAACAACGATACCCTTGCAGGAATCCCATTAAGTCAACAAGATGGATTATTACAAGCTAAAACATCGATGCCACAACTTATGACGGCAAATCTTGTAGGTTTCGATTTAGACTCGGCACATTCCATTTCCAACTTCTTAGATAACTCAAATACATCAAACTCCACCGGTCAGGTTTTATTTACAAAAAATGGTTCAATGTATGTTGCAAATGGTGCATACGGTCCCGATTCTGTTAATAATAATGTGATTCTTATTGCTCAATTAACAACCAATGGCATTTTTTCATATAAATTGAATGTTCAATTAGGTTCACCAGGTGTCAATAGTAACGCAATTGATTATGTTGCCAGCAACCCAATTCCAAATAAACCATCACCAAATGTTCCTGAAACAACAATTGCAGGATTACAAGACACTATTTATCCTCCAAGCTATAAACCTACAGCATCGAAAATTCTACCGAACAACAATAAAATACAAGTTTACCCTAATCCCATTTCAGATAACGTAACAATAGAATTTACCGATTTACAGAGAAAAGGGAATATACAATTATTTAATGTAATTGGTAATCTTGTTTTCTCAAAACAAATAGATAATCAAATAGAACATATTTCTACCGCATCTTTTGCCAATGGACTCTATTTTCTCGTTATTCAAACAGGAGTTGATAAATCAGTATATAAACTAATCAAAAAATAAACGCCTCAATTAGTTTAGACTAACGGAGACAGTTCTATTGAAGGTAAACAGGGTTTAATATCCATAAATATAATAAATGAAAAAAATAGCAAGTATAGTAAGTCTCATAATTGTAAGTATAAGCATTGCCTTTGGTCAAAGCTCAATTAAAGGGAAAGTGGTTGATGAAAAAGGCGAAGCTTTGATTGGTGTTATCGTTTTATTAAAGAACAACCAATCAACGGCTACGTCTACTGATTTAGATGGAAATTATTCGTTAAAACTATCGTCCCAAACCATTCAGGTCGTTTCTGTTTCCTATATTGGATATCAAACAATAATAGATACACTCTTTCTGAAAAAAGGAGAAGAAAGAACTAAAAATTATATTTTGAGTCCGGTTTCGTCTCAGATTGAAGGAGTTCAAGTTATGGGACGAGCCAAAAAATCGGACGATAAATATATGGAAAGCGTAAAAGCCAAATCGGTTTCAACCATTGACTTTATATCTTCTGCAACAATGAAACGAACCGGTGATGCAAATATTTCGGCAGCTGTAGGACGAGTTGCAGGCGTTTCCTCCAATGGTGCATTTATTACGGTTCGTGGTATTGGCGACCGTTATATAAAAACGACCATTAATGGTATGCGAATTCCAACGTTGGACCCATTTACTAATAATATTAAACTCGATTTATTTCCTTCCAGTCTGGTCGACAACATCATTTTAACAAAAACACCAAGTGCTGACTTGGCGGGCGATTGGGCAGGAGCTTATATTTCAATTGAAACAAAAGATTATCCCGATAAATTAATGGTCAATGTTGAATCATCGTGGGGATATAATAATCAAACATCATTCAAAGATGTTTTAACATCACAAGATCGGAGTTCAACCGATTGGTTGGGTTTTGATGGTGGCAAAAATTCAAGAGCTTATAACAATAGTAATTTTGTTATGGTTAAAACAGCCGACTCTCCTACGGCAATATCTAAATATGATTTATATGTAGCATTAGGACTTGGTGATTATTATAAATCATTAGGAGTAACAAGCCAAAACTGGGATAATAATAAAGATATATTATCTACTGATAATATTTACGGTAGATTAGGGCTAATACAATTGGGATTATTAAACAAATCGGATATCAATAATGTCGATGCAGTTAAAAAAGCTGAAGCTGAATTTCAAAAACAGGACTACAATAAAGCTTTTGATATTGTAAATAAAAAAGCTATCGAAGGAAATTTAGCACTACCGAAAGACTGGACTCCTAAATATTTTAAAGCACCATTAAACAATAGTCAAAGTTTTAGTATTGGAAACCAAATACTCCTTTTTGGAAAAACGTTAGGTTATTTGGTAGGTTTCAAATATTCAAGTTCTGTTCAATATGACCCAACGTCAACTGGATTTACAACTGAGAGATCTACATCACCGTTGCTTGATGGGTATTCAATAAAACAAAAGGTAAGTAAAGAAACAAACGGGTGGAGCGGATTGGTCGATTTAGCTTATGAATTTAATCACAATAACAAAGTTGTCCTTTTATTTATGCCCAATATTATTGGTGTCAATAATGTGAGAGGTGTTACACAATCTGATTCAACCGGAGCTGGTGTCGATATACAAAATAATGTTAGAATATTTTATGAAGAAAGAAAACAGCTGATATATCAATTTAAATCGGAACATTTCATTCCGGGTCCAAACATTAAAATCACTTGTAATGCCTCATTTACCGATGGTGCCAGTTTAGCACCCGATTTAATTAATTCACCATACAATCCAAATGATTTAAGTGATCAAACCTATGCCGGTGGAAGTAGAACATATCGTTACTTAACTGAAAAACTTTTCGATTCTAAGATTCATGTGGAAGTTCCTATTTTTAAGAATTCCGAATTATCGAAGAAATTTCTCTTTGGAGGAAACTATCAAAGAACCGATAGAGATAATCAACAGTATTTATATAACATAAAACCTAATGGTAATTCATTACCCTTTGCTAGCTATAAATTTACGCCCGATTCCACTAAAAATGCAGATGGAACCTACGAACATATTTTAAATAAATGGTATGAAAATGGTGCTACGTACCTCGATCATACAATGGGATATAGTATCATTCAAGGTGGTTTTGCCATGTTCGACTTTGCTCTTACAAAAACGTTTAGAGTTTCAGGTGGATTGAGAGTTGAACATGCTGTTTTGCTTGCCGATGTTTTTTACTTTGATTCATTGAAACTTGCTGCAAACGACAGCCGTCGAAGTCCGGTTGGAACGTCATCGGCAATTCCCGGTACACTCAATAAAACAGACTATTTACCATCAATAGCTTTTATTTACAAAGTAATAAACGATGCTACAGCTCCTTTAACTTTGAAACTGAATTTTGCACAAACCGTTGCACGACCATCATTACGTGAATTAACGGGAACAAGTAATGTCGATTTCGAATTAAATCAAAATGTAACTGGAGTTCCAACTTTAAAGGAAGCACAAATAGATAATTATGATCTACGATTGGAATATTCGAAAGACGGCGATAATATTTCGGCAAATCTTTTTGCAAAAAACTTTAAACATAACATTTATATGGAACAGTTACCCAATGTAGGATATTTATGGCAAAATGATAAGAATAACATTTTCCTCGAAGGAATAGAAATTGAAGGAAAGAAAACAATCGCCAAACATTTCGATTTTCGTGCAAATGTAACATTTACAAAATCTCAAATAGCTACCGGAAGCCAGGCATTATATGGTCAGGCTCCTTATATTTTGAATGGAATGCTTACCTATACTTCCGACAGTTTAAATCTGAATGTTTCGGTTATGTATAATGTTCAAGGTTCACGATTGTATGCTGTTGGAATGGGCTTACCCGATAAATATGAACGTCCTCGTAATCTTTTGGATTTTAAAATTGCTAAATCATTCGCCAAACATTTTACAGCAAGCTTTACAGTCAAAGATATTTTAAATGCTCCCATTATTATAACCTTCAAGGATAAACAAACCGGAAATTGGCAAAACAATTATGAAGATATTCATTGGGGAACGACCTATAATTTTGCTCTGGCATATAAACTATAAATTGTATAACATTTTAAACCCAAAACAATGAAACAAATAATAAGCATACTCTCCATACTTCTCTGTTCAATCGCACTCAAAGCTCAAGTGATTGAAAAAATTATAGTGGAAACATACTACGTATCCGATGCAAACGACGCTACCGATTCAACAGGAGGTCATCTCCCGGTTGGAGATACAACCTATAGAATTTATGTTGATTTAGCTAAAGGATATAAACTAACAAAGATATATGGAGATGCTTATCATCCTTTAAAGTTTGCAAGCGATTCGGTATTCTTCAATAATCTTGACAGTAATGATAATGGAGGCGTAACATTTGCAAAAGATATAAATGTTCGTCGATTAAAGCAAAACACCATAGCACTCGATTCATGGCTAACCATTGGTCAAATTGGTAAAAATGGAACAAAAACATATTTTGGTGTTCCCAAAGTATCGGACAAAAGCGGTGCCGACATGCTAATGCCCAATGACGGTGGCAGTGCAAATATATCGGGTGGGTTATTAGTGAATAATGCAACCTCGGTTGGTGTACCGTTAACGAAATCGGATGGTATGGATGTGATGTCGGAGATTCCCACAGGTTGGAATAATTATGGTATTTTAGATACTATAACATCAATCGATTCAAGCATTTTCGGTTCTATCATTCCTCGTAAATCGATTCAATGTACCAAGTGTTTCTTAAGTAATAATTCAGGTGTCATGGGAGTTGATCCCGATAGCAACCAGGTTTTGGTTGCACAATTAACCACAAAAGGAAAATTATCATTTGCATTAAATGTAGAAGTTGCCGATTCTGTTGGAAATCTGGTAAATTATGTTGCAAACGATGATGGTAACTTATTGGACAATGAAAAACTTTCTCCATTTTTGGTTTATCCTTTAGTTTCGGGATGTTTGGATCCAAATTATGTGGAGTATAGCAATAAATATGGCAAAAACGATCAATCGCAATGTAAAACGCTTATCGTCTTAGGATGCTTAGATCCTCAGGCTTGTAATTATGATTCAAAAGCAAATGTGAATATTGAATCGATGTGTTGCTATCCCGGCTATTGTAACGACCGCGATTTAAGCATTGTTTGTCCTGAACTCTCAGACAATCCGCAAATTTTTATTTATCCTAATCCAACGAGTAAATCCGTAACGCTAAAGTTTGAAGCCGTTAAAAACAAAACAGTATCTTATTCAATTATTAATGAATCGGGAATTGTTGTCTTAAAAAAAGACTTGGGTACAATCCAGATATCAACAACCGAAACAATATCAATTGCTGATTATCAAAGTGGAATATACCATTGTTCCATTACAATAGGCGGTAATACTGATACAAGAACCTTTATAAAACAATAATATGATAAAACAACAATATAAAATCGGTCTCATTTTAATGATAACATTATTTGAAGTCATAGTGTTTTTGGGATGTAAAAAAAACGACGTTTCTGTTCCGCTCAAACAAACCGATTCAATATTTGACATTGACGGTAACGTATATAAAACAGTAAAAATCGGAGATCAATGGTGGATGGCCGAAAATCTTCATGTCACTCGTTACCGTAACGGTCTATCCATCTTGAAAATCTCAGACAACAATGCAGCTTTATGGGATAGTAATATTGTAAAAGGAGCTTACTGCTTGTTTGAATATGGTGGTGCAGGTTCTACCATGGGCGATTCTACCGGTAAGAATATTCCCATGGGTTTTCTCTATAACTGGTTTGCTGTCAACGATACCAGCAATATTGCTCCAAAAGGCTGGCACGTTGCCACAGAACAAGATTGGCAAACCTTGGAAAGCTATTTGGGAATTCCACAAAATGAAACTACTGCAATGGGATGGCGTGGTAGAAATGAAGCTAATAAATTACGTTACAAATCTTACGGATGGAATCCTAGCGATAATTTATATATCGTCTATGGAACTAATGAAAGTGGATTTAGTGCTTTCGGTGCCGGATGCCGGATGTTTAAAACAAGCATTAATAATGGTCTGTCTTTATGGGGCGATTATAAGAGTCCCGGTCACGACGCTTATTGGTGGACAGCAACACAAAACCCCGATTCAACGAAATGTGCATGGTATAGAAATCTTAATTATAATAGTCCTAAAATATTTCGCTATTACGCTCAAAAATCATACGGCTTCAGCGTTCGATGTGTTAAAGACTAATTATGCGATAGTAAAGCTCCCTTGACAAAAGAAAATGAAGGGTCGGGGACTTGTCGCTTTTATTGAAATACGTCAAACAATGGAAAAATTGTTTATCAATAATTGATCAAACTATCAACAAAACAGAATGCCCATTCAAAAGAACGGTTTACCATCTGCCCCGAACATGTTACCAAATAAAGACAACGGGAAACCAAATAAAGAGAGCAGAATGTCAAATCAACAAAATAGAATATTGATTCGATAGAACAGGTAACCATCTGGGTCTGTTCGATAAACTGTGTCAGTGAAAAATAATTAACTTTGTTTTGTTGAGTGAAACGGACATTGGCTCTGCTGAGGAGCAACCAATGAAGGGATAACTCAACCAACTGGAATAGATTCCACG
>Ga0302288_1000335_pt1 | contig 39838 bp, 36 predicted proteins | sample III_Fen_N1_1_FD_194549 | JGI IMG/M metagenome (GOLD analysis project Ga0302288, IMG submission 194549) | Peat permafrost microbial communities from Stordalen Mire near Abisko, Sweden - III_Fen_N1_1 | ecosystem: Environmental > Terrestrial > Soil > Wetlands > Permafrost | place: Sweden: Abisko...
TGCATCTTCGCGGATAAGTGGATTACTCGATAATTTCTTTGCAATATAATCCTGGATATCGTTATAATTAAAAGCTCCGGCAGTTGGATTACCATCACTCGATAACAAATTATCTTCGGCAAAATCAAGAGAATAAATATCACTTGATTTTATCGCGCTTGCAATGTCAGCTATAGTACGAATTTCGCTAATTTGAATGTTCGACCTTAAGTTTGACCCAAGCGCATCAATGAGTTTAGTTATAGAGCTTAAATTAGTTAAAGTCCCATTGCTCAATGCCTTGTCTCTTATTGCCACTAGAATCTTCTGCTGATTTATTTCACGATCAAAATTCGAACGCTCAAAACCATAAGTTGGCTCACTATCACCTCTTGCCCTAGCCAAATTCAAAGCCGCCTGAGCGTTAAGTACGGCTGGACCGTTAGGATAATCGACATAATGACCGCGCGGAGGACAGGTTTTTATCCTCTGAGAATACGTATTGCCACACATCCAGTCCAGCTGACTATCCATCTGCCCATTAGAATTACGGCTTTCAATATTAACCGTTATACTACCGCCGATAGCATTAATAACATCTTTCAAAACAGTATAATTAACATGAACGCCGTACTGAATATCAATTCCTAGTACATCACCAATAAGTTTTTGCGTATTTGCAAGACGGTCCTGCTCATCCTGAGCCGTAGTGCCATCGCTAACACAATCAAAATAAGCGTTTACTTTGCCTGAGTATCCGGACCAACACGCCATACCATATTCAACCGTCATGTCGCGCGGGATGCTAAACATATAAACATTTTTGTTAGTCTGATCGATACTTACTACCATAATTGAATCAGTTAAATTAGCACCTTCATGGCCAGGATCATCTTCGGATGTGCCAAGAATAAGGAAATTACTACGGCCATTTTTATCTTGCTTTAGCGGTTGGCTTTTAAAAATGTTGAATATGTTGCCCTGGAAAACACTACCACTAGCGTTCAGCATTTTATAGCCTACATAACCGCCAACTGACAAAATCCCAATAATTATCAAGATGATTAGCCATTTAATAACCCTACGAACCAAACTCTTCGGCCTTTTTACGCCATTCTGTCTTTGTTGGCGACGCAACTTTCGACGACTCAGCTTTTTCGCTGGTTCATTAATACCATCTAATTGTTTTAGCGAATCATTAATATCAGACCTACCTAATCCATAGCCTTCTTGAGCCTTGCCTATCGCACGACTCTTTTGATCAATGTTCATTGTATATAATTCTCGCTGAGAGGTAGCTTTAAGAGGCGCTCTCTTTTCGTCAATTCGATGATGCTCACCAAATTGGTTTCCAGAACGTCTTGGAACAAATCCGTCGACTGCGATATGGCTCTTTTTCATAAATGCTCATACTACTATATCGGACTTGTGGCTATTTTTAAACCCACAAAAAGTGTATAGTTGGATAAGCATGGAGCAGAATTTTTTCAAACGCTATCCCTTCATCAAAGATGCTATTGGCATAGTTATTTTTATTTTATGCGTGACTATTGGCACGATTTTTATCAATACATTCATTTTTCGCAGTTTTAGTGTGATTGGGCCTAGCATGGAAAAAACACTTTATACCGGCGATCGACTAATCGTCAATCGAATACCGGTAACTATCGCTCAACTCAAGAATAAGACCTACATTCCAGAACGAGGCCAAGTTATTGTTTTCAAAAATCCCCAATATTCTGCAGGCATCAATAGTGACGAATACATCGTAAAGCGAGTCATAGGGCTACCAGGTGAACGCGTAACTATCAAAGATGGTCATTATGTCGTATATAACAGTCAGAATCCCGAAGGCTTTAACCCAGATGATACAAATAATGGCGAACCAGGCTCCCCAACTAGCGGATCGGTCGATGTAATCGTGCCAAGCGGCGAGATATTCGTCTCGGGTGATCATCGCCAAGGATCATATTCATACGATTCTAGAAACGGCCTAGGCACCATCCCACTCTATGATGTCGTCGGACCAGTTGGTGTTAGAATCTTTCCTTTCGACAAAATACGCACTTTTTAATTATCTTCATAAATAAAAATACCTCGACTTTAGCTCGAGGTATTTTTATTTAAAACGCTTATTTTAATAGTGATTGCAAACGCTCGAAATCACTCTCATTCTTGAACTTTAAAGTTATATGACCAGAACCTTTAAAGTTTGTATATATACTTACATCCGTTTTAAAGCGGTTTTTGAGATGATCAAGTTGTTTTTTATATGGCTGTTCGCGAATCTGACGAGACGGCTTCATTTCGGTATTAAGTCGATTCTTTTTCAGATTAACAACAAACTGCTCAATCTTTCTAGCGCTCCATTCCTCGCGAATGATTTGTGGAACAATTTTGTTCAGGATACTATCTTCTAAGCCAATTAGCGGCCTAACTTGCCCTTCGGTAATTTGACCATCGATAATTAACTGCTTCATCTCTGTCGATAGCTTTAATAAACGCAGTTTATTACTTACCGAACTAACTGATTTATTGCCAACACGCTTGCCAATTTGTTCAAGCGTCATATTGAATTGATCGCGTAGCTTAAGATAGGCAGTCGCCGTCTCCATTACGTTTAAGTCCTTGCGCTGGAGGTTTTCGATTAACGATATTTCAAGCTTATGTTGATCCGTCAATGTCCGAACTAGCGCTGGAATTTTATCGAGACCGGCCGCAGTCGAAGCCCTAAAGCGTCGCTCGCCCGCTACAACCATGTAACCACCCTTATGCGGCGTAACGATAATTGGCTGCAAAACTCCGTGCTCTTGAATCGAAGCTGTTAATTCTGCCAAATCTTCATCGTCGAATTTTTTCCTAGGTTGATCAGGATCGACAATAATTTCGCTAATTTTTATCTGTCGAAGTTCGCTAACCTGTTGGTCTTGCTTAGCGGTTGGATCAAACGATTCATCTAATAAATCAGTTGGAATTAACGATTCGAAACCACGGCCAAGACCATGTTTTAGATTTTTAGAGACTGGCACGACTGATAACCTCCTTCGTAAACGCCTTGTAGGCCCTTGCGCCTTTTGAAAACTTATCATAAGCGCCGATTGGCAGTCCGTGACTCGGCGCCTCAGCTAGACGAATATTGCGCGGGATAACTGATTCAAAAACCTTACCAGGAAAATGCTTCTTAATCTCTTCGTGAACCTGGCCACTTAAAGTAGTTCGCGAATCCATCATAGTCGGCAACACGCCCAATAGCTCCAAAGTCGGGTTCATACCCTTTCGTACTAATTTCATCGTCTCTAGCAGCTGTCCAAGACCCTCAAGCGCATAAAATTCCGCCTGAACTGGCAATAATACATAATTAGTCGCTACAAGGCCGTTAACAGTTAATAGGCTTAGGCTTGGTGGGCTATCAATAACAATCACATCATAACCGCCCTGGCTGGCTTCAATTGCGTTTTTAAGTCGCGAAAAACGCCTATCGGCTTGAGCTAATTGAACCTCGGTATTTGCAAGCAGTGGAGTTGCTGGGGCTAAAAAGAAATTTTTATAGTCAGTTGGGATAATAACCTGATCAAGCGTCGCTGCTTCAAGTGTTACGTCTGCCATAGTAAGTTGCAATGCCTGCTTGTCGACACCAAGACCGCTAGTAGCATTACCCTGCGGGTCAAAATCAATTAATAAAGTCTTTTTGCCAAAACGCGAAAGATAATAAGCCATATTAACAGCCGTCGTCGTCTTGCCTACGCCACCCTTTTGATTCGTCACAGATATAACTACCGCCACGTTTTGATTTTCCCTCTCTCTTTTGCACTATTATAGCACGAGCATATAAAAAAATCCCCGCCGTTTCGGGCAGGGATTTTTTAGATTTACTTGATTGAAGTAATCTCAATCTTGCTATATTTTTGGCGATGACCGTTCTCTTTGTGAACGCGCTTTTTTGCTTTGTAGCGAATAACACGAACTTTATCGCCCTTTACAAGTTCGTCAACAACCTTAGCGGTTACTTTGACGCCTTTTACGGTTGGCTTGCCGACTTGCGTTGTATCGCCATCGATAACCAACAGTGCATCAAGCGTGAGCTCTTTTGTGCCTTCCTGGAGGAGGTCCACCAGTAGGGTCTCTTTTTCGGCGACAATAAACTGTTTGCCACCGATCTTAACGACTGCTTTTGTCATTTAATAATTCCTTATTACTTTTTAATTAATCAGTTGTCGATTATAACAGATGTAAGTCTATAAATCAAGCACCCTATAAACCTATACTCTGCCACTACTACCAATAATTATCAAAGCGATACTAATAATGATTAATATTACCGCTTTATAGGCACCGTGATGCCTTCGCCAGCTTAAACTTAGAGCCTTCGGTAATTTATGGCGATTAAAATGCGCCACGATTGAGATTACTATTACTAGCGCCAACACTACCAAGCTAGCGTCAGTGGCTAAGTTTAACGATTCTAGCCGGTCAATAAGGTTTGGACCGTAGCTATCGGCACTGATAAACATCTTTGAGTTATCGATAGTTGATAAATCCTCAGAATTAATACCATATAAAGCAACAATCACCGTACTATGCGACCCGTTTAGATCACCCATAGCAATTGCAAAACCAATATCTCGATAATCTGGTTGAAGAATATTTCCCCGATGCTCGGGTGAATTCATCCAAGCCGACATAACCGAATCAACAGTCGTATAATTTTTAGCCAGATTCTCACCTGCCTCACTATAGTCATAATCGACCGCGTCTAACCATTTCCAAGGCGTTGCGCCACTTGGAGAAATATGCGCCCAATATTGATTATTAAACATGTCTTGAACTTTTAGGGTGGCGGCCTGGTCTAACTTTTCGTTAAGTTTTAAAACCGGGATACCAACTTTAACGCGCTCTGCATTGGTCTGCGCTAGTAATTTAGTGATTGTCGCATTACTATTTTCAATACTTAGATTATTGTTATTAATCGTTAGATAATAACCAAACTGTAAACCGATAATTATTAGCAAAACCGCCACTATCCCATAAATACGAATCAAATGCGGTCGATATTCGTTCTTAGCATGCGGAACGACTAGCATTTTAACACTTTGGCTAATCTTTGCCGCCAACGGTTTACCCGTCTTTTTCGACTTATTTATTTTTGCTTTCACGATACTACTAATATAATGTACTTATGGATAAAAAACGAGCCCCGACTTTAATCGGGACTCTGTTATTTCGTTAATTTATTATTTATTATTCTTCGCGTCGTCGCATTAATGCGCTACCGATAAACCAGCCTAGCGCCACAACCGCAGCGGCAATAATTAACCACCAATACCAAGCAATGCCAAGCAGTGACTGAACGCTATCTTTAGCAACATCACCGTTCGTATCAGCAACCGATTTAATATCGCTTGTTTCGGCAGAGCTATTATCACTCACTGGAGTGGTTGTAGAATCACCCAAGACCGCACCTTGGTTGTCAGTCGTAGTTTGGTCGCCTAACACCTGTGGGTTAGACGTCGTTGTCGCGACAGGAGTGGTTGTTGAAGGAATAACCGTCGCATCTTTACTAAAATTCGCAGTCACGGTTTTACTCGCAATAACGTTTAAATCTGATCTAGATTCCGAAGTAATGCCATCACTCCAATTGACGAAACTATATCCTACGGATGGCGTTGCAGTGACCGAAGTCGTATTAGCACCGTAATTAATTGATTGAGTGCTTAAACCACTAATCGTTCCCCCAAGACCGGCTGAATAAGTAACCGTCACTATGACTGGAGTCCATTGTGCAACGTAAGTCTGGTTCGAAGCTGGCATCTTAGCTGGGATAGCTGGCGACCAACCAGTAAATATAAACCCGGTCTTAATTGGGTCTGCCGGAACAACTATATCTGAACCAGAATCCTGAATTATCGGGCTAACGGACGAACCGCCAGCTGTGTTAAAAGTTATTGTATTTGGTAACAATTTAGAGATAGTTACGTCACCCGTGGTCTCTTGGCTAGTATTTCCAGCGTTATCGATTGCATAGATATGTAACGTATAAGTACCATAGTTAGCAACGACAATAGTAGCCGAGGTAGATGATATGAATATCCAATCGGTTACGACATTACTTCCTTGAGTCAGCTTGTAATAGTAACCCTTCACTCCAGAAGCATTAACGCCACCTGGATCGGTTGATGCCGCCCATGACCAGTCAATTGTCTTGGACGTCGTTAGGCTGGTTGCAGTTGGCACACCAGGAACCGTAGGCGCAACAAGTGGAGTTGAATAAGCCGATGTTGGGCTAGGCACCATTAAATTGCCGGCCAAATCATGAATTCCTTGAATTCCCCACTCCTGTTCGGCAGATACATACCAGCTTGGGTTAGTAAAACTAACCGTTGCAATATGGCTATTTTCATCATAAGAAATAGTAGCATCACCAACCAAATCTCCTGATCCACCAGCACCAGGCCAGTTGGTCAAGAAATAATTTGCTGGATTTGTTGCTTCAGCACCGTTAACCGCTTCGCTAAATTGAACCGAAAAGCCAGTCGCGCTTGGGCCAGGAACTTGGAACACCAAGTTTGCCGTTGGCGCAGTGTTGTCGACTGTAACTTTCCAAGGATTGCTCCATGCACTAGAATTTCCGAGTGCATCAACTACCCTTACGTGCCAATAATAGACACCTTCTGGCGTGCCAGTCGCTGGAATTTCAGAGTTAGTTAATGCAGAAGAGGTATAAGCTGGGCTAGCAAATGATCCGTCGGCGTTAACCGAACTCGACGTAGATGACTGATAAAAGTACGAAATTAGACCACTGATGTCGGTAGAATCCGACCAGTCAACCTTGTTGAAATTTGAGGTCATCAGATAAGCCCCATCAAGTGGACTAACATGGTTTGGAATCGTTGGCGCAGTATTGTCTATAACGATTGACCATGACTGCGACCATTCACTGCAATTATTTACAGCGTCACAAGCCTTTACTCGCCAGTAATAGGTACCTTCTGGCTCTCCTGGATTACTGATTGTCGTACTAGCCTGAGCTGGTGAAGTATAGGCAATATTTGTGAACGCCAAGTCATAAGCCGACTGGTAATAATAGACGACTGGGTTATTACCCTGTGGGTCAGTTACGCTCGACCACTGTGAAAAATTCGTGTCTGAAGTTTTGCGATGAAAACCGTTTGCTGGTGACAATAACGTCGGAACAGCTGGAGCCTGCGTGTCGGTCCATTGCGCCGTTAAAGTCTGATTAAACGCTGGCATAATAGTCGGTACAGCGGAACTCCAACCAGAAAATGCGTAACCCGATTTAGTTGGGTCAGCCGGCGCCGTAATAGCCGTTCCAAAATCCTGAGTTATCGGGCCAACAAAAGAGCCGCCGGCCGAGTTGAATGTTATAGTGTATGTATTTATCGTCCATTTTGCCTTTAGTGTGACGTCACCAGCCGGCATAGTTGTTGGTACTGCGATATCCCATCCAGTAAATGTGTATCCGGTTTTAGTAGGATTAGCTGGAGCCGTAACGGTAGTATTATAATCTTGAGTTATAGCGGTGATTAATGACCCACCATCAGTATTGAATGTAATCGTATAACTATTAATCGTCCATTGAGCCGTAAATGTCTGATCCGAAGCTGGCATTGCGCTAGGAACTATTGGGCTCCAACCGTTAAATGTAAAACCAGTTTTGATTGGGCTAGCTGGGGTTGCGATCACCGCCCCAAAGTTAGTTGGAACAGTAGTAATTACTCCGTCAACATTAAAGTTGGCGCTATAACTATTCACGGTCCATTGAGCCGTTAAAGTCTGATCAAATGCTGGCATAGTAGTCGGCATGACCGAACTCCATCCGGCAAATGTATATCCAGTTTTAATTGGGTTGACTGGCGCCGTAACAGCAGTATTGTAATCTTGAGTTATTGGACCAACAGTTGAACCGCCAGCTGAATCGAATGTTATTGTATATGCATTAATCTTCCACTGAGCCACAAATGTCTGATTTAAAGCAGGCATCGTAGCTGGGACAACAGGTGCCCAACCCATAAAGGTGTATCCGATTTTAGTTGGGTTTGCAGGGGTTGCAATTGCAGCTCCGTAATTTGTAGCCACATGAGTAATCACTCCGTCGACATTGAAATCAGCAATATAACTATTTACCGACCATTGCGCAACGAATATTTGATCGGATGCTGGCATTGTAGATGGAATAACTGGGCTCCAACCAGTAAACGTATATCCTACTTTTGTTGGGCTAGTCGGCACTACTATAGCTGCACCAAAATTAGTCGGTACGGTCGTTATGGCGCCATCGACATTAAAGTTAGCGTTATAACTTTTTACCTGCCACTGCGCAACAAATGTCTGATTCGATGCGGGCATCGTAGCTGGTACGGCTGGCGACCACCCTGTGAAAATGTACCCAGCTTTCGTTGGGCTAGCTGGCACATTAATAACAGCCCCAGCGGCAGTTGGCACCGTAGTAATAACGCCATCTACGTTAAAATTGGCATTATATATAGTTACAGGGTTATTAACAGTGAAAACTGCGTCTGTGTTTGAAAAAGCCGACATCGCACCAGATTGGTTAGACGAAGGGAATATCGTTACTGTATGAGACTCAGGTACTGTTGGGCTTAGATTTTTAAAGGCAACTTGAAAATGTACAGACAAAGTCCCATTTACCGGAAGATTTGAACTATTTGGTAGAACCGCACCTAATGTCTGTAAGAAATAACCAGTAATGCCGTTACCTTGCAAAGAAAAGGCCACAGGTGTAGCCGCAGAACCATCCACGTAATTAAATGACTTTAACTCAGACATCTGTGCGTTAGATATCATAATATTCCACTTCAGCCCAGTATAAGCATTGCCAGAAGTGTTATTTAAGTTATAAGTAAAATCTTTAACAGTGGCGGAATCGCTAATTACAGTTGCCGGCGCCCCAGCTATCGTAATAGTCGGGCACGATGAAGATGGGTTTGTACACGTAGTCGATGCCGAAGCAGGCTTCACGTTGATAAAACCAACGAGCATCTGAGCAATTAAAGCGATAATCGCCAAGAATGGCATAATCTTTTTGGGTTTTTTATACATCTTCACAATATTCCTCCACAGAATTTAGTTTGACTTTTTAACTCTATCTTTACAAAACTGTTTAATTTCTACATACAATTTTTATATGCAGAATCTAGACCGTTTTTAATGGTCAATATTAAAGTTAGCCCACGAGATTATATTATCTGTTAATGAACAAGTTCATTCCCAAAAATAACTATTACAATACTTACTATCTGCTGATAGTCTTAAAATGTCAAGAGAAGCAAAGAGCAGCGGTCTAACGCTAGCTACTTTTTAACTATCGCATCAATCCTGTCATGATCGAGCCCATAGTAATGGGCAATTTCATGCCACAAAGTGCGTTTAATTTGCTCAAACAAGTCTTTTTCATTATGCGAAATTAATAAAATTTGCTTTTTAAAAAGCGTGATTTTATCTGGCAAAACCATATTATAGCCCGCACCGCGCATGGTTAGTGGAATGCCTTCATAGAGGCCCAATAATAATTGCCCATTACGTAATTTCATTTTCTGTCGCTGTTCGTCAGACGGTTCATCCGCCATAATAATTGCCACGTTTTGAAGACCAGCAATGTATTCTTGCGGTAATTCATCCATTGCTCTTGTAATCAGCAAATCAAATTCAGAATCAGTCATACACTAAGTATAACTATATTTAGTCATTATCAAACGAGAACCATTCGGGATCTTCGTGAATATCGGCAACTACCTGCTCCCAAAATTTCTCTAGCGAGCCTTCATCAAGCGGTTCATCCAAATTAATATCATCGTCAACGAAATGACAATCGCATCCTTCGTCGGCCGATTGATCAATTTTTTGAAACTGTAGATAATTTAATAGTGACATTTTTGTTTTTATTACCTTTAACTCTATTTAAGCATAAATGTAATAAAATGTCAATAATATGCCGTGAGTTTAGGCTTTTTGAAGTGAAACCGTTAGTTTAAAACTATCAAATTCAACGTTAACTGAGTAAATTTTTTCACCAACGTATTGAAGATTGGTCATTAAAGTTTCATCGACAATCACTGCCCTGTTATCATCTATGGCTTGCTTCAATTCGACGTCTTCAGTATTTAGAACTAATTCAATTCTATCTTCGATATTTAGACCAGCTTCTTTGCGAGCATTTTGAATATGGCGAATTACTTCACGAGCAATCCCCTCGCTTTTTAGTTCAGGAGTGATATTTAAATCGAGTTCAAATTCAGCACCTAATTTTACAGTCTTAACGTTTAACTCTTCGCACAAAATATCTACAAAATCGACAAACTCGCCCATCTTAGGAATAGTTACACTAGCTAGTGGTTGACGAACTTTTTGGTGTTCTTTGGCGCGGATGCTTAGGCCAGTATTTACATATTCGCGGACCGTTTCCATATCGCTGACAACTAGTTCATTGACGTGACCAGCGGTTGGCCAATCGAGTAAATGCACGCTCTCGCCACCAGTCAACTTTTGGTATAATTCTTCGGCCAAAAATGGCGTAAATGGAGCCAAAACTTTCGCCAACTGAACTAGGACGTAATGCAAGGTTCGATAAGCATTGTTTTTGTCAGTATCATCCCCCGCCTTCCAGAAGCGACGGCGGCTGCGGCGGACATACCAGTTACTGGCATCCTCAATAAATGGCAAAATCGGTTTGGTCGCATCGGGAATATTGTAGCATTCCATATTTGCAGTAACCGTTTGGACTAATTGGTGAACACGACTGACAACCCATTGGTCGAGTGGATTTGTTAGGATTTCAGTTGGATCAGATAAATCGCCCTTAAATTCCCAGTTATCAACCTCAGCGTACATCGTAAAGAAGTCGAACATATTCCAAACCATTGATAGTTTCCGAGCCGTATCGCTAACATCTTTGTCGAGTAGTGCAAAATCTTCACCGTTAAGCAGTGGCGATGACAATAATAGCAAGCGCCAGCTATCGGCTGAATATTTATCCATTAATTCATTTGGGTCAGTAAAGTTACCGCGGCTTTTGCTCATCTTGAAACCATCATTACCAGCGATATTACCTGTTACGATGACGTTTTTAAAAGCATTATGGCCAAATAGCGCCACGCTGACGGCATGAACGTAATAAAACCAAGCACGAACTTGACCAACATACTCCACGATGAAATCACCAGGGAAATTTTGTTCAAATTTTTCGACGTTTTCAAATGGATAATGAAATTGTGCAAACGGCATACTACCAGATTCAAACCAGCAATCTAGGACCTTATCAATGCGTGAATATTCTACGCCATCGACGATGAACTTGACTTCATCGACCCATGGACGATGGTAATCTTCCAGCTCGATACCACTTAGCTCTTTAAGTTCGGCATAACTACCTATAACTTTGATGTGTTCAACGCCATCGCTATCAATTCCCTTCCAAACTGGCATAGCTGTCGCCCAAAAACGATCACGTGACAAATTCCAATCAGGCGCCGTCTCGACGGTTTTTTCAAAACGACCGTGTTTAATATGCTCTGGAAACCAATTGATTTTCTCGGTATTTTCCCTGAGCATATCGGTACGCTGACCATCGATATCCATAAACCAGCTAGGATGCGCACGATAGATTAAACGGTTACCGGTACGAGTATTGTGCGGATATTCGTGACGGATATATTCAATCTTCCAAACGATGCCCTGTTCATTAAGGGTTTTAGCAACAGTTTTATTAACTTCCCAAATATCGCTGCCAACCCATTCGGTCTCAATATATTTGCCGTAATCATCGATAACATGGACAACTGGGATATTATTCCTTTTCGCTAGTTCAAAGTCCTCTTCACCATAAGCTGGGGCAATATGGACAATCGCCGTGCCGGATTCAATTGAAACGTAATCAGCCGCCCAGATTTTATGGGCTCCAATCCCACGATCGCCAAATAGCGGTTCATAAGTTTTACCAACCAGTTCCGAGCCCTTCAGAGTTCGAATAACTTCGTAGTTCAGCTTATTATGCTTGGCGTCGGTAAGTACAGTGCCCAAGGCATCCTTTGCTAAAATAAATTGTTCACCATCAATTTTAACTTCTGCATACTCAATTTCTGGATTGACTGCCAAGGCCGTATTGCCAGGCAGAGTCCATGGCGTCGTCGTCCAAGCTAAAAGTGTTGTATTTTCGTCAACTAGCTTAAATTTAACGTAAACACTTGGGTCGGTTACGACAATATAGGCACCGGCATCCATTGTGACTTCGGCTTTAGATAATGGTGTTGCCCATTTGGTGTCATACATCAAAACGCGTTCGCCTTCGTAGATTTTGCCTTTTTCGTATAGCGTTTTAAAGGCCCACCAGACTGATTCCATGTATTTTTTGTCCATGGTTTTATAAGCGCCCTTAAAATCAACCCAACGGCCAATTCGATCAACCGTATCTTCCCAAAGCCCACTGGTTGCTACCATACTTTCGCGAGCAGTCGTGATATATTCAGCCAAGCTAATTTTAGTACCAATATCGTGTCTATCGGTTATGCCAAGTTTCTTTTCAACAAAGTTTTCAGCTGGCAAACCATGACAATCCCAACCCCAGACACGCTCGACGTGCTTGCCGTTCATAGTCTGATATCGAGGAATTGCGTCTTTGACGATACTACTAAGTAAAGTTCCGTGATGAGGCACACCAGTAATAAACGGAGGTCCGTCGTAAAAAACAAATGAATTATCAATTGGTCGCATTTCGACCGACTTTTCGAAAGTTTTATTATCCTTCCACTGCTGAACTAAATCTTTTTCGTACTCAAGTGCTCGGCGACGGGTATTGGCTTTAAATTTCATAGATTACTCCCTAGTTTTTTATATCCATATTTTTCGATTAATGGCATAATGTCATCAATTGACTTTCCGGCCAGAAAACCACCTGCGATAGACTCATCCTGGGTTACATCAGCAAGCACAAAATCTGGCGTTTCGAACGCATTTTTTTCTGCCTCACTATTGAATTCAAAATCAACAACCGCCAAACCTTCAAGCTTACCATGATAAACGTCTACTTCAGCAGGATGGCCAGCTAAGACCATAAAATACCTAGTCTTTACAAAGTCTTTCGTGGAACAACTCGTCAAGGCATTAAATTCTTCTTTTTCAAGCTCAATCGTATACTCATACATTACAGAAGAATCCGCACCAGAGACCGGACATTTTTTCGTAATCATGTAATCATCACCCCTATTCCTAAGCCTAAGATGAGGATGATAAGCAGTGTCAGGTACTAAGACATCTCGAATAATAACAGATTTAGCTTTTGCTATACCATCTGGAATAGATTTTAATAAGTAAGTTTTTTCATATTCAATTTCGGTTGCCATATTGTCTCCTTTTTAAAAAACAAAAAATCCCTATTTAGTCACTGGAATTCGCTTTCGCGAACGGTACCATCCAGTTTCTAAAAAGAGATTCTTCTTAGCGCTTATTTGTTCGATCTAACGAGTCGATTATCGTTCGGTTCTAATTTCTGATGCAGATTTCTTCCGAAAGAACATTCGTGATTGATAGTCACTAACCTAAAAAGACGTTCTAGCGTCTATTATAGGCAGTTATTTGTAGCTAAGCAAGTAAAACAAAATTATTGGACGTAATAACTAACGTCGCTAATCGTCGGTAGCGGCAAACCGCGCCACATTTTTTGCAAAACGCTATCATCGCTGAGGGCGACTATCGAAGGATATTCCACGATATCATACGCCTCACAAAAACCATAGCCAGCTGCCGTATCTGGATCCATAATCTCAAGTTTATGGCCAGTCTGGTATTCAAAATCATGCAAAAACCCATCAACGGTGCTAGTGTAATCGCTCTGACCTTTATAAATCACTAGCACGCGCATCTAATTAGCCCTATCTTGATCGCGTTGCGTCCTGCGCTGCTCAAGAATTCGAACAAAATCATCCAGAGTTTTAAATTCATGGTAAACACTTGCAAAGCGAATATAGGCGACTTCGTTACGCTTGGCAAGCTCATCTAGAACCTTATCGCCAATTTGCTTAGATGTAATTTCATTTTCACCTAACGCATAAAGACCATCTTCGATATCCGAAATCATTTCTTCGACTTCTATCTCTGAATCGAAAAATTTTCCAACCGAACGTTTAATAGCAATTGATAGCTTATCGCGGTCAAACAACTCACGAATGCCACTTTTTTTAATTACAGCTAGATTTGGTCGTTCAATACGCTCGTAGGTAGTAAAACGCTTACCATCAGGCGATTCACGACGACGACGAATCGTCACGCCATCACTCACCTCTCGAGATTCTATAACTCGACTGTCGCCAATGTTATATTTTGCCATAGACTATCGGTCCTTGTTCTTTTTTCGGCGGCGTAGGAAAGCAGGAATATCTGATTCCTCTTCCTCTTCTTCGTTTGGCTGGTTCCAAATATCATGGTTTGTTTCGTCATTAAACATCGCAGAAGCGTCGTCGTGGTTCAAATCCAAGTCAATATTATTTACAGTTTCATCTGTTAAAGCTGAGGCGGCGGCTGGAATTTCCTTTTTGTCTTCAACTGTAGTTTCTTGCTTTTGGAAATAAGCCGAGTCAAATCCGGTCGCGATAACAGTTATGATAATCTCGTCCTCTAAATCAGCTTTAAGCGTTGCACCAAAAATTATATTTGCATCAGGCGAAACAGCGCTCGTAATAATTTCAGCAGCTTCTTGAATTTCGCTCATACTCATATCATAACCACCAGTAACGTTGAACAGCACACCCTTAGCACCGTCAATCGAGACTTCAATAAGTGGTGATTCGATAGCTTGTTGAGCTGCAAGTGCTGCGCGATTATCGCCACTTGCACGACCAATACCCATAAGGGCCGAGCCGGCGTTACTCATAATGGCACGAACATCAGCGAAGTCTAGATTAATCAAACCGTGTTCGGTAATTAGTTCTGAAATACCCTGAACACCTTGACGCAAAACATCATCGGCAATTTTGAAAGTTTCAAGTAACGGAGTGCGGCGATCGATTGTCTGTAATAAACGATCGTTTGGAATCGTAATTAGCGTATCGACATTGCGACCAAGTTGAGTTATCGCCCATTCAGCGTTCTTGCGACGTTTTTCACCTTCAAAGCTAAACGGTTTCGTTGCAACACCAACGACGAGTATACCAAGCTCTCTAGCAATCTCAGCTACAACGTAGCCAGCGCCACTACCAGTACCACCACCAGCACCGATTGTTACAAAGACCATGTCGGCACCAATTAGTACTTCACGGATATCATCACGAGATTCTAAAGCAGCAGCTTCTCCAACCGAAGGATCAGCCCCAGCACCTAGACCATTAGCAACAGTCTTACCTAGATGGACTTTAACATCAGCCTTACTATTATGAAGAGCTTGGGCATCAGTATTCATTGCGATAAACTGAACACCAGTCAACCCGGCATCTTTCATTCGATTAACAGCCGAACAGCCGGCACCGCCGACTCCAACTACTTTGATACTGGCAAATGATTGTATTTCGCTTGGTTTCACTTCAGGCATTTTCTATAGTCTCCCAATATTCGTATTCTCTATATAGTATATCATTCGAACAAAAAAACACTACGCCTTAAAACGGCTAAGTAATTTTGACAACATTCCTGCGCTTTTGCCAATAGATTTTTTCACTCTTGATTTAGAGCCTTTGGCGCTCATAACACCTTCGGAGTCAATAAGCATCAGTCCAATAGCCGTAGCAAATTGCGGCTTCTCAATACCATCAGCCACACCGCCATAACCCGATGCTGAACCGACACGCACGGCTAACCCTAAAGATTCTTTAGCATATTCAGCAATACCCTTAAGTTGTGCTGTACCACCTGTCAGAACTGCACCACTCGGCAATCTACCGGCACGTCCAGCCCGCTTTAATTCACGATTAATAGCTTCAAATAGCTCTTCAAGTCTAGCTTCAACAATCTCATCAATTTCACTTGTATCAAAATTATAAATTTCACCAGCATGTTTAATACTAATACCCGAAGAATCACCTCTAGATATAGCTGAAGCGTGTTCTAATTTAATCTTTTCGGCAATCTCTGGATCGGTTTTGAGACCAATCGCAAGGTCGTTAGTAATATTAACGCCACCGATAGGTATAACCGCGGCATATTGTAAATCGCCTTCTTCATACACAGCAACATTAGTCGTAGCGCCACCGATATCTATCAAAGCAACACCATTTTCAATCTGTTGCTCGTTAAGAACAGCACGCGCCGCAGCCACGCCAGCAACAACAATTGAATTAGGCACAACTTTTGCAGATTCAGCCGCCTTTTGTAGATTAATAAGATGCGGTGCAAGTACGGAAACTACATGAGCATCAATTTCTAGACGAGTACCAGTCATGCCAATTGGATTCTTGATATTATCTTGGCCATCAAGTTTATAAGCATGTGGGATAACTTGAAGAATTTCACGATTAGCTGGAACTTTACCTAAAGTCGCCACCTCTTCAATGCGCATTAAATCATCGTGCGAAATTTCATGATCAGCACTGCCAACGGCAATCATGCCATCAGCATGAGTGCTTAAAACATGCGCGCCATTAATACACATCGTTGCTGAATCAACTTGATAGCCACTCATTCGCTCGGCTTCACCTAAAGCGTCATCAATAGCTTTCGCGGGTCCCGCTAAATTGACAACCATACCTTTTCGCATTCCACTGTTTGGAGCTACGCCAACGCCCACGATTGTCGGTACACCCGTTGCCCCATCAATATGAGCCACAACACAACGAACAGTCGTTGTACCAATGTCTATTCCAACAGCATGTCGAGAGTTTTCTTGCATAATAAGAATTATATAGCTTATGCAAGATTTTGCCTAGCGGGATGGGCCTAATAAGTCCTATATGCGGGTTAAAATTTCGGCACCATCTTTAGTTATTAGCACAGTATGCTCAAAATGCGCCGCAAGACTACCGTCGCGAGTCACTATCGTCCAGCCGTCATCACCGTCTTTTATATTATCGCCACCAAGGGTAGCCATTGGCTCAATCGCAATCGTATCTCCAACTATCAGCAGTGGGCCAGAACCCTTCTTGCCATAATTTGGGACTTCGGGTGCTTGTTGCATTTCGTGGCCGATTCCATGACCAACTAAGTCGCGAATAATGCCCAACTTACCTTCATTTAAAACTTTTTCAACCGCCGCTCCGATATCGCCGACTCGGACAGGGCCTTTAATAGCATCAATTCCAGCATACAAGCTACGTTCAGTAAAATTCAGTAAATGTTTTTTCGCACCAGTTGGGTCTTCACCGACAACCATCGTAAACGCACTGTCGGTCTTCATACCTTTGTATGTAATTACGAGATCAAAACTAACGACGTCACCTTTTTCAAAACGGTATTCCGTAGGAATCCCGTGAACGATCTCATCATTAGTCGAAATACAAATTACATTCGGAAACTTAACTTCGGGAGTTTTATAAGTTGCGATTGCGCCATATTCTTTAATCTTTGATTCGACGAAACTATCAACCTCAAGCTCGCTCATGCCAACTTTTGTGTAGTTTTTAATATCATTTAGAATCGTGGCAAGAATCTTACCACCTTCGCGCATAGCCTGAATCTCGGCTAGAGTTTTTTCTTTTATGCTAGATTGCATTTTACCAATTCTTCCATTATTCGATCGTGAATTTGGCCTACTAGACCAGAGCCATCAATATGCACAACTCTAATATTTTGTTCTCTAAAATAATTTAATAAAGGATCAATCTCTTGATAATAAATCTTCATTTTTTCGGTTAACGTACTAGCATTATCATCAACCCGTCCACGAAGTCTCAACCGCTTTTCAATTTCTTCTTCGGAAACGTCTAGAACGATCACCATACCAACAGAACGACCGTGCTCGGGCTGACTCTCGATTAACCACTTTGCTTGGTCTAGCTTTCGAGGAAAGCCGTCCAAAACAATTTTTTCAATTTCGGCAGAATTACTAATTGCGCTACTAATAATTTTATTCATAGTATTTGAATCAATAAGTTCACCACTTTGCATGGTCTGCAATAAAATCGGATTCTTAGAATCTCGCAAAATTTGTCCAGCCGAAAGCCAACGCCAACCCTGACGAGCTGCTAAAATTTGACCTTGCATGCTTTTACCAGATCCAGTTGGACCGAAAAATAAAATCATCTTAATACCCCTTCTTACTTTAATTTAACGCAGACTTTACGAGCTGCGCAATTAATGAACCGTCAGCTGAATTACCCAGCTCTTTTTTAACAGCACCAATAACCTGGCCCATAAAACTTGGACCATTTGCACCTAATTCGCTAATTATTCTAACGACGACAGCCCTTACCTCTTCTTCGGATAATTGTTTTGGCAAATAGGTAGATAAAATCTCAGCTTCTAACTTTTCGTTAGTTGATAACTCCGGACGGCCAGCGCCCTCATAAATTACAGCGCTTTCGTTGCGTTTCTTAACTTCACGAGCAACTAACTGCTCAATAATTGAGTCAGCCAGGCCCTCTTCGCGCTTACCACTAGCGACCTCTTCATTTAGAATAGTTGCTTTTAAGCCCCTTAAAACTTCGCCTTTAAAACGATCGCCGCCTAGAAGGGCGGCTTTCAAATCGTTATTAATTTGCTCTTTTAGAGCCATTTTTAGCGAAGTCCTAACCTAGTTTTATCTAGCTTGTCAGCTTTGCGTGCTTTACGAACAATCGCTTTTGCACGACGTTCTGGTTTACTAATCGGCTTTTCAAATCGCAAAGTTGCTTTGGCGGTCATTAAAACACCATTCTGCAAAACTTTACGGTTAAAACGACGAATAATATTTTCGTTCGACTCTCGTTCATTTTTTCTTATAACTTGTACCATATGAATTGTATTTTAACAGAGAAGTATATTATATACAACAGCGCAACTGCTTTTATGCAGTTTCAATATGTAGCAAACGGCCTTCAACCGAGCGCCGACCCTGCCATTCATTAATATCCAACTGATACCAGGCATTGATTTCCGTACCTATCTCCACAAAAAAAGTATCTGGAGCGCCAAAGGCCAACAGCTGTATTTTGTTATTAAACGCGTCCCTTACTTCAAGTTTTAAATGTTGACCGTCCAGACCCATCTTTCGAACACCGACAACCGTCAACTTATTAGTTTTTAGTATAGGTTGCGGATTACCGCTGCCGAACGGTTCAAGCTGATCAATCATACCGACCAATTCTTCGCCTAGTTCATCTAAGTTAGCGTCAGTATCAGCCTTCGGCAGCAACAACAATGGTTGATTAACGAGTTTCTGTTTTTTATAAAATTCATTAACTAATAGCCTAAAATCGTTAATATTCTTCGTTGGTAAAGTTACACCTGCAGCCAATTTATGGCCACCACCCTTAGTAATCGCCTCTTTTGCAAAAACCAAGGCATCGGCCGCGCTAAAATCACCATAACTCCTAGCTGAACCTTTAGATTCTTCGCCCATTTCGTGAATAACAAAAGCAGGTTTTCTATATTTTTCTAATAATTTCGAAGCAACAATACCAACGATTCCATGATTCCAATCTGGGCTACTAACGACCAAAACTGGGTCGTCTTGCATCCTGTCGGCCTGCAAGATTGCCGATTTTAAAATCTTGGCTTGGTCAGAGCGTCTTGAAATATTTAAATCGTCTAAGTATTCAGCCCTTTCATAGGCCTCCATCGTGTCCCGGCTAAGTAACATCTCAAGCGCGTGCTGAGCCGTTTCTAATCTACCGGCCGCATTCATTCTAGGTCCAAGCCCAAATCCCAAAGAACGTGCATTTAGCTTTTCAGGATCAATCTTGGCCACTGCCATTAAAGCTTTTAGGCCCGGTCGTTTCGTTTTTGCTAAAACTTTTAACCCAAAATATACATAAATACGATTCTCATCAACCAGCTCAACAACATCACAAACTGTTCCCAAGGCGACTAAATCGAGGAGCCACTTCTCCGCACCCGCAGGCAAACCCTCTAGCTGAGTCTGCAATGCTTGAACTAATTTAAAAGCTACGCCAACGCCAGCGATATCTCTGAATGGGTATTTGCTATCGGCCCTTTTGGGGTTAACGACCGCAATTGCAGGCGGCAATTTTTCGCCTAAATTATGATGATCCGTCACGACTACATCAAGTCCGAGTTTATTAGCAGCCACGATTTCTTTAATACTTTGACTACCACAGTCTACTGTTAATAAAAGCTTAACGCCCTCATTAGATAAACTTTCAATAACGTCTTCGGTCAATCCATAACCCTCAATAAAGCGGTTTGGAATAATAACTTTTATATCTTTAAAGCCAAAACATTCTAAAGATTCCTTCATTAAAGCCGTGGCCGTCAAACCATCAATATCGTAATCACCATATATTGCAATTTTTTCATTATTTTTCAGTGCTAATTTAATCCTATCGACCGCCTCATGCATATCTGGCAATAAAAACGGATCATGCAACTTTGAATAATCGGGCAATAGAAAAGCCGCCTTCGACTTATTATCTAAGCCTCTAGCGGCGAGAATTCTATCAAAAACGGTCATTACTATAAATCAGAAGACGAGCGTTTTGGGCGACCAGCTTGTTGTTGAGACTTAATAACAATGCCCTGAAGCTCTTTAAAGATTGGAAATTGCTTATTTGTTGAATAAATTTTGGTGTTACCCTGCTTTTCGCTTAACAAAAAGCCAACTTTTTCAAGACGCTTGAGTTCGCGTTGAATATTACCTGGGTCTTCCTTAATAAGCTTAGCTAGCCCTCTTACATGTGTACGAAAATCTGGATACTTCGCATAAACAACTACTATCTTGCGTCGCACCCTAGATGTAATGAAAACGTCTAGCATAATGTCTGTCCCAATCTCCCCGATTACCGCATTTAATATGATTTATTTATTACATCGTAGCACAATATCACAACAACTAGCAACGTTTTTCTAGTGCCAATTCAACACAATTTGATTAATTTTGGCAATTGTCTCCTCGTGTGTAGGAATATAATTATTATTATAGTAATGATTAACACCTAAGAAATTCTGTTTTACATCAAGTACGTGTAGCTCGTCAGCAGCAATATGCAATTTATCCACCGCCTGAACCGTAGACACTGGTGTAACTATAATAAGACGCTTGATGCGAATTGGCTTTAAAAAATCGACGGCTACATCTATTGAAGCCCCCGTATCCAACCCGTCTGCTACTAATATAACCACATGATCACGGAGCATATCGGCATTAATAAGGCCCCCATCGCCTAGCAACCGATTTAATTTTTGAAAAGCCTCGCGTTTTTGCTCTTCAAAATATCCATGATATTCACTATCGTATTCTTCGATTTCACCAGCTGAAAACATCCCATTATAAGTAAAGCCACCACTCTCAGATACACCACCGTAACTTATATCTTCACCCGGTACTTGAATCTCCTCTACGAGTAGCATCGTTAAGATACAATGAAGGGCTTTCGCTATCTGTTCTCCAACCAAAACGGCGCCATCACTCATAGCAACGACCGCACAGTTCTCATAGCGATATCTACCTACGAGTCTCGTAGCTAAAATCTTTCCGGCCTCTTCACGATTCTCAAAATACATATATAAAGTTTAACGCTTACGCTCAACTTAAGCAAAGTATATCGAGTATACTAGTTACATGTACTACTACGAGGTGGCACCAAATCAAATTGTTCGAGCTGAATGTGATTTTTTCACATACTCTTCAAACGATAGACTCCTAGTCGGACAAATAGTTAGCGTTGAAGTTGGCAAGAAACAAATTATTGGAGTAGTTCTTAGACAGACTAATAAACCGGCTTACCAGACAAAACTAGTCACTTCGATAATCGAGAATAAACCGCTACCACCAGAACTAGTTGAAACCTCGATTTGGATAGCAAAATATTACTCAACTCCCTTAGCAAATGTGCTACAAACACTTTTGCCGACTGGTATTAAGAAGACGCGTCGCTTATCTAATAAAAAATTAGAGATAGCAAAAAGAAATCGAACAAATATTTTATTCAATACAGAGCAGGCCGAGGTACTATCAACCTTATCGAACAACCAAAGTGGAACTTTTTTGCTTCAAGGCGTTACTGGTTCAGGAAAAACCGAAATATACATTGAAATGGCAAAACGGTCCATAAATAGCGGCAAATCGGCAATAGTATTAGTCCCAGAAATCGCGCTAACATCCCAACTGATTTCCGAATTTTCAAATCATTTTAACGACTTAATAACAACCCACTCGCACATGACCGAAGCCGAGCGTCACTTAAGTTGGCTGGAAGCTTTAAATAGCAACGAACCACGCGTCGTTATTGGACCGCGATCTGCCTTATTCAGTCCTTTAAAAAATATTGGTGTAATTGTAGTTGATGAATCACACGAACCTAGTTACAAACAAGAAAAATCTCCAAGGTATTCAGCCCTAAGGGTCGCAACTATCCTAGGACGCCTACATAAAGCCAGAGTTATTTTTGGCAGCGCTACACCGAGTATCACAGACCGTTATCTTGCTGAACAATCAAAACAACCAATCTTAAAGCTAACTAAAGTCGCCAGATTAGGAAGCATACCCCCATCTACATCAGTAATTGATATGCGCAACCGAGCTAATTTTAAAAAACATCGGTTTTTATCTGACATATTAATCAAGCAAATCGAAACGACTCTTGAGCTAAAGAAACAGGTTTTAATTTTCCATAACCGTCGAGGCAGCACTAGCACGACGCTATGTAAAGAATGTGGTTGGACGGCAAAATGCCCAAGATGTTTTTTGCCTCTTAGCCTACATAGCGACCAACATATCCTAAGATGCCATATCTGCAACTTTCAAACGAGCATACCTACTTCATGCCCCGAGTGTAAAGGCACTGACGTCATACATAAGGGTATTGGTACAAAATTAATTGAATCGGAATTAAGAAAATTATTTCCATCGGCTAATATCGCCCGTTTTGATGCTGACAATAAAAATGAGGAAGCGGTCAACGCCAGATACAATGACTTGTATAGCGGCGAGATTGACATAGCAATCGGGACACAAGTTGTTGCGAAAGGTTTAGATTTGCCACACCTTCGGACTGTCGGAATAATTCAAGCTGATGCAGGATTAGCTCTGCCGGATTATGGGACAAACGAACGTACCTTCCAATTATTAGCCCAGGTCGTAGGTCGAGTAGGTCGAAACGAACATCAAACTCAAGTCATAGTTCAAACATACCAGCCGGACCATCCGAGTATAAAAAATGGCTTAGCTCAAAATTATGACGAATTTTACTTACAATCGTTAGCGGAACGCAAAAAATCACTATTTCCTCCATTTACTCACCTATTAAAATTAGTATGCATTTACAAGACCGAGTCTGCGGCAATAAAAAATTGCCAAAAATTAGCACAAGAATTAAAAATGAAAGTAGATAAAGATATTCAAATACTTGGGCCGACACCTGCATTTTACGAAAGGCAGCATGACACTTATAGATGGCAGTTAGTATTAAAGAGCCCAAAGCGCGAACATTTAATAAATGCCCTAAAGCTAATACCGCCGACCCATTGGCAATCCGAACTCGATCCGACTAGCTTACTATAGACCAAACATTCTAAATTATTCTATATTCAGGTTAGTCGTGTATTGTTCTAATTGGGTTTTTATGAGGAAACATATCCGTAGAGATACGTTGACGAATAAAAGGACTAATTAGGGCAATGCCGACAAGCTGAGATGGGATAAGTTAGGGTGTTTGGTCTATGCAGCCACCACTGGTATAATAGATACTAATGAAAAAAGAAAGCATCATAGTTTTACCAAATAACCACCTTAGACAAAGGTCTTCTAGAGTTCGCATCGTAACTCCAGAGGTCCAAGAATTAGTTAAAAACTTAACTGACGTAGCTTTGGATTGGGAAGATTCCAGGCCCCACGAAATTAGCGCCGCTATCTCAGCTGTACAAATAAACAAACTCCAACGCGTCATAATCGTTCGAAGCGACTTTGATGACAAAAATGTTCGAGATTTTACAGCCCTAATCAATCCAGAAATAGTAAAGCTTGAAGGTGAAATCACTAGTGATTATGAAGGATGCCTAAGCGTACCAGAGGTCTATGGACTCGTGCCTCGATTTAGTAAAGTTCGCATCCGCGCACTTGACATCGATGGCAATGAGGTTCGATTTAAGGCTGAGGGCTTCTTGGCACGAATCATCCAACACGAAGTTGACCACACTAATGGAATATTATTTATCGACCGAATCCGTGACAAAAAAGATGCTTTCTTTAAACTCGACGAGAAAGGCGAACTCCAGCCTCTAAACTATGACAAAGATATCAAAAACAATAGTATTCTTTGGGACTGAGGACTTCAGCCTAGTAGCGCTTAGCGGCTTATTTGAAGCTGGTTATAATATCGCTGCCGTTGTTACTAAAATAGACAGCAAACGCGGTCGTGGACAGACGTTATCCATGCCAAGCGTCAAGCAATTCGCCGTCGAACACAACATCCCAGTTTGGCAACCAACAAAAATCTCTGAAATAAACGATAAGATCATTGAACTAGGCGACGACGCAATTGGCGTATTAGTTAGTTTTGGTAAAATAATTCCACAATCAACCATAGACCTATTTAATCCAGGTATAATCAACGTCCATCCATCCCTACTACCAAAATACAGAGGCGCTACGCCTATAGAATCAGCTATCGAAAATGGCGACGAGGTTACGGGTGTATCAATTATGCAGTTATCTTACGAGATGGACGCCGGCCCAATATATGATCAGATCTCTTATAATCTATCTGGCGAAGAAACTCAACCTGAGTTATACAAAACACTTGCTAAATTAGGCACTGAAAAACTACTTGAGGTATTACCAAAAATTATCTATGGAAGCCTGATACCGACGTCACAAGATAACAACAATGCCACCTACTGCAGCTTACTGTCAAAGGATAATTCCTGGCTAAAACCGTTGTCGGTTAGCGCTCAAGCAGCCGAACGCCAGGTCAGAGCTCATCTAAAATTTCCAAAAACCAAAATAGAAATTTTTGACAAAATCATCATTATCAACAAAGCGCATATATCCAATAGCGAGCTATCTCCATTGGATATTAAGTGCTCAGATGACAAATATCTATCAATCGACGAATTAATTGCGCCAAGCGGCCGCACGATGTCCGGCAAAGATTTTCTAAACGGCTATAATTAATTCTTGCCCAAAATTAAATCACGGCTAGAGGCAACTTCTTTTTTTAAATCAACCAAGGTCTGGGCAACGATTTGCCTATAATCCGGTCGGTTAACTTCTAACCACTTAGTAGCAACATATTCAGCCTTCAAGCCATCGTCATCCGATCCCAAACCAGAAGAGGTTTGAATCTGTATAAACATTTGATCATCTTTAAAATTTGGGATATTTTTCCGTAGCCAATTATCGACGATTTCCGTCTTACGATCAATAATCGCCTCAAATTCCTCCAATTGAGCATCACTCATGCCGTCCGAGAGTTTTGTGCCAACTCGTAGCTCAAGCTCATCATAAATATGCTGCAAAAAAGGCTTCTTTTGTTCATTTGGTAAGTCGTTCAAACCAACATCGGCTAAAAAAGTTTCATCTAATTGGAACATTTAATAAATCCCCTTCATTAACATTCTAACAGATTTAACAAACAACTAGAAATTCTGATTTTCTGGAGTCTCTGTGTTTTGTGTTTCTTCTACGGGTTTTGACATACCCCTAGCACCATCTTGAGCAATGTCTACATCAATTTCATCAAGAAGTGCCAACAAGGCGCCTAGCTTATCGCCACCATCTTCAATATTCTTCGCACTTTCATAGGCGCTTGAATAGGTTTCATTACTAGCCCTGCCAGACCTAATTATACGTAATAATATATTAAACTTTTCTGACGCATCTTGTGTGTTATTTATAACCAACGGAGTTACGTCGCCCAAGATTTGATCTCTTAGCGATTCAAGTTGACTTTTATCCATGCCCCACCCCCTTATTAATAATTGAATTATATCACACCTTAATCATCGATGGCTGCGTTGGCGGCAAGCGCTTTGAGCCTTTAGACTGCTGACCATACCACCGCATTTTTCTATTACCGTATGGGTCAAATCGACCACTAGAATCGCGAGTTAAATATTTCTTAAGGTAATCTCTACCCTTTGGTGTAATATTAAAATCAAGTTTACCTGATTTATTTGGAGTCAAAGTATAAGCCTCACTACCCAGACCAACAAAAGTCATAGCAAGAACCGATTTCGTTAGCGCCGTTGGTTCATAACCATATCTTGAACCGCCTTCATTAACATTTATAGTCCCCTCCATGTCGTTACGTATCCTATCAATAACAACATCTAGACCGTTGCGCAAAGATTCTTTCGTCCCACCCTTCAACCCATCTTCTCTCGGCCTATAACCGCCCTTATCAAAACCATGTTCGCTATTCCATTGATATATTATTGGTATACCCTGCTCGTAGAGGTCTTCGCCACGATCAGAGTCTGTATCGATTCTAGCACCATTAACGCGCATGGCGATATTACGCTTAATATTCATACCATTCGTACCCGAATTATATGACACATAACCACTATTATACGACTTTTGAGCACCCAAGCCTTGGATCTTACCATTACGAGCAGCTTTAATTCGTCGTCCAGTAACCACATCATCATAGCCAGCGCCGGTATCCTCACCGAAGCCGAGAGACCCAACAGCAGCAAGCGTAGACGCTCTTACGCCAAAATTAGCTCCCGCCGTGTGAATACCTTTTTCTCGGGCAGCCGATACGACATTGTATAACTGCATAAAATTACCCGCAAACACCAAGCCGGGCAATCTAGTAGCTTTGCTATTGTCGAAACTAGTCATGCCCGTAAATATGTCAGTTTTTTCGTTTTGATTAAAGTCGTCAATATAACGTTTTAGATAATTTTTTCTAACGCCCTTCGGATCAGCATCGTTTCGTATGATGACAACATCGTGGCTTCCATCAATATTGCCATCTTTTTCAGATTTATACATAGCCATCAAAGCAACATCGTTCATTTTTCGACAAACATGCCCAATAACTCCGCCTTTAATATCTGCTCTTTTCCATTCAGTTTCGACTACGGCTATTTTTAATTCCGGAAAATCAGTTTTTGCGCGTTGGATTTCCGACAATGTCTTTTCTATATCGATTTTCTTCTCAGATGTGATATCGCTACCATCATTAGAAGTATATTTATCAAACCAGTTAGCGTGTAACAACAAGACTGAGCTCTCAATTGACGACGGATCCTGAGATGCATATGCGTTCGAAAGAACATTATAAATATTCTCTGATTCAGATTTACCAGCGGCATTAACAGGAATTGTAATAAAGGCCTTAACTTTAGGCGACAACGAATTTAACTCCGGAATTGAATCAATCGTTTCATCAAGATTATTTACATAATCCCTGCCCCTCTTTTTGACCAATAAATCTCTATACCAAGCAATTTCCTCACTTGGAACAAGGTCAGACTCAGGGTTGTCTAAAAGCCTAGGCGACGTTTCTTCTCGCCTTAATTCAATTTCTCTAGACGATAGATATTCTCCACCGCCAAAATAATTGGTTTTACCGCTACGCTCAGCGATAGACTCCATTGATTTTCGTGCATAAATTGGAATAATCGGAGCTACTTCCGTAAACACATCTCGAGTAGTTTCACTGGCTGGTGAAATTATATCGTAACTAATATGCTTTTCAGAAACTGTTTCCGAAATAGTGCTGATAAGCTTGCCTGGACTTTTATCACCAACCAAAGTTGCAAGCGGTCTAATATGTTCAACCCCGTTAGTGTCAACACCAGTCGTCTGCACAACCTCAGCATAAGCTCCATGAAATACCGCATGACCATCTTCATTACTAAAGAATTGTCCCGCTGGACTATCGGCCGGAATATCAAATTTACCATTAGCGTCAATGTCTATCATAAAGACATGGCTCTGTGAGCCAGAATCAACCGATACCGCTAATTTTATATCGCCAGACTTAGCAGCTTCACTCCAATCAACAGATTCAGCACCATGGAAAGACCCATCACCTGTCATGTGCGACGCATCTAATTCATAACCCGTCTGCGTTATTCCATTATCGCCACCCCAGTAAACACGAAGTTCGTTCTGATCAAAGGCCTTTGTATTATTATCGTACCAAAGCTCGCGCGAAACGTGGGTCGTTTCGTTAATATGATTCTGTACAAAATCATGGGAGTTAACTTCATTGGTATGCGTCAATATATGCTCGGTCATAAATGACTTATCATTAACAACCATACCCATTTCAGTTAAATGTTTAATTGAGTCTTGAGTCAAACTACCATCGGAATTTACTGATAGATTATCCGCCGAAACATGACCAGTCGCATCTTCGATAGACATGGTACCATTGGCATTATTAATTAAGTTATGTGAAATAGCGTCGTGATGAACGGTCGTATGATCACCGTTAAACATTCCATGCAAAAGAGTTTGATGCTCAGCCCCATTGGTAACATTATGTCCGCCCCAAAGCTGCTCCAATAGACCAGATCTGGTCGGATCTATCGCCGCTAAGCCTTCTTGAAACACCAAGCCAATACCAATACCAGTCAAAGTACCTACGATTGCAGATTTTGCAATATTTTTTGCTTTTATCTTATTAAAAATCTTATCTTTGGCATTAATATCAATTTCAATTGCTTTTTCAAACTCAAATCTACCATTATCAAGTATCTCTTTTAAGGGCGTGACTTCTTCCAAACCTAGTTGCTGCCGCATTCCTGGCGAGAGTAACCCATTTAGCGAAACCTTTGCATTTGCGCGAGCAATATCCAAAGCAATTCGCTCTGTTACCATATTGGCGCTGCTACTATACGAAACCAAATCCATATGTCTTTCATCGGACATATTTATACGAGTATTAGTAGCTAAAAGCGTATCTAATAATTTCTGAACTTTCTCTTTGCTATCCGCACTAGACTCGGCCAAAGACACAGCTTCGGATAATAAGTCCACCATACTAGAGGCTGATAATGTTTCATATTGAGATTTTTCTAATTCTTCTCGTCGCTTATCGCTAACCTTAATCTCGCCGCCAACGGCCATCTCGCGACTATGCTGCGCACGATCATCTTTCATCATTTTATTCTCGCGCAATGCCGCCCAAAGCCCGCTTGCAACACCAGGCATAATAGTCTTTGTTACTGCGCCCACAACAGAGTGACTACCGATTCTAGCTAGGCTCGACGCAACAGTTACTGCCGTTGCGAGCAAGGCCGGATTAACCAATGACCCAATTTTGGTACTAGATATTTTTTCTAATATTTTATCGACAGTATTGTATCTAGCCTCGCCACGAGTTCCAGTCCTAACCTCACCAGTAATTATTTGCATATTAGCTAGCACATTGTCTAAACTATCTTCATGTTCAATGCGCCCCATAACAGCATTCGCAGTCTCAAATAAGTTATCAATACCGGCGATACTTCCACCGATACTATCAGGACCATGTTTCTCGCGATAATCTGCTAAAAATGCCAATTTTGCCTCATTTAAATCATCTTCGTTTTTTATCTTACCCTCACAATAATCACGAATAATATTCTTTAGACCATCGGCTAATTCAGGTTCGGCTTCAACTTGCGTATCAACGCCCTCATGAACTAATTCTTCAAGCCCCATTTTACGACTATCGATGATAGCAAGCCTATCATTTGCTCTTTCTTCGACTGTCTTCTTATATATATCCGGATTTCCAGTAGCTTTGATTTCCTTCATAGCTTCACGGGTATATTTGTTCCTATAGACATCCTTAAACCAACTACCTTTCCAGATTTTACCAAGGAAGTTTGCTTTAGAGATTTCAGCCGTTAACCTAACTTCGGCTTTATCGCGAGCCGCGTCCTTAGCATCCATGTCCTGGCTCAGCATAACTAATTTTATGGGACTGTTCGTAGCTACAATATCGATATTAGAAGGGACTGCATTGGGGATGGCAGTTTGCTGTGACGTCGTATTTGAATTCACACGTAATATTCCCTGTTGGTCAGGATCTAATGACAAATTTTCCTCTGGAGTTACGCTTTCGAGAGCTGGAGTCAAAACCTCAGCTTGTTGAGGCTCATCAATAGGTTCAGAATTTTCAGCCTCAAGCAACAGCTCGGGCTCATCTTGGTAATGTTCAGAGCGCATGGTGCCGGCTTCGGTATATGCTATATAGGCGTCATCATATGGTTTTTTATCAGTAGTACTTTCATCAGCATAATGGTCAGAGCGCATCGTTCCGGCCTCGGTATAAGCAATGAAAGCATCGTCGTAAGGCTTACCCTCAACCGATTTCGGAACGGCTAATTCTTTTGTAGATTCTGGATAAGTTTCCACAAACTAAGCCTCGCGCTGTTCAGGGGTTTGTAGATATAGATCTCTAAAAACTAGCATGGTTTGCGCAGTAATCGATTTTATTTCAACGCCAGTATTAGAAATAAATTGTTGCATTTCTTCTTCGGTTCTATCTTGAGTATCAAGAAAATCATTAAATTCATTGATTTTATCGTCCGGCAAAGAATTAACAATGGCACGATTCACCTGATCAAGAAGGCGCTCTTTCAAATCATCAACTAACTGAATCTTCACATCATCCGTCATGCCCGGAAGCTGTTTTTTTGTTAATATTTCGTTAATGAAATTATCTAGTGAGTCTTCAGCCATATAACCCTTTTTTTAAACAATAGCAATATGGTCAAATTATACCACAACGCTAAGCCATCAACAATTGAATTACTTAAGCGTGCGCTTAACTAATTCTCGAGTGAATAACTCTAGTCTATCGCCTTCTTCTAGCACCATTTTCTTTGGGGTTTTTAGACTCAAACCACACATTTCGCCTTCGAAGACTTCCTTGGCCTCTTGTTGTTGACGTTGGACATTGATGACCTTTACTTCGGCAATCTGTTCCTTATTATGCTTAACTCTAGCTAAGACACCGGCAACAATCTTACCGCTAGTAACCTCGCCACCGGCAATAATTTCGTCTTTTTCAGTCCTAAAGATACCCTTAATCGTCATTTTACCGATTTCAGTCTCAACAACCTCTGGAGCTAATAGTAATTCCATTGACTCACGAGCATCATCAAGTAATTTATAAATAACCTTGAATAACCTTACCTGTACCTTATCGCGCAAGGCTAACTGCTTAATTGCAGTCGACATCTCGACATTAAATCCATAAATAATCGTGCTTTTATCCAAAGCTAGCCTGATATCATTTTCATTAATGCTGCCAACGCCACTACTAATGATGTGTAGATTAATTTCGCCCTGAGTATCAATAATCTTTAAACTATTAATAACCGACACCAATGATCCCTGGACGTCTGCTTTTACAATAACATTGAGATCTTGAGTTTCTGTCTGCTGATTCATCATCTTAAGCAAATCAGAGCCCGTAATATTCGTGCTGGCAGCATTTTTTTCTTGTTCAATTTTTGCCATCGCAACCTGACGACGGGCATCTTTTTCATTATTTACTACTGAAAAACCGTCACCAAATTGTGGTAGCTCTTTAAAGCCAGTTACCGTAACGGGTGTAGCTGGTATAGCCTCTTTGAGAGGCTTGCCCGTAAAATCAAGGAGAGTACGAATCTTACCGTAAGATGTCCCAGCAACCAAAAACAGTCCTGGACGCAAAACACCCTGCTCAACTAGCAATCCAACGACCGGTCCACGGCCAACTTCCATATGCGATTAGGTCTTCGATATCCGCGACTAATAGCACCATATCAAGCAACTTATCGATATTTGCACCAGTTTTGGCACTAATTTCAACCATAACAACGTCGCCACCCCATTCTTCAGGGTTCAAACCATGTTCAGTCGCAAGTTGCGCTTTTACATGGGCTGAATCAGCGCCAGGCTTATCCATCTTGTTAATTGCAACAACAATCTTTGCATTAGCCGAACGAGCAAAACGAATCGCCTCGATAGTTTGAGGTTTTACGCCATCATCAGCAGCGACGACAATAATAACTACGTCAGTCAATGCAGCACCGTGTTGACGAAGAGCAGCAAAAGCCTCGTGTCCAGGGGTATCTAGTAAAGTAATTACACGATTTTTCCGAGTCGTCTGATAAGCGCTAATACTTTGAGTGATGCCGCCAGCTTCACCTTCAGCAACCTTCATTTTCAAAATTGCATCAAGCAGGGTTGTTTTACCATGGTCAACATGGCCCATAACTGCCACAATCGGCGACCTAGTAATAGCCTTATCCGATAGTTTATGGACCTTATGAACAGTTAAGGTTGCAGCCTCTTTGCGCTGCAACTCAACATCCTTTAAGCCTAATTCCTCAACAATAATCGTAGCAGTTTCAAAATCAATACGTTGATTAATCGTTGCTACGATACCGTTTTTGAACAACTCACCAATAAGATTGGTTACGGGTAGATTCAGCTTTTCAGCAAGTTCTCCAACAGTGATCGAGTCTGCAATAACTATAACTTTCTCGGCCATGATGAACTCCTTTTCTACCCGTAAGGGTTAATTACCCTGAATTATTTTTTAGCTGCTTTAACTTTTTTGCTCAAGCTTAGAGAGATCTTGCGGCTCTCTTTTTCAACAGCTAAAACGACGAATTCTTTGCGTTCGTTTAAAGTAAATACTTTTTCTGGATCAACATCGTCACCGCCGCCTAATTCACTAACGTGAACCAAAGCTTCAACGGCTGGGCTAATCTGAACGAATGCACCAAATGGCGTAATTCGAGTAATAGTACCTTCAACTTTATCGCCAGCTTTAAACTGATCAACTTCTGTCATCCAAGGGTCTTCGCTAAGTTGTTTAATACTTAAACTAAGGCGATCTTTGTCGATTGCAATAATTTTTGCACTAATAGTTTCGCCAACTTTGACGTAATCACCAGGATTGTTAACGCGCTCCCAGCTAATTTCGCTAATGTGAACTAAGCCTTCGATACCATCAACATTTACGAAGATTCCGTAATCGACAACACCAGTTACAACACCAGTTACGGTATCGCTAATAGCTAAATTCTTAAGCCTTGCAGCTAGGCCATCTTTGATAGCCTCTTTTTCGCTGAAGATTAATTTATTTGCTCGACGGTCACAATCCAAGATACGGACAGTTAAAGCCTTGCCTATTAAACTGTTTAAGCGTTGCAAAATCTCGTCTTTATCACTACTACCAACACGAGGATAGTGTTCAGCTGAAAGTTGTGAAACTGGCAAAAAGCCACGAACACCATCATATTCAACTAATAAACCGCCACGGTTTGCATCATAAGGAGAAACTTCGATAACTTCGCCTGATTCCATTCGAGCAATAACTTCATCCCAGCCGCGATCTTTAGCAGCCTTGCGAAGTGAAAGTAACGAATAGCCAGTGTCGAGTTCAGTATCGACAACACTAGCGGTAACTTCGTCACCGATATTTAACGTCTTACAGAATCCTAGTTCACGGCGAGGTACTAATCCAACGCCCTGAGCGCCTAGATCTACCAGCACTTCGTGCCTACGAATTGATAAAATTGTACCGACGACTGCGTCGCCTTGTGCTAATTGCTTTACGCTGTCGCCTTCGATAGCGAGCAATTCATCCATTGTTGTGGCTTTTGCCATAAGTCTTATTCAGACTCCTTCCTTAATTTTATATTTCTGGAGCAATCTAAACAAAAGCTCCAAGACTGTTACCTATTGTACCTCAGATAACAAGACAAGTCAAAGAGAACGCACGCGATTACGACGCGAAGACACATAGCCAGTAACCGCTACAGTTAGCGTGCCAACTGCCAATAAATCACCAATAATCGAGGCTGGTCCGGTTAGCGGAAGCTCTTGCGTACTTGGTGCGCTGGTTTCAGTACCAGTTGACTCACTAGACGACGAAGAGCTCTGCTCATTCTCGCTTTCATCATTATCATTCGCCTCTTCGGCCGCTTGCTCTGTTTTTTGTTTGTCATACGCAGCAATTGCCTGCTCTTTACGAGCCTGCTCTCCGTGCTGTCTTATAAAATATACTGAAACGATTAGTGCTGCCGTTAAAACTACGCCCACAATAGTAAAAGCTACAGCCGAACCGATTTGTTTAAATCGTCGTACTTTGCTCATACATCACCCCTGTTTAAAATAACAACTTAATTATGCGCGCAAATAGTACTTAAATCAAACAATAACATTATGCTAAACTAATAATATCTATGATAGTAGCAATCGACACGGGCGGGACAAAAACACTAGTTGCTAGTTTTGGCGAAGACGGCATCCTAGGACAACAAACAAAATTCGCAACACCAAAAGATCCAAAAGAATATATTTCAGTTTTACGTGGCATCATTGTCGATAATTATGCTTCGAAACGCGTCGACGCTATAGTCGTCGGAACCCCTGGTATTATAAAAAACGGCATAATCACATGGGGTGGCGGCAACTTACCATGGCAAAACTTCGATATCACAGCCGCGTTAAAAGGGGTCCTTGGCGATACGCCAATCTTTGTCGAAAATGACGCTAAATTAGCCGGTTTATCCGAAACGAGGTTTCTCGAAACAATTCCGGCGCAGTCACTATACGTAACCGTTAGTACGGGCATTGGAACCGGCATTATAACCAATGGCCACATCGACCCAGCCTTACGCAACAGCGAAGCTGGTCACGCCTTGATTGAATATAATGGCAAAATCAGCGAGTGGGAAAGTTTCGCATCCGGCAAAGCAATCTATAATACCTACGGTAAATACGCCCACGATATCACCGATAGACAAACGTGGGACGAGATCGCCGATCGAATTAGTCGCGGCTTTTTAGCAGTAATTCCAATTCTACAACCAGATGTCGTAATTATAGGTGGCAGCATCGGCACGTATTTTAGCCAATTTAGTGGCCAACTTCGAAGAATATTAGAGCAAAGATTACCGTCCCACATCCCCTGCCCGCAGTTCTTACAGGCAAAATACCCAGAATTGGCCGTAATCTATGGATGTTACTATTATGCTATTGATCACTTCTCTAATAAAACTGCTTGAATCTGATTTTCCACAGTTTATATTTAAAAACTCGACAAGTTTTTCTTGGTCGCCAAGCGAAAACACAATCCATTACAACTCGTCAGACAAAAATAGCTCAATTCTGCTTTTACATGAGATTTCTCATGCCATATTAAATCACTCGAACTACCAACAAGATGTTGAGTTAATTACAATGGAACGCAACGCATGGGATAAAGCACTGGAACTAGGCATAAAATACAACGTTGTAATCAGCGACGATATAATAGAATCAACCCTAGACACCTATCGCAGTTGGCTCCACGAACGTAGCACCTGTCCAAAATGTCACGCTAACGGTATACAAGAAAAAAAAGACAGCTATAAATGCATCGCCTGTGGTGACAGATGGAGAGTAAACGAAGCTAGATCCTGTTCGCTTAAACGATATCAGATTAGCCAGTAAATATAAAAAACACGCAGTAATATGCGTGTTTTTTATATTTGCTTTAAAATTTATTGTTCGTTAGAAACAATAGCTTTTTTACGGCGGCTAATTCGGCCACCTTTAGCACCAGCAATACGAGCTAATGCTGGATTAGCAGCAAAACCACCAGTGTTGCCATTCTCTCCGCCCTTTTTGCCAATCTTGGCGTAAAAGTTAGGGTCTTTTAATAAATTCTTTGCAGCTGCCTTTTGGCCGCCAGCTTTGGTTCCTGCCATGATACGTTTCTCCTCTTAATTAAAAAGATTTCCACATCCATAAAGACATGAAAACCCCCGTTTTTACCTCACACATGATATGTGTATGTAGACAATGATAGCATAGCTTATGCTTTTTGTCAATATATACATAACCTCTTTTTTATTTTATTTATACACTTGCATTTATACCGCTAGTGCTATACTATAAATAAGCACCTGTTTGAATCCAAATTTGATTTAAGCAATAGTAAAAACGACCACATCTGCGAGATTGGTCGTTTTTTATTTACAACAGGCTTTATTTTATATAAACATATACATATTTTGCGACACTTAGGTTATGAGACTATATCGCGTAAGAATATCGATTTAAAATAAATCTTTTGTATATTCAACGCGCTTTTCAACAAACGTTACATCGGAATTTATAATATTTATTTCAATATCAAAGCTAGTAAACTTCTTAGGCTGAGCCCATGCCTCTTTGCGACTCATCCATTTGTTGCGGCCACCCTCAAAGTTCTCGATTAATTCACCCGTAACGTCCGTACAATGAACAACGAAAAACATCTTATCTTCAAGTTGTTCACCGGTTTCTTTACTATAAACCAACTCGTGATAGACCCCACCCAATTCATGCTCGGCATAAAGACCAGTCTCCTCAAACAGTTCACGAGCCGCTGTCTGCGTAATCGTCTCACCCCAGCGAACCTTACCGGTTGGAAACCCCCAAAAGCCGTAGTAAGGCTGCTTTAGCCTCTCTTGAAATAAATACTCAGTCTTCCGACCAACCTTTCGTACTATAGCTAGAATAACCGCCGTTTTCGGCTGTCGTTCAATCGTATTACTGTCTGTATCGAGTTTATTAGCATATTCTTTGCCACGTTGCGTCAACGAATACGTTCCACGCGACACCTTTTCAACAAGTTTTAACTCAATTAGTTTTTGTAAATGGAAGTTAAAATGATCACTAGTCATTTCGGTATTTTTTTGTAAAACCGAAAAACTAACACTCGGGTGAAATAATAAATCCCGTAATATTGCCATTTGGGCATCATGAATGTTTACTTCTATGCTCATACTTCTCCTTGGATTATAACTTATCATACGTTACTTCCCAACAGTAACCTAATAAATATTACAAAAAAAGTAAAGTCGACTTTAGCAAGTTTTATCTCTAAGATCAATCATTCCGGAACTAGACTTTGAGGTGCCAATCAAGGTAATTGGCACGCCTAATTTGCGTTCTAGTTTTTTTATGTATTTTTTTGCCTCGTCGCTAAGCGATTCCCAACTTTTCTTGCCTTTATCTCGGGGAAATAAATAATTCAAAAATTGAAGTGCAATTTGGGTAGGACGATTAATCTGAATCGCTTTCTTTACGACACCAATATCAAATTCAGCTACTCTTCGTACTTTTCGAGTTACAGTTGTTAGTTCTTCGACCTTATTTCCGATACGATTTGATAATACATCCCAAGAAATCTCATTTTTTAATGGACCAGAATTTCCAGCAACCCTTATTGGATAAGTGCGTATAACTAATATTATCTCTTTGACAAGAGTTGGCGATAACCCAGCTTCTGCCAAAAAGTTAGCTGCAGTTGTATCTCGAGATGTAACATATGGATAAATACCATGATATATTGATAGCCCAAACCCTTGAGTGCCTTCAACAATAATGTTTTTGCCATTGTTAATACCTTCGTTTAGAAAATCAGCCACATTTGTTATCTTATAACCCTTCAAGACGTTTTTTGCCAGTTTAAAATCATCTCTCCATATTCTGTGGACGAGTGCCGCGCCGCATCCTTTACCAGTGCCGCCAATCTGTTGAACTAATCGCCTTTCCTGAGCCACATGTTTGTCTTCAATAATCCCCGCTTGAGGGTCAATTAATAGCCTACCTACAGTACCAGTAATCTTTACTTCATCATTCAGAACATCGAGTGATATTAATGCACCAGCACCAATGCACAAAATACAATTTGGATTAATAAAAGTTGATGGAATCTGGCGTAATCGGTATGTTTTGCCAGAATTTAGTACTGTATGCCCAGCATTTGGAGACCCAGTCCTAACAGCAATATCGAATTCATCCGCTAGAAATGAAATCACCTTTCCTTTTGCCTCAGAGCCAAACTGTCCGCCTACCACCACTGTTACATTTCCTCTGGAAATCTTTTCATTTTTCTCAATTTTATGGTAGTTTTTTATCATAGCATATATCAAGATACTCCTGAATATACCCTTAAAAAAGTAAAGTCGACTTTAGCTTTTTAAAAAACAAAGAAAAAGACCACCCTATTCGGATGGTCTTTTTATAATTCGGCACCGTGCTAGTTTCCCACTTTTGGCAGTATAATCGCCGCTGCTGAGCTTGACTTCTGTGTTCGGAATGAGAACAGGTATTTCCCCAGCGCCATGGGCACCGAAGTAAGGTGAAAGTGCTTTCGCTAATACATAACAGTCATCAGCGGGTGGACTTTAACCTTACTTCGATGTCCAAACTAATTGGACACGATATTTTGAATGTAAGTAATTTAAAATTGACTTCATTGGTGATTAGCACCAATTACTAGTTAAGTCTACCCTATCACCCCTGTTAATGCAAGCATTAACGCGAAGTGATAAGGACATAAAAAGGCGATGGGACTATTAGTACGCTTCGACTACACATGTTGCCATGCTTCCATCTTGCGCCTATCAAACAGATAATCTTTCTGTGTCCTCATAGGGAAATCTTATCTTGAAGTTAGTTTCGCGCTTAATATGCTTTCAGCGCTTATCTATTCCGAACGTAGCTACTCGACACTGCAGCAGGTGGCCACAATCGATACACCAGAGGTTCGTCCGCCCCGGTCCTCTCGTACTAAGGGTAGATCTTCTCAAATTTCCTAACGTCCGTACCGGATATAAACCGAACTGTCTCACGACGTTCTGAACCCAGCTCGCGTACCATTTTAATCGGCGAACAGCCGAACCCTTGGAAGGTGTTCCCCCTCCAGGATATGATGAGCCGACATCGAGGTGCCAAACTGCGCCGTCTATGTGAACTATTGGGCGCAATCAGCCTGTTATCCCCAGGGTAACTTTTATCCGTGTGCGCTGTCGATCCCACGTTCATGTACATAAATGTACTTACAGCGGGTCACTTGCTCCTACTTTCGTATCTGTTTGGGATGTACCCCTCACAGTCAAGCTGGCTTATGCGCATACACTATCGTTTCGATTTCCATACGAAACTAGCCAACCTTTGAACGCCTCCGCTACTCTTTAGGAGGCAACCGCCCCAGTTAAACTACCCACCATACACGGTCCCATTACCAGTTTATGGTAACGGTGAGATCAAGGTCACAACAAGGGTGGTATTTCACTTGGCGCCTCCACAAATACTTGCGTATCTGCTTCAAAGGCTCCCACCTATTCTACACATGTTGTAACCCGGATCAATGTAAAGCTGTAGTAAAGCTCCATGGGGTCTTTTCGTCCTGGTACGGACAGACGGCATCTTTACCGCCAATGCACTTTCACCGAGTCCTTCGCTGAGACAGTGCCCACATGATTACTCCATTCGTGCGGGTCAGAATTTACCTGACAAGGAATTTCGCTACCTTAGGACGGTTATAGTTACCGCCGCCGTTCACCGGGGCTTCAGTTCGCACCGTAAAGCGCTCCCCTTAACCTTCCGGCACTGGGCAGGAGTCAGCCCCTATACATCTTCTTTCGAATTAGCAGAGACCTGTGTTTTTGGTAAACAGTTCCGTGGGCTCTTTTGCTGCGGCCCCCACATCGTAAAATGTGAGAGTATCGCGTTCAAAAAGCATTATCAATCATGATATTGTTTTGTCTATCTCAGTAAAAAATTGTGATTTAAAAGGTTTTTGATATAAATATTCTTACGAATACCTACATACTCAAATTATTCTATTAACCACCTATCACCAAGTAGTTGAACGCGGCTCACATCGTATGATGTGGGGGCAGACCTTATCCCGAAGTTACGGTCGCTTTATTGCCGAGTTCCTTAGCGAAGGTTCTCTCGTAAGCCTGAGTCTACTCGACTCGAGCACCTGTGTTGGTTTGCGGTACGGGCGGACATAATCACGCGTACATCTGATTTTCT
>Ga0302288_1000336_pt1 | contig 39805 bp, 55 predicted proteins | sample III_Fen_N1_1_FD_194549 | JGI IMG/M metagenome (GOLD analysis project Ga0302288, IMG submission 194549) | Peat permafrost microbial communities from Stordalen Mire near Abisko, Sweden - III_Fen_N1_1 | ecosystem: Environmental > Terrestrial > Soil > Wetlands > Permafrost | place: Sweden: Abisko...
GTATTTGATTTGCTAAACCTTTGTTATCGCGATTTGTATGGGTATACCAAGCTCAACGAGAAACAAAAAGAGTTTTATATCTATAATCGCAAAATCAAATTGTACAAATTTTATAAAACAAATTGTACAATAATTAACGCACACGCAGAAAAAAAATTGGAAAGGGAGTCATTTGCGACTCCCTTTCTTGTACAACATTATATCTGTATACCCCGCGTTATGATTCATTCTCGCTGATATTTCGATTTTAGTTGCTCCTTTGAATGGGTTCTCACCGCCAAGGTTACGCTCTATCCAGTCGGTTAACTCAATGATACTGCTTTTGTTTGATGTGAAATAAAAGTAATTAGTATCTTTTATTTAAATGATAATTAATGACTGATTAAACACAATAAATTAGACACGATAAAAAAAATTGAAAATATTTTGATGAAAGTATTGCAGATTTAAAATAATTATGTAGATTTGCAGCGCTAAGTTTTCAATTTCCAAGAAGGGTAGGTCACTGCCCATTACCTGATGGGCTTTTTTATGCCCGGTATTTCATATTATGCGGCTTACTAACCCCGTGAATTTGTTGTAATGGCGAATTCAGCCTTCTTGGAGAAGACTTAGCAACGGGAAGTGGTAAGCCGTTTTTATTTTACTACATGCTAAAAAAACTCCAAAATGAAAACAAAAAACAGTCCTGCTCCGACATTAAACGAGCAACCTACCGAAGTAATGACTTTTCAATTCTCAGAAAGTAAACAAACAATCAGAAACATTATTATTGAGAGCAAACCGTGGTTTGTAGCGATGGATGTTTGCAATGTTTTAGGAATTTTAAATCACAAAGATGCAACCAGTAGTTTAGATGAAGATGAAAGGGGGGTCGGTAAAATCTACCCCCTTAGTGGAAAAGGGGGATTACAAAATACTACCGTTATTTCAGAAAGCGGTTTATATGCTTTGATATTACGCAGTAATAAACCTTATGCCAAAACATTTCGTAAATGGATAACAGGTGAGGTTATTCCACAACTCCTAAAAAAAGGCTACTATGCTGTAAAAAGGTATGAAACTAATGATTTCTTCGATGCTCGTAATGTTCCATGTATTACAAAAGAATTTAATGGCAATAGTGTACGAATTATGAATATTGATGGACAAAGTTGGTTTAGCATAAATGATTTGAATCGCTCATTACATTCGAGCACTTCTGCCAATCAACTGGCAAAGAAACTAAATGCTATAGATAGATTGGCTATAAAAATATGGCTTTTTGGAAATACGAATCCTGCATGGTTTACAAACGACTGTGGAGTTAAACTTATGTTGAGTGGTAGTAGAACAAACAATGGGTTAAAACTAACGATAGGGGGGCTGACAAATGCAGATCATTAATGGAGTTTTGACAATAAACCTGGAAGAGGAGGAACTAAATGACAGTATAGTCGCTATAATTATGAGAAGATATGAATGCACCGTAATGGAAAAAGCTGGTGTTGAATGGGAACTTGAGAAGCTAAAAAAACAACAACAGAATCCTTTATCTCAACAACAAAAGCCGTATCATTTTTTACCTAACTAAATAAATAGCGGGTTTTGTTGGTTGAGATAATAAAACCTGCTATATTTGCAAATTAATTTATTCTATGAAATATTTAAAAAACTAAAATCATTATGAAAAAGCTAATCTATCTATTCTTATTAACAGGTTTAGTTGCCTGTAGTGATTCCATTTATCAATCAGGTAAAACAATTGATATTAGACCAGCACAAGAAGTATTTAGTTCTCAAAAAGTAAAAGTTTCTACCACTCATTTGTCAAACTTGGAAATTGTAAAACAAGCAACAATTATGAGACTCTATAATATACCTGAATTTGGCAATCAGGTCGCAGAAGTTGGTTTTATCGCCAGAGATACTGTTAATTTAGTGTTGAAACGTAGTGGAACTGATATTATATCCACTGACGGAAAATATATCCCTGATTTCATTGAAGCAACTGATTGCGTTATTGAACGTATTTTCAATATCAATACACCAAATCAGGTTCGGGACACAATCGCTTATATTCCAAACTCAGTACTAAGAGTTGCTGAAACACAAATAAAGGCAGCTTACGATAAAAAAGATTATGATACCGTATATTCTTTATTTGAAAGCGCATTGACATTTAAGCCGATTACGGGTGAAGAATGGCGAGCTTTAAAAGCTGTAAATCAAAATTAAAATATCATATTTATTAAGAGCCGAACGTTATCGGCTCTTTTTTTTATGCGTTATCACCAAATACAACATAATCGAATGCTGCGTCTATTGCAGTATTATCAGAAATTCTACAAAGAACGACAGCAAATGAATCGACTGATTTACTAGCTTCTGTAACTACGGCATAACAATTGGTAACGCCTACATTGACCTGCACTGTATAATTATCAGAATTCATTCCAGATAATGGAATCCAATATACACCACCTTCAGTATGCGTAATTGCGCTATTGGATACTTTTGCCCCCCATTTATTTGCATGCATTCCAGAACTATTCACACTTCCCGTTGCCAAAACACCTGGCATATCCATTGCGCCTTTATAGTTTAATCCGGTAATCGAACTGAAATAAAAATACTTTGCTGCATTCCAAAAAGAGAAAAAGCCGTTGTTTCCGATTTTCGTTTTAGCTGTATAAGCATTTGCAATGATAATATCAGCATCCGGAAGACCCGAAAGAGTGATAGTTCTACCACGATCTAAATCTGTAACAGTGATAACATAAGTTCCGGCGGCCATGTTTTCAATATGATAGTCCTGATATGAAGTTTGTGCGGTGTAATTATCTGAAAAATAAGGTTGCCCGTTTTTAGTGATAGCTACAAGCACTAACGTACTGTTATTATAAGGAGCTTTTGATACTCTAAACCGCATATCTGAGACTTTGGTTAGTACTATGTCCTGACAAACGACCGGAACATCTCTGTCGGAACTTATCCAGCTTGCAACTCTGGTAATGACTACCGGAGTCGGATTTAATAGTTCTGATAATAGTTCGATAGCTGATTCACTGAATTCCATTGAGTCGGAAGAAAGCGTATTGTCTGAAATAGTCAACCCGCCTACCTTGCCGGTTGTTGCTGAAAACTCCCCGCTAATAATGGCATTAGTTGCCCGCATTATCCCATTTCTGTCAACGCTGAAATTAGCGTCAGTGGGTTCCGTTGCTCCAAGCCATAAGCGGTAAGCAGCATCAGCCAAGCCGTTCAAACCTCCCATTACCGTACCGGATTCATTTTTTATGCCGATAAGTCCGGATATCAATCCGGTGACAAAATCAATAAAACCGCCTATTTTATTATTTACGAGGTCGAAATAAGTATTACCGTCCGCTGAAACGATTCGATCTGTTGTAATTCGTCCGGGCAATATTTCAGTATATCCATAAAGATTTGCATAGCTTCGGTCACCATCGTGTTCACTATTCAATATACCAACAAGTAAATGATAGAATCCTTCGACGCCTTCCAGGGCAATAGGCGTTTCACTTAATAAGAATATGCCCGTATTAGCCGTTTTGCTGCATTTTGCGTACAGATAATAAGGCGTAGATGTTTCGGTTAATACCGGAGAAACATATGCCGGAAGATTCCAAAACTTATACTCTGATACCGCGTGAGATGTTGCCATAGTTGAAATACCAAGACTCATGTGTTGTATAATCCCGGCAGGTGCTGATAGTGTTTTTTCAACATCATCATAACTCACGGTATGATTCACAATAACCGGTTCCGTAGTACTGGAGACAAAACGATATTGCAGACTTTCATCACCTGCAACGAGTTGCATGGTTTGAACGGTAATAGGTGATATAGACTCACTGAAGTTTAATAATGAGTTTTGCAATAGTGTGGCCGTCTCTTTGACATCAGCGAATTGACGGCGTGCAAAACGAAGTACTTCAGCATCCTTCCGGTCCGTTGCCTGGGCTTGAGTCGATATCTGATTTAATTTCGTTCCCAGTCTGGTCCCGCTTACCTCATTAGACAGCGTTAACTCCGGCTGTTTAGGCTTATTGACATACTCTTTTACAGCGGTAATACGTATCACAACCGGTGTGTTTAAAAATTGCAGGTCTGATAAAGAAACAAAATATCCGTAATTCAAATAACCACCAATTATCAACCAGTTGCGTTTTGCATATAGTTCATCAAGTGTGCCGGTATAGGTATATTTTGTTTGTTCATTTTCATATATATACTCTAATGCCTCATTCAAAACATCTGTTTCAGCGGTAGTAATATATTCAGTAGGTAAGGAACAATGAAATACTACATAATTATCACCGACCTCAGGTACCAGAGAACCGGACGGGTAGTTTTCGCCGTTCTCTTTCAGTGGAACCAGTTCAAAACGTTTCTCAGCAGGTTTATAAGCAACCTCAAATTCCTTACCGGCCAATTGCCCGGTCTGAAATATAATAGTCATCGTTTCCCCGTCAATTACATTTTGTGAGTAATCCAGTGTATCAGGGATAGAAGAATCATACACATCATACAAATGTTTATCTGCATTGACTACATCAACCGCACTAACCGTACCAATCCGCTTCGGGTATATCTTAGTAACATCGAGACTATCTTCTACAATTCTACCGGTCGGAGTTTCACGCTCTATATAAGTTCCGGTGGCATCGGTTTTATAATTTACACCTTTATAGAATATAGTTGTATTTTTCGGCATCAACAATGTTGCTGATCCGTATGTAGATTTATCTATATTCCGGTCGCTACCTTCAACAAACAATCTGCTGATAACATTTTTATTTGTCACATTGGCGCGCGATGTTCCCGGTATTAATCCACAATTATACCCATATTGTAAGGATATAGGTGAATCTTTCAATTTCTCAACCGGTCCGATATTGATAGTTTTATTTTCAACTTCCCATTCAGTTGTAAAAGCATCCGCAATCTTAGCCAATACATCAAAGCAATAATCATGATTAAAATCAATAGTTACCGGGTCGCTGGTTATGCAAGCTCCGACCGTCCATCCTCCGGAACCGTCAGCAATATTCATATTGTCACATATTAATTGTGCAAACTGAATTGGGGTAACGGTTAATGAGAATTTCAGTTCAAACGGACAATTTACAACACCATCGGCCATCGTGAAAAACTTGAACTTAATAAGCTTCATCAAACTCTGGTATGAATCGAGTGTAAGCGTATATTCAAAGTTTTTGCTATGGTGCTGAGTAAAATTCTCCGGCTTGATCAGGAAGTAACGTTCTGCTTTAAAATCACAATATGCACCTATAGGTAATTCAATAAAGTCCGGCAAAGAGAAATAGAGTGATAAAGTATTATCATTCATTATCTCTTTGTACCGATAACTTTTATCATCAACTACTATATCGATGATTTCAATTCCGTTTTTGTCGTATATTATCATTATTCTATTATAATAGTTTTATTCAAATCTACTTTTAAATTTATCAAAAATTTTAGTTACTTCGGCTTGAGTTATAGCGCGATTATAGCCATTGACAATAGCTATTAATCAAATTCGTGAAATAATAACAATACTTCATCTGACGTTAATACTCTATTATATAGTTTAATTTCGTCGATATCTCCACCAAAGTTTTGACCTTCCCCTATGGATGAACCTTCCCCAACTGCGATACCTACATCTTGAGCTTGTATTGTCATTGTAGTTGTTAATGCCAGTTCTCCATCTACATATATTTTTGTACCGGATAAAATACCACTTGAAAACGTCAAAACTATATGATGCCAAATATCATCCGAAATACTTATTTGAGATACACTTGAACTCATTTGCTGCCAATTGAAGAGCCCTACGTTATTATTGATTAAAAATATAGAATATGCGTTTTGTTTAACGACTATGCCTCTATACCCCGTACTATTATTCGATGTTTTTGCCCAAACTGACACACTACCATTATATAGTTTAGTAATCTCCGCGTTTTCCACACGAAAATAAGACCCACCGTAAGTAGTGAATATTGCAGTGCCGTTAATTCCAGGTATCCATCCTACATTATATGGAGATGTGGTTAATAAATTAGATACTGATTCATTAATAATATTTCCAGAACCTTCATCTAATTTCCAAGTAGCTATTAAACCAGTAGTAGGAATATTTTTAGTCGACAAAAATGGATTTATTATCATTTCTTTATAATACAAAGAGTGGATATTTTTACGGGGATCATTAATATAGCCGGACATGACCTATTCAATGAAAGGTTCATTACCAGGAATTACTACGGTTCTTTCAAATCCGCTCGAGATATCGAGGACTTCACCTGCTGTGAACTGAGCAATCAGATAATTACGCCGTGCTGCATTTTGCGCCAGTTTGTTTGTAACATCCGCATGCCGAATTTCCGCATTTGATTCTTCGGTAGAGGGTGTAATGCCTTTAGCTACATTGAGTGTGTATGCAGCCATAAAGAACGTAACTTTTGCCTCTTCTGCCTGCGCTAATAATGCAGCATTGGCGCTTTGTTCTTCCTGTTGAATAGAGGCAGTTATTAAATCTAATGACCGCTTTTCCTTGTCATAGGTAGTTTGCCAAGTATTATACATTGGATATTGAGGGTGTGGTATAGTTGTAGGTTGTTCTACGTCAATACGTACCCAAACGCGCTGATCAAGAGCAATTGCAGGATAAGGTATGTAATCAGCCAGCCATTCAACGCCTATGCCCATGTTTTGTAAAGGTTCACCCAATAATACGGGACAAGGGTTGTAGTTTAAAATTTCAAAACTGGTATGATCGGAATTCCACTGAATAGTTCTTCCTTTTAAAGTTGCCATAATTTTTATTTTAAGTTGTTTATATTAAATATCCATAACCCCGTATAATAGCGCCTTTTCCGGTAGCCGTTCCGCCAACGGCATCAACACTTATTGATAGTATATTACCGGTATTAAAAAGTGTTGGTGAAGTTGTCAATACATACGGAACAGACGCCGTAATACTTGATGTTTCCGTTGCATCAATAGTTATTTTAGTTGTAAAAATTGTTGTCCCGTTTTTTTTGATATTTACCGTGAAAGTTCCGCCAGTAGCTGCTTCCGTCAAACTTAAACATAGATAACATAAGGCAAAGCTTCTACCTATCGTTTCAGTAATTTTCACTTCCGCAGTTATATTTGATGTTTGGTCAGATAAGGCATATCCAAATATTTCTTGTGTACTGTCAGCAATTAATAACATATTATCTACAGTCCAGATATATCTATATGGACCATATTTATATATGTAATTCCCTGCCGGAACTCCCTCCGTAACATAATCATCAGAATATAATACCCAGCCATCTGTAGCATCATATTGATATATTAGACCGGTTGTCTTATAAAATAAATCATAAGCAACCATCCCGGACGTCGGAAGATTAGCACCCCAAAACTTAAATTCAATAGTATGATTCAGTTTCATAGGCTTAAACCGAACCATTACTTTTGGAGTTACATCAGTTCTATATCCGATTGCGTTAATATTATCAGGGTTACCTTCATAAAGAGGTAATGCGCTACCCTTAACCGGCGTTAAATTTTCACTCATAATATATTGATAAAGTGTTTAATTCATCTTCTGTAACCAGTACGCTGCCATCTTCAGCAGCCAGTATATAAGTATTTTGACGAAACGAGATATCTACAAGCTCTATTGAGAACGTAACCATAACTCCACGACTAAACGGATGCATCTTTGTAAATCCTGTCATATTGCTATAATAACAGCTCACATCATTACCGTCAGCTATTTTAAGCGATAAAGCTTCTGCAAGCGATAGATTATTAAACAAAGCATTATAATTCGTATAGAACTCAGCTAATGTAGCCGCCTGCATTACGCATTCAATTGTAATTTTCTTCGATTTTAATGTTGATCCGGGATAAACAATTTGTCCGTTGCGCCTGGCATTCGTAATTGTAAGTGCATCCTTTGCCTCAGCCAACTGCAAAGCGGTATTATATATGTTTTTAACCGTAATACCAAAAGCTTTCAACTCAATATCATTCAGGTAAACATAGGTATCATTTTCCTTTTGAGAAACCGGAACCAGGGTACCATCAAATATTGCACATGGATCATCATCCGAAAACTGTATATCTAATTCAGCACATTTACAAGCCGGTTTAATCAATCCTCCACGAAAGGTAAATTGAGAACAAGAAATATAACGAAGCCTAAATGTCTTATTAAATTCACGTATGTAGATTGACTTATAACCGGAAGAAGTAATAAGATGCCTGAAGGCATTCATATTGGCGGTAAACTCTTCTGAAGTTTCAGCAGCTAAATAGAATTTAATTGTTACTTTTTTGGCATTAAAATATACTTCAGATAAATCTACATCCAAACCGTCAAGCTCATACCAGTCGTTTGATGGCGGTTCTTTTCGTGAAGGAAATGCAATTAAATCATTATCACCGCCCCGGAGAATGAACATTCCCAGGTCAGCTATATCAACGCCATTTATTATGCAACTTCCAGCCATTTTATCAAACTTTTACAACAAGTCCTTTTATCTTTATATCATTTATATCCTTTGCCATCCCTTCAATAAATGAAGTATGATCAACGATATCACTTAACTGCGATGACATGGTTTGCTGTATCACGAGCTGCTCCCGGTTAATATCCAATTGCTCTTTTGTGTAATTACGAATATCAGCAACACCTGAACGTAACGCATATACACCACCATTCAGATCATCTATACTGTCCTGGCTAGCTGTTGCAGTCGTTATTCCTGTTGTTCCAGTTCGAGTGGATGATGTCAAATCAATTCCGGTAGCAGCTTCCCAGGCAGCATATGCATCGCTTATAAATTTCTGTGCTCCTGACACATCTATGTTATTCACAAATGCTGCCATCGTTGCATTAATTTCCTCCTGTTTTTGAGAATCCGTCAATGCGGTACTGGCATATATGGCTGTAATTTTATCCTGTAAAGCCGAAAGCTGAGCGGAAAAAAATAGTGATTCTGCAATGTCATTAATCATTTTTTTGATGGCCACACCTACATAATCAGTAAATTCATCAATGGCATCCTCTGAATTATTTAAATTATTCACAATTGAAGTCATTAAATCATCACCCAGAGAACCAAAAACAGAGTTCAGATATGAATGTAAATTGGCCAATGCTTCATCATACTCCTTTGAATAATTTAAAGCAGATTGTAACGCCGCCTTACTAGTATCGTCGAGCGTTTGATTATCCAATATTGATTGTGCTAACTCCTGATTGAGCTGCCCTTGTTTATCAATAAGAAGGGGATATACCGTTAATAAACTGGTATAATCAGCTTTTTCACCACCCCAACCAAATAAACCTGTTTTGTGCGATCCTGTTTCAACCTGCGCACTGCCTAAAGCTGCCCATAAAGTTCCGGAGTTTCTACCTGCTCCGGTTCCCATATTAGCCATTGCAGCTTTATATTTAGCCATCTGATTAGCGTAAATATTAGCCTGCGCATAAGCATCTGTCCCGAATATAGTTTCAGCAGCTTTCAGTAACTTATTCTGTTTTATCAACAGATCGTTATATTCTTTCTGCTGTGCAAGTTTGGCATCGGCAATTTTCTTTAAAGCATCCTGATGTCCTTTTTCAGCCGTAAAACAAGCCGTAAGAGTACCTGTAATAAGTGAAACCGTTGCACCAACATAATCCCCTTTAGCTAACGAAGAAACTACCGGTGTTGCGATATTCATTACCGTGCTTATACTTTTTGCTGCTGAAGATGCAGCATCCCCGTCGGTTTTAGAAATAGAATTAAGAAGATCAACGGCCTGTCCTGCATATTGAGATGCATCACTGAAAACTGATTGAAGTTTCTGCCCATAGGTCTGCAATGATTTTGTCAGATTGTCAATGTCCTGTGCGGATTTTTTTGCACCGTCCAAATCACCGGATACTTTTGCTTTAGCCAGATCCTCTTTCGCTTTTTTCAACTTTCCGAGTGTGGATAAATAGTCACCCAAAGAACCGGTGAGTTTTCCGGCTTGTGATTTGTCTAATTCTGTTAAAATCTTTTGTCCATCTTCTTTAGTGAGTTTTCCGGATGCTATTTCGACGGCAACTCGTTCTTTTATTTGAGTTATTAATTTAGTGTTTAATTCTTTCCCTAAGTTTAATTGATCATTTGTAGCTGTTTTAAACGCATCTGTTTCGATAATATAACTTGCCGTTGTATCGCTGATTTTTTTGTCACGTTCCGCAGCAACAGCAGCAGCCTGAACTATGAATCCGTTTTGTGCAAGTTTTTGAATTCTTGCATTATATTCCTCCTCAATTTTAGTACGCTCATCTCCATATTTGACATATAATGAAGTTAGTTTTTCAATTTCTTTTGTTGTGATTTCTGATATCTTACCATTTTTTTCTTTTAGTGCAGCAGCAGCCAGATCATTTAATTGTTTTTGATCGACCTCAGGAATAATGGTACTGTATTGAGACGTTTTTTTACCGGTTTTTTTGTCAATACCTCCAGTAACTTCATTTTGTTTCTTTATATAATCCGCCTTTTCGATTTCAATTTCAGCGAGTTTCTTTTTATAATCCAATTCAGCTTGTTTACGGGATTTTTCCGAACCATCTGCTTCGGAATTCAAAACTTCCTGTTCGATTTTTAAAGCGTTAGTAATACGTTTTTTGCCAAGTTCTGTTTCAAAGTCAGATTGTTCTTTAAGCTTCTTATTCTTTTCATCCTGTACCTTTTTTGCTGCAACAGCTGCTGCTTTTTCTTCGGATGCTTCAATACCAACTAATCGCTGTTTATCACGGCGATTATTTATATTGATAGCTGCTGTTGCATCCTGTGACTTAGCAAGCATATCAGCAAGTTCGTTTCTTTCCGGAAAGGTAACTTTCCCAAATTTAGTAGCAAAAGCACCGGCAGCTTTAGCATCATCGCCCAGTAATTTTAATTCTTTTAAATTTTCATCATGTTGTTTTCTTGTGTTAGCAGGTATATACGAGTTTGTTTCAACAGATTTATAGGCATTAATTCCACTCATTAACTCATTATACTTTTCTCCCTTTTCAATAATTTCCTTATTGGCAGAATAGTATTTAATCGTATTTTCTAAATCTTTCTCATTCCAGTTATTTTCATCGGCAACCTTTTTACGTTTAATTTCATAAGATTCTTTAGCTATTTTAGCTTCCCCTGTTAGTTTTTCAGTTTGGAGCGCAATAAGCGTGGTTAGAGCCTTTTTTACGACTTTAGGGTCGGAACTATAAGACTCAGCGCGTGCCTCACCTATCTTTATATCAAGAGAAGATGATTTAATTTTTTGTTCATTGGTTTTATTCTCTAAAACCTCCATCGCCTGAACATATTCTTTAGCCCCTTTTACAGCCTTATCCATTCCTCCCAGAAAGTTACTCCAGTCTCCTGAGGCAATAGTTTTAAAGAAATAACTGGTTCCGGCACTGGCTTCAGCTGTTACAACCTCAAATGCATGTGTAGTGGATTCGGTAGACTCCATTATTTTCTTGCCGATCTCCATAGCCGTTTTAACCGAAAAAATACCGGCAGCCCATTTACCCAAAGAGCCTATAATATTCCCCTGTGAGCTGACCGATGCTTTGTCGGCATCCAACTGTTGGCGTTGCATACCCACCAGTGCACCTTGCTCTTCCATAAGTGCGCGTTTTGCTCCCGAAAGGTCAAGGGCTAAACTTTTGTTTTTTGGATCTTTTGAAAGTTGGGCATTGAGGTTTTTAATGTCAAATGTTATTTCATGGATAAGCTGTTGTTGCTCTTTTATGGCTTGTTTCAGATTAGTAGTCATACCGGGCAATGATGCTGCCTCCACAGCTTTTTTACTTGTATCCCCAATATCGGTAACAGCAGTTTTGCTGGTCGTAGAAATATCGTTTATGCCTTTCACAGCTTTGGCAGATTCCGTATCAACGTTCTGATTTAAGCGTATGTCAATTTCTACTGGTTCCATATTATCGTCCTAAAAGTTTATGTATATCTTTGGCGCTTTCTACAACAGGTGCAGGTCTTTGACCTTTCACGTATCGTGGAGCATCGGCCATTTCAAGTAAAAGTATTGCCCAGGGTTGCCCCCATAATATTTGTTCGTGTGTATATCCTCGTTTATCTTTTATCTGGCCGAGTATGCCAAAAGGGCTATGAAGGCCATCCATGTAGCCTGTTAACTCCCTTCGTTCTGACCCGTATTCTTCACCATCATCATTTGATTCATCTGATTGCTGAAGTAATCGGTAATAATCGTAAAATCCATAACCTTATTAATATCTACAACATGCATAAAAATACGCAGTAAAACTCCTATTGGAATTTGCACTAATAAGCTTTTGGCTAGTTGGTCCGTGCGTCGTAATTTTCGTTTATCGTTAAGAACTGCTATTGCTATTACTTTGCATATAGCGGGCATTTTGATTACTGCCTCATCGGGGCTTATTTTTTCCAAATTTTCTTCTAAAATGGTCCGCGATATCTCCATTATTGTTCCCGGAAAAAGCGGACGAATGATAAGAGGATTAAGCCCTATAAGTCGAAAATAAAACGGGGCGTCCGTTATATTAAACCGCACGCCCCGTTCAAGTAGCAGATTAGCGGCTGCTAATCGTTTATCCTTTTCCATTTAGGTTGCCGGAGTAAATGTATCTTCAATGATGAAATCAACATCATATCCGGTTGTCGCTAATCCGCGAAATTTGAATGGAAATTTCATAACTCCATCAGCGGTTGCTTTTGCATTGAACTGCACGGATCCCTTTGCATTTACGAGTACTATTGACCCGCCGTTTTTTAATCGGAAACGAATAGCCTTATTAAGCACCAACTTCGTTGTGCTGTGAGAGTATTTAGTCGTCGTACCGGTTCCGGTTACCGCACCGCCCAAAAGAGCCACCATCTCATCATAAGCAGCTTTAATAAATGATCCAACCGCAGATATACCCGTACCCGTTATTTCCAAATCTTCAGGAGCATCATTTTCGTGACTGTAAACTTCGCTTTGCGTTGGATCAGCTTCAGTTATTGAAACCTCATCATCTTTCAGCGTTAAGGGTTGCTCAACCCAAACAGCGGTTGCAAGTCCGGCTGCCGATGTAATTACAGGAGCAAAATCGATGCCTGCTACCCGGGCTTTCAAAATAGTTTTTTCGCCTGCCATAATCTTTTTTGTTTTTATTTAGGGCTTAGCCCCGGTTATTTGTTTAATTGATTTTTAAAAGTCGTTTAATCCATGTTGAAACAGAAGTAATTTTCCAAAGCTTAAAACCGGCATATATTAAACCTGCCAAAACAAACGGTATAAGGTAAACCCACCAGGGAATTAATGTACTTGTGGTTTTTGAATCTGATTTTAATTCCTGCTTAGAATTGGTATTTTTAGTTGTGGTTGCAGTCTGTTGTTTCTTTGTTGCATTATCAGTATTTACCGTTGTTTTAACCGCTTTATGAATTAATTTATCATTCGTCCGTTCAGTTCTTATTGTTGTAATAATAAACTGTTTGCCGGCAGAATCAGGTAATGCGTAATTAGTCTGAGTGATAACCTCTGTTGAATTATCAGTTAAAACTGAGTTATCAAAAACGGTCGAATCAACTTTTAAATGTTGATTGAAATTAGAGCTAACAGAAGAATCTGCATGAATTGTCAAATCGGTTTTTAAACTCTCTTTTACCACTGAATGAGTGGTTTTGCAACCCACAAGCGAAAGAGTAATAAATGCGATAATCAATAGTTTTTTCATATCAGTTTTTTTCGTGATCTTTTTTTTCAAGTTCCTTTAATACGATGCAGTTCTCTACCCCTGGGCATTCACTTGCTTTCTCTACAGCTTTGATAAACTTATCCATTTTGAGAGTCAGATTTTTGATCATGCTTTCAAGTTTAGCGATTACCTTGGCATCCTCCTCAGCTCGTTTTTTTGCTAAATCTTCCCACATTGTGACAATCTTCTGAGCATTATCAATCTTTTCGCCTTCTGCTTCAACATTCACTTTGACTATTTCAGCATCTACTTTTTTTACACCTGATTCAGCTAACCTCTTTCTGCTTTTCAACGTGAGTATATTGATAAGCCATTGACCGCCTAAAACGGATCCGAAAACAAGTCCTACAATTTCGATCCAGTTCATAATTTTACTCCTTTGTTAGTTGCGAGGTTCCTGCAATTGCAACACATATAGCAACTACATATCCCAAACAGGTTAATAAAGTTGAGTTTAGATTTAAACTCATCGTTGAATTTGCAACTAAAACAGCTGCTGCCGATCCACCTATTTTAAAAGCGGATTTTTTCAATTGAATGAAAAATTTCGGAGACTTAGCGTGCCAACGTTCTTTTATTACTTCCCACATCATGCCTGAAATTTAAACGAGTTCAACCGGTTTAACCATCCCTTCAAGAACTTCAATTGTGAAGGGTCGTTTTTACAAATGTCCTCAAAGAATTTTTTGCGGGTAGTCCATAGAATATTGAATATTTCAGCCTGGTCACCGTTATTTATTGCGAATAGGGTTTTAGGTCCTACCGAACCATCATCAAGCAGACCAAGTGCTTTCTGTGGCTTTTTTATGCCCCATGCACCCGAATTCCAAACCCAGTCGACTAGTAAGTTAGCAATTGATTGATTGTTGATTTTATCAGCTTGCCAACGATTCCAGTATTGTCTTAGAATATTGACAACATCGGCGTGAGTAATTAAATTCAAATCGGCAGCATCAATATCACCATCACCATCTTTATCATATCCCTGGCTTTTCCATGTTGCCAGCGTAACGCCCATATTAGTAGCGCCACCATGATCGGAATGGTCGTTTACTTTGCCTCCCTCAACCTTAAATTCTATTGGTATAAGTGAATCTATCTTTGCCATCTTTTTATTGATTTACTGATAATTCATTTTCAGATACTTCGGGTAATATGGTTTTTAACCATGCTTCAAAATCAAATGCCTGGTTATATCCAATGATTTTTACATCCGGGTATTTGCTGTTAAATTTCTTCACAAAAGAGGATAGAGCAATCAACTGTTCCGGAGTTCTCGTATCTTTTGGTGTACGACCATTTCGGGCTATTCCACCGACAAAGGCAATATGTCGTGCATCCATTTGTTCAAATCCATCAATATATGCATCATCTGATTTCTTAACCAGGCGTTCAATCTTTCCATTCAAATGAATAAGATCCGTAAATCCAACCTCCGGCCATCCGTTTCCGTCCTGCTCCTTCGGTGAACAATGAATTCTACGAATATCATCCGATGTAATTGCGCGACCTTCAGGCGTTGCAGTATTATGAATTACCAGATATTTGATATTTTTTGACATAGAGTTGTTGTTTTTATACAAAGGGACACGATACAAACTCAAACAGGGAGTTTAATTACCGTGTCCCTACACACACGGGTTTATTCGTTTATTTACGCACCTGCGGCGCGTGTTACCAAAACCTGATAGGTAGTGGTTGCATTAGCATCTGCACTCGTTACGGCTACATTGATTATATTTTCGCCAATCGCCAGGTTCTTGGCAGCCGAAGCAACACCACTGGTAAGAGTCGTTGAACCAAGTTTAATCACCTGTCCGGTTTCGCCTCTGGTTGCAGTAACTGTAGTCGTGGTAACTCCATTTGCCACACTCAATGTGTAATTTTTTGTTCCTGCTTCAAATTCCGGTACAATTTCACCGGCAGACAAAACCAATGCATCTAAGTCAGTTGATCCGGCAGCAATAGCTGCTTCGCGGCCATCATATAATACGATATCTTCACCGTATACAATGTTGGTATCAACTTTCATCAACATTTTAAAGAAGTATTTTTCACCGGCAGTGGTCAGTTTATCAATTTGAATAGCCTCTGCATCATCTGCTAAGGCAACACCTGCCCAAAAATTTGAATCAATACCGGTAGTAGTAACAGCTGCAACAATTACATCTTTAGGCCAATCAGCCAGGGCAACAATTTGAATGCCTTTAAAACGTTCAGGATTCATATTGCTGTAATCAGCACCCTTTGATGGTTTATCGGTCAATTCATATTCATAGCTTTCGCTATCTTCAATCGACATGAATAACTTCAGATTCGGATTCTTTTTTATAGCTTTCGGAATAGCTGCGCGAACCAGTTTCATTTTAGCGATGATATTCGATTGAACTAAAGCAACCGGAGTTGCAATTTCAACCACATCACTATCAGCTACAATTCTGGTTAGAATACCATCGAAATATTTACCAACATCAGTTGCGTGATATACACCATTAATAAACTCACCACCTAATTCAAAGTCAACTACTTTTGCCAGTTCGGCCAATAAAGCCGATTGAACCGTAGCCGGCAGTTGCTCGAAAACTAAATTACCGGTAGGTTGGAACGGTTTCCATATTGATTCAAAAACCCGGGGATTAAATGTAGTGAATGCCATAACATCTTTTGGTTCCAGATTTTTTTCATCAATTGTAAATCCTCCTTTGCTATCGGAATCTACCGGCTGCTCAATGCGTCGTTGTAGCATTTTACCTGCTTTCAGGCGCGGAATAGCAAACTTTTTGAGCACATTAGGTTGTACGTGTATATGTCCTCCGGCTACAATTTCATTGCCTGTGGTGGCACGAACCAATAACTGTTCAAGCACTTCACCTGCATAAGCTGAAGTAACGGTAACCGCCATCGGCAAACACAATGTAAGAGGTTTATAAAATATGGCTGCAAAGCCAACAATGTTACCGCCTATCGAAAATACAAGCGGATCAAATCCGGAAGCAGAAGCAACCGTTACACTTACGATAGTATTAAATACTATCATAGCCAGGAGAGAGATAATGACTCTGAATGTTTTCATCGTTCTAAAATTTGTTTATTATTATTTTCTTTTTTATACCTTAAAATCTGAATTAAGCTTTCGCTTTATTTTTTTGCTTTCTTAGCGGCAGCTGCTTCCTCTATTTCGCGTTGACGTTTTTGAAATGCAGTTTCACCGGCAGGTGCCGTATCGGTAAGATTCATAGAACCAGGGCTATGTTTTGCTAATGACTTTACGACAGTCATAGCCATTTCAGGATCTTTATCAAAAAGATTAATAAATGAATCCTTTACGGGAGTGGCTTTATCTCCTTCCGGTTTTTCATCTAACCGACCATCCTTAAATGCTTCAGATAATTCCAAATCGAAAGCTGTTTTTTTTGCCGTTTTATCAGCCAGTTCGATTACATCCAGTTTGGTTTTAAGAGTCGTTTTTTCACTTTCAATTGTAGCAGTTTTTATTTTTTCTGCTGCAAGAGCTTCATCGGCTGCCTTTTTATCAGATAACAGAAGCTCAACCTTTGCTTTTTGTTCTGCGGGAGTGGCAGACTCGGAAAGGTTCAATAATGCCAATAATTCTTTGTCCATAATTTCAATATTTGGTTGTTTTTTAATAAAGTCAGATAGTTTCAAATTGTCGTTTTGCAGATCTATTTCCTTATCATTTTTATCATAAAGGCGCAATGCATTATAATTTCCACCCAGAGGAACTATAGAAGCTTCACGTAGTCTGCATTTTGTTACGACATAACCATTTTCCGGATCAGCCGGGTCAATAGAAGTTTCTAAATCTACAAGTCCACAGGATGCCATTTTGATAAATCCTTTTTGAACTTTTTTGATCATTCGCTTTACATCCTTATCCGTATCATCTTCATCAAATATCGCATCTGCAAGCAACTGCCCATTTAACTTCCGAACATTATCCCATTTACCTACCGGCATATTCCAATCATTATGTTGATAAAACATAACCGGATTTACCTTAAACTGATCAATGTCTACACCATCTACCAATACGCTTATTCCGTAGGTTGTTTTCGTGTTATCGAGTAAAATAAATGTGATTGGATCCATTTAAATAGTTTTTATCAGGTTTTGAATAAGACTTAAAATTGTTTCTGATTATTTGTTGATGCAAAGAAACTGGATAAAAACAATTAATAAAAAAAGTACTGCCATTTTGTCAACTATTTTTTTTATATAGCTTTAAATACTGTTATTTTGCTTGAAATTAATACGGTCATTATGGCAGAAAAGGCAAAGAGAAGGACGAAACAAGAAACGAAGGCATTCTATGATTATGCAAAAATGCTCTTCGTCCATGATAAACTCACCCAAAAAGAAATCTCTGCAAAAACTAGCGTGAGTGAGGTCACTATTAGTAAATGGGTTCGTTTGGATAATTGGGAAGATTATCGGAAAGCTATTTCTGTGACGCGGGATGAACGGTATCGTTCAACTATCAATCAGTTGACAGAGATGGATAATCTTATCAATGGTCGTGGTGAAAACTATCGGTTCCCATCTAAGGAGGAATCAAATATACGTCGCCGGTTAGTTGCCGACCTGAATGCTTTGGAGGTTGAATGTGGGGTGGTGGATGTAATAAATGTATCCATCAAATTACTCGAATGGTTACGCCAGGTGGATATCGAAAAAGCCAAAGAAGTTTCAGAAATTTTCAACGCATTTATAAAATCCACATTAAAATAATACCCTTTCTGGAATGGCTAAGCAAGCAGAAAAACAAGCACTAAAGGAATGGGACGAATACCGGAAGGCACTCATTACCGGAACGGCACTTGAATACGCGAAAACGACAGCGGATATTGAAAAGCATCGTTTGTATCTCGAGGCACGTCCTGTCGAATGGATGAAGTATTTCTTTCCGAACTACGCTACTTCGGAGTTCGCCCCATTTCATTTAGATTATATCGCACGTATCAATGCTAATCCGGAATGGTATGAGGTTGTATCCTGGGCGCGTGAACTTGCGAAAGATACAGTAACGATGATGTTGATGTTTTACCTGAATCTGACAGGTAAGAAAAAATTTACTCTTTTCGTTTCAAGTTCTTACGATGCGGCTTGTGATCTATTAAAGCCTTATATGATTAATTACGAAAGTAATCAGCGTATAATAGCATATTATGGAGAACAAAAAAGCTTTGGCAATTGGGAAGATGGAGATATCACGACAAAGTGTGGTGCCCGTTACGTTGCTATTGGTGCCGGTCAAAGTCCACGCGGCAAGAAAAACGAACAGCTTCGGCCCGATTCAATAATATGTACCGACTTGGATACGGATGAGGATTGTAAGAACTCAGCAACCATTGATAAACGGATGGATTGGTTGGAAGGTGCGTTATACTTTACACGGTCAGTTTCAACACCGTTATTATTCCTGGTACTTGGAAATATAATAGCTGAAAACTGCTGTGTAAAACGGTGTGCTAAAAAAGCAAGGCATCACGACATTATTAATCTGAGGATGGTCAATATAAAAAAACCGGATCCGGTGAATGATTATAGATACGGGAAAAGTGTTTGGCCGGCGAAAAATACGGAAGAAATGATTGATATCGTTTTGGCCAACATATCAACGCGGATTGCCATGCAAGAGGCATTCAACTGTCCATTAACTGAGGGTGATATATTCAAAGAACTAACCTGGTCAAAATGTCCGCCATTATCATCTATGCCGTATGTAGTTGGTTATGCTGATCCATCACCATCCAACAAGGACAAACAAAAGAAAGGCGTTAGTTTCAAGGCTATTTTTATCATCGGGTATAAGGATGGTAAATTTTACATATATACCGGGTTCCTGGATCAAGTAAACAATGCTGTTTTTGTCGATTGGTTTTATGATTTACGCGACTATGTAAAAGGTCGTACAACAGTATATTATTATGTTGAAAATAATACACTTCAGGACCCTTTTTATGAACAGGTATTTAAGCCGCTATTCCTGGCAAAAGGGAAGGAAAAAGGATTTATAAGTATCACGCCTGATGATCGCAAAAAGCCGGCTAAGGAAATACGAATAGAGGGAACACTGGAACCTCTTAATCGTGACGGACAACTCATTTTCAATGTTGATGAAAAAGACAATCCGAACATGGTTCGCCTGGCTGAACAATTCCGCCTTTTTACCATGCAACTCAAAGCACCGGCAGATGGGCCCGATGCTATTGAGGGTGGAGTCTGGATATTGAATCAAAAGATTGCAACAATGTCACAAGGTGACTGGAAGTCATGGAGTAAGTCTACCAATAAAAAACGAATATAAATCAGTAACACACGGACAAATGAAAAAACTATTAAACTATTTTAAAGCGATGAGTTATCGTCGCAAATTACGTCGGGCTAAAAAACTTACGGGATTTAAGTATTTCAGAAAAGCATGTCGGGAAGCTAAAAAACTTTCAAAAGAAAATGATGGAAGACGCTACCGGGTATTTCTTTTTGATGAATATAGGGTATGGACCCGCGATGATATTCAGAGAATGAAAAATCAGGGTTTAATATCCAAACGGGAAAATACAGGTATACTATCAAAAAACTGCTTTTTTGATACACAAACCGGAGTAAACACACATCCTAAGTTCAGTAATCGAAAAATATAATTCTGAATCATTAATTTAATTATTACAACTATGGCATACGTAACAGCAGACGAAATAACTACCCATTTGGGTGCGGTACAAATCGAAGTCATTAGCGATGGTGATGACACGGCTTTAGAATTTGCCATAGATGCAGCTGTCAAAGAAGCAAAGGGTTATTTAACCGGTTTTGATATGCAGACCGAATTGGCTAAAACAGACACCGAACGCAATTCTTTACTGATGCTATTCATTAAGGACATTGCCGTTTGGCATTTTGTCAATATCTGCAATGTTAATACTGATATGCAACTTCGTGAGAATAGATATAACAGAGCTGTAGCATGGCTTAAAGAAGTTCAGAAGGGTAATGTTATTCCTGATTTGACAATAAAATTGAATGAATCAGGAGTTAATGACAATTTGCCCTATTTAGTAACAAGTAATCCAAAAAGGACTAATCACGTATAATCATGGCAAAAAACACAAATCCGATCGGCTTAGATAAGCCTTTACAAAGTTCCGGAACTAAAGTTGTAATGCAAACGCTTACTGTTCGCCCTTCCCGCATTGAAAGTGCTGATATCAGTACATGGACCAATGCAATCAATGCATTCAAAAATGGAAGCAGAACGGCATGGTTTAACTTGTGTGAGAATTTAATGTCTGATGGAGTTCTTGCTGATGCTATCGATAAGTTAGTAGAAGAGGTTACCGGTGCTGAAATAGCATTTCAAATTGATGGAAAGACGGTAGATGTAATTAATGATCTTATTGATACCCCTGAATTTGAAGAGCTATTGAAAGAAATAGCCTTATCAAAAGTTTATGGACGTTCCGTAATTGAATGTGGCTTTACGCCGGCATTTAGTGCATATTCCTATCCTCGCAAAAATTGCATTATAAAAAACATGACCTTGCCACTATCACAGCGGGTAAAATTCATAGCAGCAAAAGAGGGGGATACAAATGGTTATGACTATAGCAATGATGATTTTATATTTGAGGTGGGTAAAGATGATGATTTAGGTCTGATATTCCGTGCGGCACAATATGTTATCTATAAACGGGGTAATTTTGGTGACTGGGCACAATTTGCGGAGATATTTGGTATGCCGTTTTTATTAGGAAAATATAATTCTACTGATACAAATGCGCGGGATCAATTATTTCTTGCTTTATCACAAATTGGTGGTAAGCCGGTAGCTGCCGTTCCAAAAGAAAGCGATGTCGAGGTAGTTCAAAATACGTCTACGGGTTCAACAAATTTATATAAAGGATTGAAGGATGCCTGTAATGAAGAAATACTAATAGCCATCCAAGGAGAAACAATGACTACCCTGTCGGGTTCTTCTTTGTCTCAGTCGAAAGTACACCAGGAAACTAATACAAAGAAGGGAAAAGCTCTGAAGCGCTATGTTCAGCGGATGTTGAATAAGCACCTCGTACCGTTATTGATTAAACGCGGATATCCGGTTGCCGGAGGTAAATTTGTATTTCCAAAATCAGCTACAGAAATTACGGTAGATGAATTAGATACTTTATCCGATATGATTGACATACCGGCAGAGTTTGTACATAACAAATTCGGAATTCCAATGGCCAAAGAAGGTGAGAAAATAGCTAAAAAAACTCAACCGGCAGCAAACATTGTCCCTGATCCTAATGCACCGGCTGATCCGCCAACACCTCCGGACCAGGTTCCGCCTGTTCCGGCTGAACCTGCATCTAAAAAAACACAAAAGCAGACCAGTAAAAAACCGGAAGTAAAATTACAGGATGATAAGCGTAATTTCTTTTTAGAGCTCTTCGATTTTTTCGTCGAAGCCCCGACACTGATCGGGGCGTCAGTAAAATTCAACAGGAAATCGACGAACAATACACGCACCGACATTAATTTAGCTGATGATTATTCTATCGATGTAAATGACCTCGTAAATAGGGCTATTAAAGAGCTATATTACAACAAAGCGAAGCGGGATGAACTGATCAACCGTAATTTATTTGAAGCGACTCGTGGCCCTTTAATTACAGCCATAAGCAAAGAACTATCACCGGTTAATGATAATGAATTTATAAGTCAGTTTCGGAACAATACGGATGTTTTTGCCGCATTTAAAAATCACGTACAGACAAAAGAAATAGTAGGATTACTGGTTGATGAAAACGATAAACTAAAACCGTTTTATAAGTTTAAAAAAGAAGCTTTACATCTTTCTAAAAAATATAATGTTGAATGGCTAAAAACTGAATATAATCAGGCCATACGTACCGCCAGAACAGCAGCGAATCTCAAACTATGGGAAAAAACGTTGCATCTATATCCAAACCTTGAGTATTGCGAAACTACGGCAAACGAACCGGATGCAAAACACCTGGAATATGTAGGGACTATTTTACCGTTTCATCATGCCTGGTGGGTTAAACATATGCCACCAAGTCGTTGGGGTTGTCAGTGCTCTGTAAGACAAACAGACAAAGCCGTTACGCCGGTTCCGGATGGTGATTACAATGAACCCGGGTTTGATGAAAATGTATTAGATACCGCACAATTCATAAATGTTAGTGACACGGCATATTACAAAAATACAGATATTAACTTACGCGATTTGGTTGAGGAGGAAGCTGCAATTTTAGCAAAAGTTATAAGGAAGGAAAAACGGAATCAGGCATTAGAAAATACAAGGTATTTGAAAGGAAAAGCAATTATAAATGAAGATTCCGGACTGAAAATAAATTTTACTATTACCGGATTAAAAGAAGCAATTAATAATCCGTTTTCAGCATATGAAGACAAATTAAATATATTTGACAATTTAGCCGATATATTGAAAGCTGCTAAATATGAAGGGTCGGTACCCAATACTAAATTGACTAAAAAAACTGATATTATCAAATATCATTATTTTGATGTAACTATAGGTAGTGAACCGGCATTCTTGGTGGTTAGTGAAGATAAATTTGGTAAGAAAACCTTTTATTCAATTACCGAAAAAAGAAAAACAATCGAATAAAGTTTAACTTAGAGGAGAATACAGTCCAATGCGTTGGCTTTAAGCGATTGTTTTTCGTCCAGCAAATATACTACATATTTTGAATTATTATTCTTTTAAATGCTGTTTTTTTGCGGTTTAAATGAAATTTTAATATAATAATTAGTGAAATGGACATATCCGAGTTTGCAAAACAATTTTCAAATCAAATGAAAGAAGTAAATGACTTCCTTCAAGGTGACGATGTGAAAGATATTATGGGTGTGGAGGCGGTAAACCATTTTAAAGATTCATTCAAAAATGAAGGATTTACAGACGAAACATTAGAAAAATGGCAGGATGTAGAACGTCGGAACCCATCTTCAAAATGGTATAAAGAAGGGAAAGCAAGCGCCGGCCGTAAGATATTGAGTGGTGAAACAAAAGAACTGCAACAATCAACATCATATACCTATATATCAGACGGTGTACGAATAACAAATGCAACTCCGTATGCTTCCGTTCACCAAAATGGTGGTATGGCTAAGATATTCGGGAAAAAGGAATTCACGATGAAAGCCCGTCCATTTATTGGTAAATCTGTAGTGATGATAGATAATATAAAGGATAAGATAACAAATGAAATTAAAGACCGATTAACAAAATAAATTATATGAAGACGATATATACCGCAATTAGGGATCAACTTAAAACTAATATATCTGCACTTAAATGGATAGATGAAGATTTTGGACAATTAAACGGACCGGCAGACAAACGTCCGCCTCTTAAATTCCCCTGTGCGCTGATCGGAATAAAAATTAATGAATGTAAAGACCTTACAGATAAATCACAACAATGTAAAGCTGAAATTACGATCCGCCTGGCATTTGATACGGTTATGCATACGGCTAATTCCGAAGAAACAACAGCTCATCAGACTGCAAGTCTATCCCCTTATGACACTATTGCTGCCGTTTATGCCGCATTGCAGGGTTTTGAAACTGATAATTTTGAGTCTCTATCACGCAAAACCCAATTTGATGAAAAGCGATCCGGAAGTATATTTGTCTATCAACAGGTTTATACTACCGGATTTGAAGATAATACTGCTGAATAGATACAAAAAACCCCGGCAGGATCCTGTCGGGGTTTTTTGTATCTATTATTTATAATTGTACCATTTTACCGTTTTAAATATTGCTTTATGATTAACCCAACGTGCAAAACGTTTTTGATAAGGATCTGATTTGTTGAAGGGCATTATAAATGGGTCAATTTTCAATTCTCGTAATTTTTCAATCCTGTATAAATCTTGCTCCGGAGTACTCCAATATCCAATTAAAACATAGCACATGATATTATACGGTTTTATATACTTAATCATCTCCCTGATGTGAGGTATAATGTCATCTGAAGGGTTATCCCACGCTATATGTATCTGTTTGTAGTGTTTTAATTTCATAAGCCAAAATGCCTGTTCATCATTCATTATTCGAACATCAACCCCATGAAAATTTACAGGTTGTAATTGGCATTGCAAGTCTTCTATAGCACTTTTCCATTCTGGATTGGCAAAAAAATTATTATCCAATACCTCAATTCGTTTTCCATTTGGATTTAATTTCATCGGGGTGACTGATTTTATGTTTCCTTCCTTTTGCCGAACTATGCAAAACGGGCAGTTACGAATACAACCTCGTGAATAAAATTGCAATGAAAAATCATACGGATAAATAGAATAATCAGGCTCACAACATTCAATTTCAAGTGGTAAATTTTTCTTAATGTCATATCCGGAACCTCCTTTTATAATTGGCTCTTTACAGGTTATCATTGAACTATTTATATCTTCGCTAAAATTAAATAGTTTTGAGGCGTATACTTTATCATATTCCCCAATTGTAGCAATCTCAACTATATCTCCTAAACTTTTATGATAAGTTGAGATTTTCATTAATGCTAAATTTGGAAATCCGTGGCCATCTATATCAATTAATCCAATTTTCATATAATTTCAATAATAATTAGTTCAAAATAATTTCAATTGATTCGGATCTTCTTCCTGTTTTGCTTCCGCTTCGATTTCGTTTAAGTACCTCCAAAATGTCCGTTCACTTATACCTGTTTGTTTACTGATTACATTACGAAAGACGGCCAGTTTACATTTATCCTGGCGGCCGGGCTCAAATTCCTTCTTTAACATTAATTTTACCCTTTCTGCACTCATACGGGTACTAATATGTTTTGAATGTTTTGCCATTTAGTTAGTATTTAAATTCTATTTACTAATCTGCTTTTCCATTTTTAATCCCTCGCTAATCCAACTCTGATCTTGAATTAATCTAAAAGTTTTAACCTCTACCCAGGAAGTTATTCTTACCGTCAAATCTCCAAGTCCGTAGTTTCTTTCAAGAAGTTTATTTAATATATTTTGCTCCATTTCTGTTATATCAAGTGCCTTTGAGTCGGTTGATCTTATATAAGCAGAAATTTCACTCATTACAATTCCGGCAAGCGTAAGTTCCGGGTGTGATATAGTATTATAAAGAGTAAATATATCCGTTATTGAATAAGTCATTATGGATTTTACTGTTATAGTTTTACCGTCGTTTGTCGAAATAGTTTGAACAGGGAGGTCGACGGTCCTGAGTCTTATTTGCTGAATATAAATTTGATCGACAAATGGTATTTTGAAATAAAATCCCTCTCTTAAAACCTTTACGTGCTTTCCTGCGCGAACAAAAACAACCTGCTCCCACGGGGTAACTATAAACCACCACGAAAATATTTCTTTTATAAATTGTATTAACTGCCCTATTACATCCATTTTGTATTTTTTTTAGTATTATAAAAATCCTTCATCACCGACTTTGTCCGCATATGTCGGAACCAGGTCGCGCACAATCCAATAAATTTCATCCCAGGTTGGTAGTTTATATAGCATACGGTCATCAATATACAAATCAGCATATACTTTACGTGTATCAGTACCGCCGTGCTTTGATATATTATGCCGGCATCCCTCGTTTATATAATCATATCGGATTTCATTCTTTACAAGCCATTCAATAGCTTCAAGTAGTTTTTTATCCTTTCGGCATGTCCAGATAATTATCGTGTATCCATCATGTCGGAGTCTATTAATTGCCTCCTTTGCTCCCGGGAGGGGTTCCCCAATTTCAGGAAATTTGTCTTTTACAATAGTTCCATCAAAATCAATTGCTAATATCATTTCGTTATATTTTTTAGTTGTAATAATTCACGTTCTGTTTCGGCCAATTTGCGACCTACTAATATATAATTAGTTCTTAATATCTCATTTTGTGTTAGTAACCGGCTAACAATGTCCTCACTGTCATCAACGTCCCCCTCTGAAGCAACAAACCTGCCCTCAGAATCTCTGCATCTCTCAGAAATTAATCTATGAACCTTAATCGGTTCTACAAATTTGAGTGTTAGTTGAGTATCCATGATTCATTCTTATTCTCCGGATTGGTGATTTACGTTTCCAATATCTCACCCTATCCAGGTTAAAGTAATTTTTTAGTATAAAATCATTTAATTTATCAACAGTCAGATTTTTTACAATACATTTATAATCCGGCTTTCCAAAATCCTTAATCGATTTTTCAACGATTGAGCCGCGTTCTGAGAACGATAAAAAACAAATCCGGTATTCCTTCAACTCCATACCCGAAGTCCTCATATCTCGGAACAAATGCCCTATTGAAGTAATCCCTATCGGCGGAGGCTCTTCGGTTCTGTTCCATCCCTGTGACTTCCATTGCCTGGGCAATTTCAAAGCTCCAAAGAACGCACCGCAAATCTCATTCATCTGTTCGCTGGTCCGTTCTTTTTGTCTTCCCCAGGTTCCTCTACTCTTTGGCAGTTCCATAACGGAATGATGTGAACTGAATACAGGCCATTGGTTCATTCAAATCATAATCACCTTTCTCGAACCATTCCAAAAAATCATTTTTTTCAAGACCATCATTTTTCCAAATCTCATCATAGACAGCTTTATTCTCGTCGTCTGATAGATAAACATAAGGAGAAAGAACTTCACCATCTGAAAAACTGAATTTTTCAACGCCTACACCACTATGTTTATCTAATTGTACAATCTCAATTTGCTTATTTCCTTTCACATATCGTCCAAGAGTATGATATCTCAATGAAATAACTGCATTTCCCGCTAAAACCTCTTTTATTCTCATTTCCCATAAAGTATAATTACCACGGAACGTATGAATTTTATCATTTCCATAATAAAAATTTGGATGATAATTTGAGTTATGATATTTTATTCCGTATTGAATTTTATCAATAAAGTGAGTTAATTCCATTTTTTTAGAATGATATGCCGGATATGTTTGACTTACCATTATCACGTATGTTTTGAGTTTATTTTTCATAAGTATATGTTTAATAAATCATCAATTCAGTTTCATCATTATCACCAAATTGTACATCTGGATATGTTTGAGTTGATAAACACTCAATATCTTCTACTTGACAATTTCCAAATTCATCTGTATTTTCAAAATCGATCACTTTAACTACTTTCATATCTAAAGGATACTGTTTTAATTCGCTAATAAGTTCTTTTACTGTCATTGTAATATTTTTTAAATAGATTAGATTTAAAAATTTTGAAGCTTTATACTTGCAGAGATGTATAGAGGGTGTTTTGGACTTCCGTCTCTATTTTTGACTAAACATTTACTATTTGGAAACATCTCTATAACCTTAATCGCTCGTTCTTTTGATTCAGAAAATGATCCCCAGGAAAATACAATCTGATCAGATTTTTTTGCATATTCTTTCAACCAATTATCATTATCACCTATAGGATCATTACATTTTTTCAATTCTTCCGGGTAGGCGGTTACATATGCAAATAAATTCAACATATAAACAGTCCCAAATCCCCAGTCGAAAGCAAATCTCTTCACTCTCCTAATTGTTGGATCATCTTCATTCTCGTTTGCGGTTGATGGATTTAGTCCTATGAACATAACAGCCGGTTTTGTTTCATCCCATTTTCGCCATAGAACATATCTATAGTTTTTTGATTCACTGAAAATGGCACCGGCGTTTTCATTTGTGAATAAATCAAGTTGATTTGCCATCGTTTTATTTAATTGGTATGTGTTGTTTCATTTTTTCAATTACTTCAGGAGGAGTTTCAATTCCATATATTAAATCTTCATTAATCAAGAAGTCAATATCTTTATAGTAAAAGCCCTTAAAGCGTTTAGGAAAATCCTCTTTTATAAAATCTTTCAGTTCCTCCTCATTCGCTTCTCGTTGCCCAATTATTATCCATTTATTCATAACCAATGAACGCCTTGAATTTGGCATACAATCATAAATAACCATGAAAGGTGTTTTGCTTTTTAACTTGTAAATCACATATAGTACTTTCATAATTATGTAAATTGATATGTCTTATTATTACCCGTACCCCATTTTTGAGGTTTTATAGTCGTTTTGAATGGAAAATCATTCTTATTTATTTTATCCAAAGCATTCTTAATTGGTTTCGCATTGGTAAAAAATTTACGTTCAATATTTTCGTATTTGATTTTTACGACATATCGGCCTTCACCGAATTGCGTTTTTACATCAGGCGCGAAATCAAGAACTTCAATTTCGCAATTGGTTACATCAGTAATTGAAATTTGTTGTACAGGAAATATTGTTGAGTCTTCATCGGCTTGTATTCCTAAATCAGAAAATTTATGCATGAATAAGTATCTTTTTAAGTAAGCGTTTTGTGTTTGCATGTATCGCCCATCCTAAATATGGACTAACCTGTATTTTATATTGTTTTGCGTCTAGGTCTTTTTTATTCAGTTTTGCTAGCTTTCTGCAAAACCGTACTTTTATTGATTTTCGCATCAATATGTGCGTATGGTAGAATTTATAACCAACGAAATCAATACCGCGAGAATCGACAGGAAACACTTGATAATTTCCTTTTAGTTGTATATTTAGCTCATCTATCAGATAATCATTTATATAACTAGTAAACCGTGTAAGTAAGGCTTATCCGGTGCAAGTATCACCATATCATCAGCGTACCTGTAATAATATTTAACCCGCTTCGTTTCCTTTAGCCAGTGGTCGAAATAACTCAGATACAGATTGGCAAAGAACTGCGATAAATAGTTTCCTATTGGAATGCCAGGCGCGCTGTCAATAATCAGATCAAGCAAATCAAGCAACCGGTTATCTTTTACCTTTTTCCGAATTATTGCCTTCAGTATTTCGTGGTCAATAGTTGGATAAAACTTCCTGATATCCATTTTTAAACAAAACTGCGTATTTTCAATATCCTTTAAATCTCGTTTTATTGCCTTTAAAACGGCATGTATTCCACGTCCTTTGATACAACTATAGGTATGTTGAATGAATATGCTTGTCCATATTGGTTCCATCACATTCATAATGGCGTGGTGAACTACCCTATCGCGAAATGGAAGACGGTAAATCTCTCTTTCTTTCGGATCATATATAGTGAATATACTATATTCCGAAGTCCTGTAAGTTCCCGTTGCCAGTTCGCTTTGCAACTGCCGCATGTTGTTTTCCAAATCCTTTTCAAAGAGTCTCACACCGTATGTGTGCGCTTTGCCTTTCCTGGCTTTTTCATAAGCGAGGACCATATTATCCTCGCTGCATACCTGTTCGTATAAATTACCGCATCTTTTCATTGCTTTGCTTTTCGTATCGGAGCTTTCGGTTACCCTACCAGCACCTTTTGAAGTTTGTTATTTTTTGTCAAGTGGCAAGGTCTATGTTTTTGTAAAATGAATTAGCATAGCTGCGACCTGTTCCCTGCATTCGCATTCGAGTAGTTGTAATTCGTATCGTTGAACACAAAAACGCCCGAGGACAGCTCACAAAAACATACAACCCTCATTATTTACTTCAGTAATATCCCGGTATAAACTTCCGGAAACTTTTTGCCTGCATGAGTAGCTACTTTGTCGTTAACAAGGCAAAGCCGCGACCCGCCCCCCGCACGCGCATCCGAGTCGTAGTAACGCGTAACGTAGAACACAAAAACGCCCGAGGACAGACGATACCAGGGTAGCCATTTTTCCTGATTACCATCGGTCCAGTCGAGTTTTTCACCTTCATTAAGAGCTTCAGCAAGCACTATCGCTTTATATTGATTCTGAAAATATTCCCTTAAATCAATAGGAACATCAGCAAATTCCGGAACAATAGGTCTACCCGTTTCATTAAGTGCATCTTCAATAGAATTAATGCGTTCGGTAACATCTTGTTTTTTTTCTTGTTTTTTCATTGTATGTTTTTTTTTGTTTGACACGAATTAATTAAATACTTTTATTTCAATAAAATTTCATTCCATACGTCAGGAAACTGTATTCCTGAGTATTTTGCCAATTCAGAACTATTAAGGCAAAGCCGCGACCCGTTCCCCGCAGCCGCAAGCGAGTAGTAGTAATACGAAGCGCGGAACACAAAAACGCCCGAGGACAGCCCAAACCAGGGAACCCACTTCTTTTGATCTTCATTGGTCCAGTCAGGTCTTTTACCTTCATTGAGAGCCTCGGTGATAACAACAGCTTTGTATTGTGCTTTAAAATAATCGCGTAGATCCTCCGGAAAAATAGAGAAATCTTTAATGTCTGGTCGACTCGTTTCATTTAATGCATCTTCGAAAGATCTGATTCTTTCTGTTACATCCTTTTTTTCATTTTTTGCCATGTGTGTTGTTTTTTTGTGCTTTTCCAAAGTTTAGTTTTACTTTGGAAAAGCTAATTATTTAATAATTAAAACATAAATCCTTCATAAACATCAGAAAACTGTGTTCCTGCATATCTTGCAAGTTCATCACTGAAAAGGCAAAGCCGCGACCCGCTCCCCGCATCCGCAGCCGAGTAGTAGTAAATCGTATCGTCGAACACAAAAACGCCCGAGGACAGCGTGAAATAAGGCTGCCATTTTTTCTGATTACCATTTCTCCAATCCGGAACCCAGTTTTCGTTGAGTGCTTTTATAATTGATTTTAACTTTCGGTAATTGATTTCATCAATTGTAAAACCAATAGATTTTAAATACGTTTCGTTAAGAGGTGTTTCACCGTTTTCACGACAGGCATCTTCATACGTTTTAACCCGATCAGTAATTTTCTGTGAGAAAAATGCTTTACCGAATGTATCTTCAGGCGCCTGTCTGAACGCAGGAGTTGCATCCTTGTACAACCGCCTTGCTGCGTTTTCGTCTATTTGTAGATTTTTCATTCTTATTTCGTTTTTTCAGGAACAACAAAAGGATAAACATCCATAATCAAAGTTTCAGTAATACTGGCAATTTCATAATCCGCCATAGTTTCTTTCATTCCTTCAATAATACCGGAGTTGGCATCATTCGTATCATTTGCTTGTACAAGCATCATACAAGGAGTTTTCCGTTCAATGCCTTTTTCCTCATCTAAAGCAATAAAATTTACTTTAGCACGATACCATTTATCACCGTTTTCATTCGGAAATAACTCATTAATCTTAACCCTGCGGATTGCAGAGACAATAAATTCACCTGAAATGAATGGTTTCATTTCTTCTGTAATCCTTGCCTCGGCTTCAGTAAATGACAAAGCATCCACCAGGTAAGTTTCAGTTACCTTTACGATTTTACCCTCTTCAGCGGTTTTCTCGTACTTAATTTTACATTCAAACCAATTGTGCATAATTTGTTTTTTTTTATGTCCCGTGTGGAACTGATTATTATTAAATTTAAAATCTGTTACGCTTTAGTAGCTGATAAAGGCAGCTGTTTATAACCAAATTCGTCCTTTTTAAAGACTTTCACGCTTACGCTGGTCATTTCCTTGTATAATGATCTTTTTACAGCTTCCGCGGCCAATTTAAGAAGAGGAACATCATAATCTTCAGCGGAACTTACGAATATCCAAAGATTTTCTGCTGAATATGTTCCACCTCTCGATTTACCCAGTAAATTTTCAATAATTGAGGTCATCATTTTTGAATCTTCACTTTCATCTGACTTTTCAGTCAACCATTGTTTAGCATATTCAACACCGGCATGAATGCCATCGTCATATTTAAATGTATCATTGTAATCAATAACAAATTTAAATTTATTGTCCTTTGACTTAAAAGTATATGACTTTTGTTTTTCAGCAGCTTTTGCTAAATCCGTTTTCATTTTCATAAGCGGTTCAAGCTTGTGAATGCACTTTTGTTTAAAATTCACGATAGATGAAGATAGAACTTCAACCTCTTCCATCATTTCAATTACCGCATCATTTTCCAAATCAACAAGCGCGATTCTGTCCGCTGCACGTTGTTCTGCTACCTTTTTTTCCTGCTCTTTAAACTGAGCATGTAATTCTTTGATTTGATCGGGCGTTAAGTCCGATACACTTACTTGTTTTGCCATAAATTCATTTTTATAAATTAATTATTAATGTTGCTATTGCATAAATTATATAAGCCATACCAGCCCCAAAAAGTGAGCCTAAAAAGATATACAATCCTTTCAAATCCTTTTTAGACTTATCTTCAACTTCACCAACATGAACAAATATCCTATCCGGACAAATGCAGATAGTTCCATTAGGAGCAGCGCAATCCGACGTTTGAATTTTAGAGGGTGCGCGATAATAATCACACCCTACACATTTTGAAATGCTATTGATCGCCGGTTTTACTTTAAAAATTCGTACTCCATCTGAGCAGATACTTCCAATTTCGTGATTATCTTTCATGGCCTGTAGTTTAATTGATTTTGAATTGAAAAGACCTCAATACCACCTTGTATTCGATCTGAGGGTTTATCATAGGTTAGCTGATAAATTCGTATTTCAGCTTTATGTATTTCGGCTATTACTTTTTCGTAATCCGGATCACTTGTATTGTGATTTGCAAGCCAATCATAACGTTCATCCTGTTTTGCCTCCGCTTCCTGTAATTCTTTAAGTGGATCAGGCTTTTGGAGACTTTGTTCTCTGTATTCCTGCCGTTCCTTTATATCTGTCAATATTCGTTGAGCGTGGAGATCAATGTCCAGTCGCTTTTTCTCTTTTTCAGCGGCCTTACGTGCCTGTTCTGCTTCGTACTCTTCAAGAGTCATTCCCTTGCTTTCTGCGTACCGTATCCGGGAGTATAACCGTCCGGAGGGATACAATTTTTTTTTACATTTTACTGAGTTTTCGTTCATAATATTGTGATTTAAGTGATTAATTTAGCAATGTGAGTTTATCAAGCATTTCCTGGTTCAATTCTTTTACCTTTTTCATATCTTTTGCCATATGTACAAATGCATTGTATAAACTTCTTAGTTTTTCAGCAGATATAGTATTAAAGCGAATAGATAAGGCATAACCTTCAGGAACATCGCCTGCACGACAGGCAATAGCTTTAATAAGATTCATATCAGTTTCAGCACATCCAATGCTTTTGCGCCAGGAGAAAATAGCTGCAATAAGACGTTTACGAAGTTTGTCAAGTTCCTGTTGTTTTTCGATCATTGAATTGCCAAAAGTATTTTCAATAGTATCGCAAAGTTGTGCTAATTCATCAATTGTCAGCTCTAGCGAAGTTTCAACCCCATAAGTACCAAGAATAGTCATTTTATCCTCGTTTCTAATAGAGTACTTACTCAGAAGCGTGTGAAACTTCTTAATAAGATTTTTGTGAGTTAATTCCGTGGTGTTCATATTTATTATCTAATTTATTTTATTTATTCTCCCCAAAACTTTAAAGCTCTTTCCGGCCATATATCAAAATATCCTTTTGATCCAATATATCGGCCATGACTAAATGCTCTATATCCCTCAACCCAAATTTTTAACGTTGCATCAAATTTTACTGACTTTGCGCTGCGACCACTTGGAGCCTTACCATCAGCATGACTAATAAAAATTATCAGTTTTTCAGGGAATTTTATTTTGAATGATATATATTCCTTATAATTCATTTGCATGTATTGAAAGCTGTCTATTATCACTATTCGGGCACTTTGTTTTTGACTCAACCGTTTAATCAAATCTTCAGGACTATCTTTTACTACATGAAGCTTATTCTTTACATCACACATATTAAACTTTTCAAAACTTTTTCGTAATGTGTGACCTGTACCCTCTTCAAGTGAGTTAAAAAGAACTTTATCAAATTTTGTAAGTTCTTTTATCAGTTGAATTATAAAACTGGTTTTCCCATTACCGGAATTCCCCCAAATAAACCAAATACCTGACATTTCAGGGCGGTCAAATGCATCGAACCATTTATCAGTAAAATCAAAAAGCCTGTATTTTTTATCGTAAATATTTGTTACCGTTAACGCTCGCTGTAGTGCCATTTAATTACCTTTTAATCGTTCTTTAAGCTATTATTTATTACTCCGCTGAAATGCCTGGCATTTCTTCTTTACGCGGCGAAGATCACCCTCGCTATCTTGAATAATATCGCTTATCGTTTTGTTTTCAGTAATTTCGTTGGCTAAACATACGGCTGTAATATCGGAAGCAGTTAATCCATTCAATTCAATAAATTTTTTACCAAGTCGGCTCCATATTTCGCGATATCCTTTTTTATTTTTGCGGACTCCGTTTTCAATTCTTAGTTTGAAATATGATGTAGCAGTAAGAATGATTGAGCAATAATCTTCAAGCTCATTATACAGGGTAATAAAGAAATATAGAAGGTCATCACTTAGCTTATCAACCTCATCAATCATTATAACCGGATCAATTTGTTTTTTAAGAGTAGATATGATTACCTGCATCATACGGTTTAAATTCATACCATCAGGTTCTACGCCTAATGCCTGAAGTATTTCGATAGCAAACTGCTTTTTGTTCCAATATTCAGAGCATTTAATCAGGTAGGTATTGCGTTCCGATGAGAATACTTTCAAAAATTCAGTTTTACCAACACCGGCATCACCTATAATTGCATTCACCAGATGATTTTCTTTTGAGTCTTTTAAAACAGTCATTAATAGACGTGTTACGCTTGTTTCTGCATAGATCCATTTTACAAATTTGTGACCAACCTGAACACCTACATTGCGCCACATCTCATCATTAATTAAATCCCAGTTTCCGTTGACCATCTGGCTCAATGTTGCAGAACTTACATTTTTAAGCGAATTTGCCGCCTTGTTTTGACTACCGTAACGTTCTATGTAAGAATTAAGCGTTAATACTATCTGTTGTTTTACAGTTGTTTCCATGTTTTTGTGATTTTTAATTAGTATATACTATAAGGGTCATTCTTCTCTTCTATAATATCTATTGCCTGAGCTTTTAATGCGCGTCCGGCATTTCGATTATTTTTATGTTGTCCCTGAGAATCGGTAATAAGTAATTTATTAAGGGTATCGAGTCTTGGCAATATTTCAAGAATAGGGGTAAGCGCTTCTACCATTTTTTCATTACGATCAATAATGTGTTTATTAAGTCTATCATTATAGTCTTTTACGCGTTCAAGTTGTTCAGAATCTCCCGTTTTCCTGTCTTTTAGAGCCATTGGTTGAATGTACTTTTCTTCAAGTATAAATCGAAGTGAAGCATCCTCATTTAATGCTATTATTATACTAAGATATGATGGATCATATCTGACCTCCCAACGTACATGTGCATTTTTCCGGAAAGCAATATCAAAGCAATCGTATGAGCGTTTAATTCCATTTATCGTTACATGTAATCCGGAACCTTCCATCATATTTTTATTACCGGTCGTTTGGCCAAAGTTGAATAAATAACTTTCTATTGATAATTCCAGTTTATCTTTATCAGCAATCTTTGACCAGGCATCAATCATTTTAGTCCGTTTTTCCGCGCGTTCAAGCTCTATTAGTCTAACTACCTGTTCACAAACACCATCATAATCAGGAAATTGATGTTTATATTGATTAATATATTCTGAATTTGGTTGTTTATCCTTATTACTTGTAATACCAAAACCCGACCAGTTAGGAAGTAACTGACAGTATTTTTTATTGATTGAATTAAAATATGGTTCAATGATTTTTGCCTTTGCATTTTTAACCCGTGCTGGAGTACTGTGCTTTGCCATTACTTCATATAATGGTGTCATGTTTGAAATTGCATAGCGGTCAGACTGAAGTTGGTGAGTACGATACATACTACCGAATAATTCTTTGGTGTGTTTTGCGGCATTACGTAAAGCCAATGTAATGAGCTCAGGTGTTTCGTGAGTTCCAACGGCATATCCGATAGGATATTTACAATATGCATCCAAAACAACAACAACAGTTGGCCGGTGGTGATAGGTAGTAACATTATATTTAGAACCATCCTTTTTCGTTTTTACTTCCATTTTCTGATATAGAAGTTCTACATCCCAACCGTCCATTGTCCAGTAATATAATGGTGCGGTAGGAGCAGAACGTTTCACCTGCATAGCTTTATTATTTGAAAAAGCAACCATACCACGTCTACCGGCATAATTTTCCAAGTCAAATTTTTTGCGCCAGTTTGATACTGTTTGTGAGGTTATTTCCCTCCAATGTATTGCTCTGGCGGCCATATTATATAAATCGGCTATTTGTTGATTGTCAAAATTACGTGGATCTTTGAGCAGAGTATAAATCAAGGCTTGTTGAGAATCTTCACCAATAGAAGCACTATTTTTATTGCAGAAATTACGATGAATGAGTACCTCATAGCCTCCTTTTTGATATTGTTTGTAACGGTCCTGTAATCTCCGGTCATTTATTGGAAGCGTATGAGGATATTGTGAACGATCAAGATCCATTACATTTTTTGCAATTGTAGGCCAATGTGCTTTTACTTTTCCATTGCACATTTTTTGTAGACTCCGGCGGTCATTCAATAATAAATGAATAGCATTCAATACGCAGGCGTTAGCATAATACTCTTTAATAGTATCAGCCGGTAGATATCTATCATTATCCACTTCATATGTGCTATAATATTCTATTGCTTTTGTGTCTTGTCCCAAAAACTCATCTAATGAATTAGTTGTATTTTTTGATTCAGGATCTAACACTTCCATTTCAATTCTCCGGCGAAAACGTTCGGGAAAACTTGACAAATCAGCCGTTGCTTTAGTACCAAAACAACCGCGTTGTAATGGTTTAATTTTTCCGTGTGATACCAGTTTCTTATAATTTGATTCTTTTATTATACCAAGATCAATAATTTGTTTAACCGGTACTGCTATTGTATTTCCAAAAGTTTCGTACATAATAATATGTTTTTAATAGTTACCTGCCCCACTATCACGTGTCACAGGCTTGCCGTCTCTGCGGGGTCAATGCTCTTTCGCACTTGTCATTGCAAAAATTTGATTATATTTGTGTCATCTAACATTAAAAAAATAATCAAAATGGAAAATGAAATTAAAGAAATGTTAAAACAAATCTTAGCTAATCAGGCTGTAATTTATGCCAAGCTTCGCAAAATTGATAATCCAAATAAGTCAACTCCTGATAGTTGGATTTTAGAAGAATTGGAAAACGAAGCCGAAAAATTTAAAACTGAGTAAAAAATTCAGTGCTGTACTTCGAGTAGGCACACGGGCTTACTATTTCCTTTCTTAGTATCAGAATTCCAAATACTCGATATTCTGCTACCGTTTTTTCAATGACAAAAATTTCTTCTCCATTCTGCATTTTAACTTTCCCAACGGGATAAATCTTCTTTGTAAGCATAAGTTTTTAATTTAATAGTAAATATTTATGAAAAAAACATTTGAATCCGATACAGTTTTCGCAAAACGAATTGTAAAAGAATATACTTGTACTAATCACGGGGAAAAGGTCCGTTTAACCTTCGATTACGACCGTGACGAAAATGCCATTCCTCATATATCCAAATGCTGCTGTAAACCATTTGCTCAAATAGTGGCCAATGCGCTTTACGATACAGGTATCTTTGACATCGTATATCTCGAACACAAAACAGGACTCACCACCTTGGACATTATCCTTGAAGAAAATAGTTTGACTTGAACCTGACAATCTTTGAGCTTTTGTCCGTAATTTGTTTAATGTAGCTGGGCTTATTTCTCCATTCATATTGAATGCGACCCCAACAAGTTTTTTTGTTCCTCGTATCATGGCTTTTATTTTTTAGTTTTTAATTCTATTCCACCTTTAGAAATTGCAGCTTCCCGGATCCGAATAGCCTGGGGGGTGTTGGCATAGCCATTCAATGATTTTCTAATCGTTGGATAAGTCCCTAATTCAAGCAATTCTGACTTTACTTTCCAGTCTACTAATATTTTATTCCCTGTTTCCATAAATATTTATTGTTTATTTGTACTTTTGCGTTTCAATTTGTTTTATACATAAAATAACATGCAAATATAATACACATATTGACAACTTGTATCTATTTTATGAAATTATTTTCAACAAAATGACAACATTATGGATAAGGCATTGATTTTAAAAAGAATAAAATTAGAAAAGAATTTTAAAACAGATACGGAACTTGCCGATTTTTTAGGGATAAGTAAGGCTACTTTATCAAATTGGTATAAAAGGGACACTATAGATTATGATTTAGTGTTGTCAAAATGTGAACATATGGATTTAAATTTTTTGATTCGGGGAGATAAAGAGGTTATAAATTCCGAAATAAACTTAGTTGATAATACCTCAATTGGTTTTTTTTTAGATAGATGTCAATCGTTAGCTGTTAAAATTGCCTTTTTGGAGAAAGAAAATGAAGAATTACGATTTTCGAGAGGGAAATCTGATGATCCATCTGCTTATATTATACCTGCGAAAAAGATAAATAATATTGCTGCTGAACCTATACCAAACTACACACGCAAAACAACATAAATTACACCACGCACACGAAAATCACGATAAATTCGTTGTTTTTGTCTGATTTCATGCTAATTATAGCCTTATTTTTTTGTTGTTTTTGGTAATTAAAGGGGTATATTTTCGTATTTTTGACTATTTATTAACTATTTTTTGATATGTATAGGGGTGTTTATTATTAGTTTTTAATAGCAAAAAGTAACCCCAACAGTAACCCCAACAGTAACTGCATATCTATTTTTGTCCTTTTTATTTATATTAACCCATAACATTTTTAGGCATAAAAAAAGCTCCATTTATGGAGCTTGATTATATCATTACTGTTGTTTTTATCGCTTTATTTACTGTATTTTAAGCGTATCATGGCACCAATTAAATATATAACAAACAAGTATTAAACCTGCGCATAAAAAAAGGGCCATAAAACGGCCCAAAATATAAGCAATATATAAGTAAATGTACAATTTGTTTTTATTTACTTATCTCTTATGTATTTATTTTCAAACATTTATGTTTATGCCTTTGTACAATTTGTTTTTTGTCTTGTAAGCGCCAATAGTTATTTCGAT
>Ga0302288_1000338_pt1 | contig 39577 bp, 26 predicted proteins | sample III_Fen_N1_1_FD_194549 | JGI IMG/M metagenome (GOLD analysis project Ga0302288, IMG submission 194549) | Peat permafrost microbial communities from Stordalen Mire near Abisko, Sweden - III_Fen_N1_1 | ecosystem: Environmental > Terrestrial > Soil > Wetlands > Permafrost | place: Sweden: Abisko...
ATTGTCATTCACCTATCAACCCGATAAAAGTATAAAACAAAAGAATGGAACGCTATATCTGTTTCACAAAAAACAGTTTATGCCTAAAGAAGATTTTATTGTTGGTTTTGAAAGGCTGTGAATTGTGTCTTCAATAATAAAAAAGAGGCTGTCTAAAATATATAGACAGCCTCTTTTTTGTTATTAAAATCTTGTAATTAAATATTTGCCTTACGATCGTCGAGCGAAATAAATTCGCGTTCGGCTAAAACGTTTTTATATGCTGGGCGGATAATGCGTTTTGCGTCGAAGTTAAGTTCTTCTAAGCGGTGAGCACACCAGCCTGCTATACGTGCCATTGCAAATAATGGAGTATATATTTCTTCGGGAAGTCCAATCATATCATATACAAATCCTGAATAGAAATCGACATTTATACATACAATTTTATTTACTTTTTCGCCTTTAAATTCAGCAAATACTTCAGGAGCTAAACGTTCAATTCTTTCGTAGAATTCAAATTCCTTCACGCGTTTTTTCTCTTTAGCCAATTCGCGAGCTTTTTCACGGAGTATCTCTGCACGAGGATCGCTAATGGTATAAATAGCATGACCTAAACCATAAATTGTTCCTGTATGATTGTAAGCTTCTTTTCTAAGGATTTTGAATAAGTATTCACTAATCTCAAAATCGTCTTCCCAATCTTTAATGTTTTCTTTTAAATGTTCCATTTGTTTAATAACCATGTGGTTTGCACCTCCATGTAATGGACCTTTTAACGAACCAATAGCTGCAGTTATGGCAGAATAAGTATCGGTTCCCGACGAACTTGTTACACGAACGGTAAATGTTGAGTTATTTCCTCCACCATGTTCAGCATGAAGTATAAGTGCAAGGTCAAGAATCTCAACATCCAAACGGGTATATTTGTTTGTTCCTTTAAGCATGTATAAGAAATTCTCTGCAATGCTCATCTCTGGTTTTGGATGGCGAATGTGTAAGGTTTTGTGGTAGTAACCATGAACCATACTGTGATATGAATATGCTATGATTGTTGGGAATTTAGCAATCAAATTCAAACATTGCGACATTAAGTTTTCACGCGATGTGTTGTCGGCATCTTCGTCAAATGGATATAAACTCATCACCGAACGAGCTAGCATGTTCATCAAATCTTTACCTTTTAACGATAAAATTACATCTTTGGTAAATACTTGTGGTAACGAACGTTTGGTTGCTAAAAAGTCGTTAAACTCTTCAAGTTCAGTTTTGTCGGGAAGATTGCCCGAAAGTAATAAGTAAATTGTTTCTTCGAATCCAAGGCGATTTTCTTTTTGAATTCCTTTACAAATACCTTCAACATCTATTCCACGGTAAATTAATCGGCCATCTATTGCTTCAAGTTTACCGTCTTCGTTGCGTTTGTAACCAACAACATCACCAATTTTAGTTAATCCTACAAGAACCCCTGTATGGTCTTCATTGCGTAAGCCACGTTTAACGCCAAACTTTGTGAAAAGATCTTTGTCAATTTTACTCGTAACTTTTACCGTGTCCGAAAGTTTTTGGACTACTGGATGTTTATCTGCCATCTTTTTTGTTTTAATATCGTTATAATTATACTGATTCTGAAATTAAATTGAGTGCACTACCAGCTTTGAACCATGCTATTTGAGCTTCGTTGTAGGTGTGTTGCACTTCGAATGTTTCTGTCGATCCATTTTTGTGATTCAATGTCAAGCTAAGACTTTTACCCGAAGTAAATGAGCTTAATCCTGCAATTGAAATGCAATCGTCTTCTTGTATTTTATCGTAATCGGCTTTGTCGACAAACGTTAGTGCCAACATACCTTGTTTTTTTAAATTTGTTTCGTGAATACGAGCAAATGATTTTGTTAATACTACAGCCACATTCAAAAAGCGTGGTTCCATAGCTGCATGCTCGCGCGACGATCCTTCGCCGTAATTTTCTTCGGCTACAATTATCGATTTTTTGCCTTGCGATTTATAGTATTTAGCCATGGTCGATACTTTGTCGAACGTACCATTATCGCTATTCTTTACTGAATTTGTTAGTCCATTAAAACTATTTTCGGCTCCCATAAGTAGGTTGTCGGAAATGTTTTCCAAATGTCCACGGAATTTTAACCATTGTCCTGCCATTGAAATATGGTCGGTAGTACATTTCCCTTTAGCCTTAATAAGCAATGGCATGTTTGTTAATTCTTTGCCATCCCATGCAGTAAATGGTTCAAGAGCTTGCAAACGATTGCTTTCTTTAGCTATCACAACTTGAACAGAACTTCCATTTTCTGCTGGTGCAATAAAACCTGCTTCGCCTTTGTCGAATCCTTTTAAAGGTAATTCGTCGCCACTTGGTGGATCGAGTTTTACTGCCTGACCATCTTCATTAATTAATGTGTCGGTCATTGGGTTAAATGTCATAGAGCCAGCTATCGAAAGTGCGGTAACAATTTCGGGCGATGCTACAAACGACAGCGTGTTTGGATTGCCATCGGCACGTTTTGCAAAGTTGCGATTAAACGAGTTGATGATTGCGTTTTTCTCTTCTGGTTTATCATTCTTGCGATTCCATTGTCCAATACATGGTCCACAGGCATTAGCCATCAATACACCACCTATCGATTCAAAGTCGGCAATCAATCCATCGCGAAGAGCGGTGCTTTTTACCATTTCCGAACCTGGTGTTACAATGAATTCAGCTTTTGCTTTTAGTCTTTTGCTTTTAGCTTGTTTTGCTAATGATGCAGCACGACTCATATCTTCGTACGATGAATTGGTACATGAGCCAATTAATCCTACCGAAAGTTTTTCGGGGAATCCTTCGCTTTTTACTTTTGCAGCAAATTGCGAAAGTGGGGTAGCAGCATCGGGAGTTAATGGTCCGTTGATGTGTGGTTCCAATTCCGAAAGGTTGATTTCAATTATTTGGTCAAAATATTTTTCAGGATTTTGATATACTTGTTCATCGGCACGAAGGTCGTTTTTAACGATGTCGGCTAAAGCAACAACATCTTGGCGTTCTGTTAATGATAGGTAGCGACGCATTGAATCGTCATATGCAAATAACGATGTAGTTGCTCCAACTTCAGCACCCATATTGCAAATGGTAGCTTTACCAGTACACGAAATAGAATCGGCACCTTCGCCAAAATATTCGAGTATTGAGTTTGTTCCACCTTTTACGGTTAGAATGCCAGCTATTTTAAGAATCACATCTTTGGGCGATGTCCATCCATTCAATTTTCCTGTTAGTTTAACACCAATCAAACGAGGCATTTTTAATTCCCACGACATGCCAGCCATAACATCAACAGCATCGGCACCACCAACACCAATTGATATCATTCCAAGTCCGCCAGCATTTACGGTGTGCGAGTCTGTTCCTATAATCATTCCACCAGGGAATGCATAGTTTTCTAAAACTATTTGGTGAATAATTCCAGCTCCTGGTTTCCAAAATCCAATACCGTATTTTGTAGAAACGGAACGTAAAAATTCATATACTTCTTTGTTTTTATCGTTCGCTGTTGTAATGTCTGCCTTAACTCCGCTTTCTGCTTCAATCAAATGATCGCAATGAACCGACGAAGGAACTGCAGTTTTTGCACGACCCGAATTCATAAATTGCAATAATGCCATTTGAGCCGTAGCATCTTGCATTGCAACTCGATCGGGTAAAAAGTTTACATAATCTTTGTTACGCTTAAAATCGGCACATTCATTAGCATCATATAAATGGGAAAATAAAATCTTTTCGGTTAATGTTAATGGTCGGCTAACAGTGTTTCGAACTGCTTTTAGTTTTTGCTCGTAGCCCTTGTAGAATTGGGCAATCATCTCTAAATCAAATACCATTTATTCTTTTTTAAAAGTGAACTTTCAAAAAACAAAGATACATCAAAAGCATGTTTATCCGTACGTAAATTACTGTTTATTGAAAATATTTATGTTTTTAGTGGAATTAATATACTAAACCTTACAAGTGAATTAGATTTTTGTGTAAAAATCGGCCTAATTCATTAGCTTTGCCTATATAAATGATATGATAATAAAACACTCAAATATTCCAATTTTTTTGCCCGAATTGGCTTGTCCTCATCGTTGTGTGTTTTGTAATCAATCGCGAATAAGTGGACAATTTTCGGTACCTAAACCATCGGAAGTAATTGCAATTATTGAAATGCATTTGCACACAATTCCCGCAAATACATCAATTCAGATTGCGTTTTTCGGAGGTAGTTTTACGGGATTACCAGTATCGATGCAAAAGGAGTATTTAAGCATTGTTCAACCATATCTGAAATCAGGCTCAGTAACGGGAATTCGTATTTCAACTCGTCCCGATTATATTACCGAAGAAATTCTTGATATGCTAATAGCCTATGGTGTAGAGGAAATTGAACTTGGTGCACAGTCTTTCGATAATGAGGTTCTATTGGCTTCTGGACGTGGTCATACAAACGACGATATTCTAAAAGCCTCAAAACTTATACTCTCGAAAAATATTCGACTTGGCTTACAAATGATGATAGGTTTACCCGGCGATACTTTCGAAAAATCGATACAAACAGCTCGATCAATTATTGCTGCAGGAGCACATTCTACTCGCATTTATCCAACTTTGGTAATCAAAGATACTCATTTAGCGGATTTGTATAGTCAAGGAAAATATCAAGTTCTTTCTCTCGAAGAGGCAGTTCGTTGGTCGGCATATTTATTTCAACTATTTGAGAAAAATGGAGTAACTGTTTTACGTACAGGCTTGCACCCAAACGAAGATTTTAATTCGAAAAAAAGTCTTATCGATGGACCATATCATCCATCATTTAAAGAATTAGTGCTTTCGAGAATTTGGTTCGATATTTTCGAAAAATCATTACCCGAAGAAAAAGGACGATTGACAATATTTGTTCCAGAGAATCAAATAAATCATGCCATTGGCTATCATTCCGAAAATAGAGAAAAGCTAAAAACTCGATTTGGTTGGATACTAATAAAAGCAAATAAATCATTGCATAATTATGACTTCCGTTACAGCTATCATTGATTCGCGAGCTCCACAAAAAGCCATCGATACCATGCGAAAGTATTGCAATGTTTTTCTGTTTCATTCCGAAAATAGTACATACGATGCCATAGCTTGTCATCCCGATGTTTTTTTGTTTCAAGGAATCGATTCGTTGATTGTTGCACCCAATAACCCGCAGAATTGTATTGATCTACTGCAAACAAAAAACTGCAATTATATTTTTGGGGAAACAGCAATTGGTTCCGATTTAAGAAATTCAACTCCCTATAATTGCATTGAAACTGAAAAGAATCTTTTTCATAAAGTAGGTTTTACCGATTCTCAAATAGTAAAAACAGTAGTAAAGCCAATGGTTGCTTTACCTCAAGCATATACTCGTTGCAGTATGTTTGCATTGAACGAAAATGCTTTTATTACATCCGATAAAGGCATTGAAAAAGCTTTGTTGCAAAATGGTTTCTCGTGTTTCTATTGCGATCCTCAAGGAATCGTATTGCCACCTTATAATCATGGATTTATAGGTGGTTGCATGGGAATGTGGGACAAACGATTGTTTGTAATTGGCAGTTTAAATCATTTAAAAGATGGAAATAAAATGCGGGAGTTTATTAATGCTCAAAATTTGGAATTGGTGGAACTATACGACGGACAACTGTACGACGGTGGAGGAATTTTCTTCTTGTAGTAAGAGCAATTAATTATTCTCGCAAATTAAACTAGGCTAGCGTGGTCATGCAGTTGGCTAGCGCGGACTTGTAGTCCGAGCTCTTAATATGAAATAGCGAACGGACTGCAAGTCCGCTCGAGCCACTTCCACTCGAACCACTTCTGCTCGAACCTAATTTTCTTTTTATAGAAAATACAAGTATTTTATTATCTTGCAAACTAAATTAAGATACATTCAATTTTAGAAAATCAGACTAATTAAAAATAGAGCATAAAAATGGTATCAATAGATAAGGCATTAGATGGATTTGGTTGTCAAAATCAAGCTTACGTAGTAAATAAGGATTTTGATTTTAGTGCATATTTTAATCATAAAGAAAGTGACTATATTAAAAAACGTTTGGGTGATGAAAAAACGTTTATACATATTAATAGGTTCGATTCGCATGTGTATGTAATCATTACACCCGATAAAAATACCGATTGGCAAAATAAAGAAGTGCTTCGTCGCAAAGGAGTTGAACTTTTTCATTCGTTAAATGCATTGAAGTTAAGTGCCGTTGCAATCATCGATTTTAGTGGAAACGACGATAATGGATTAGCAACTCTCGAAGGATTTTATTTAACTTCGTATCAGTTCATTTCTTATTTTAAAGATAGCTCTAAAAAAGCCTATACTGTTACAACGGTACATTATGTAGGTGGTAAATCGCTCGAAGAAATTGAAGAAAATAAAAATCTTTGGGATTCTGTTTTTACAACAAAAAACTTTGTAAATCAACCAGTAATGTCTTTGCCATCGTATCGTTTTGTTGAGGAAATTTCAAGTTTGGCAAAAGACAAAGGTTTTTCGGCAACCATTCATTTAAAAGAATGGATAGAACAACAAGGCATGGGCGGTATTTTAGCTGTGAATAAAGGAAGTATCGATCCTCCATTTTTCTGTGTATTAGAGTGGAAACCTAAAAAGGCAACGAACAATAAACCAATTGTTTTAGTTGGTAAAGGAATAATGTATGATACTGGAGGCTTAAGTTTGAAACCATCATCAGGGATGGAAACAATGAAAGCCGATATGAGTGGAGCTTCTGCAGTTCTTGGTGTAATGTCAGCTTTATCGAGCAATAGGATTAATAAACATGTTATTGCATTAATACCTATTACCGATAATCGTCCTTCGGGAAATGCATATGCACCGGGAGATATTGTAAAAATGCACAATGGACTTTTTGTAGAAGTTTTAAATACCGATGCCGAAGGGCGAATGATTTTGGCTGATGCTTTAAGTTATGCAAAGATTTTTAATCCTAGTTTGGTGGTAAATATTGCAACCTTAACTGGTGCGGCAAATGCTGCTATTGGCGAAAATGCTGCTGTTGTAATGGGAACAGCTGAGCAGAATATTATCTCGCAATTATTAGACTGTGGTTTCAATGCTCACGAACGATTGGTTCAGTTTCCTATGTGGGACGATTATGCCGATCTTATTAAATCGGAAATTGCAGATATTAAAAATGTTGGTGGTCCTTTAGCTGGTGCTATTACTGCAGGTAAATTCTTGGAAAAATTTGTTGCTTATCCTTGGATTCATATTGATATTGCTGGTTCTGCATATCATCCAAAAGGTGGCGACTACCGTGGAAAAGGTGCTACTGGAATGGGCGTTCGTTTATTATATCAATTTATCAAAACCATTAATTAATGTTTATGAAGAAAATATTGTTTGTATTAGTTTGTGTTTTAATGTCTTTTTCAATGTATAGTCAAGACTTAACTGTTGGCTCTTTATTTGCCGATAATATCGTATTACAACAAAATACCGATGCTAAAATTTGGGGAACTACAATTCCCAATACATCTGTTGAGGTAAAAACATCGTGGGGTGTTACAAAGTCAGTTGTTTCTGATAAAGATGGGAAATGGTTAACATCAATTTTAACTCGCAAATCGGGTGGTATTTTTCAAATAACAATACAGTCGGGAAAGCAAACTTTATCCATTAATAATGTTGTGTTTGGTGAAGTTTGGGTTTGTTCAGGCCAATCGAATATGGAAATGCCTTTAGCTGGTTGGCCTCCACTCGATACAATTCAAAACAGTGCCAAAGAAATTGCAAATTCCAAAAATTCTAATATCAGAATGTTTACCGTTCAACGCGATTTTTCTTTGACTGAAAATACCGTTTGTAAAGGTAAATGGGAAGAAGCATCTCCACAAACAACTCCACATTTTAGTGCTGTAGCTTATTTCTATGCTCAAAAATTATATAAAGAACTTGGTGTTCCAATCGGATTAATTCATACAAGTTGGGGTGGAACTCCTGGCGAAGCTTGGGTGCGTAGTTCTGAATTGTCGGGTATTACTGAATTTGCCGATGTCGTAAAACAAAATCAATCATTACTTGCTAGTCAACAAGAGTATATGAATTGGATTGTAAAACATAAACAAATTACTTTAAATGAAAAAGCTGCAGAGCTCGACAAATGGAAAAATCTTGAATTCAACGATATATCATGCTCAAAAGTAGAAACCGACGATTCTCAATGGCCTTCAATGGCTTTACCTTGTACATCGTGGGAAGCAAAGGAAATTGGAAATTTCGACGGAGTGGTATGGTTTCGTAAATCGGTTGAAGTTCCTGCTGCAATGCTTAAAGGCGATTGTATTATAAATATTCCCGGTGTTGACGATATGGATAGGGTATATGTAAATGGAATTTTAGTAGGTTCAACCGAAGCTCCTGGTTTCTGGCAATCGCAAAGAAAATATAAAGTTCCATCATCCGTTTTGCATGAAGGTAAAAATATTATAACTATTCGGGTTCTCGATAATCAAGGTGGAGGTGGTATTGGCAGTACTCATTCTGCATTTGATATTTCATCATTAATCGATTCTACGAAAAAGGTAGATTTGTCGGGAGAATGGAAATACAATGTTGCTGCATTATTGAAAAACAGTGTTTTTTATGTGTTTGATGTTAAGGCTGTTGAATGGCTTAAACGACCCAAATCGGTTAATGTAGGTGAAAGTACTCCATCGGTATTATTTAATGCGATGATACGTCCCGTAATTCCATATACAATAAAAGGTGTGATTTGGAATCAAGGTGAAACCAATGTTGGAAGAGCTCAGCAATATCAACAGTTATTGCCATTACTCGTTCGTAGTTGGCGTGATGCTTGGGGACAAAACCTCTTTCCTTTTTATGTCGTTCAGATTGCTCCTTGGGGTTATTCTGGTGCTACAAATACCGAATGTGCTGAGCTGAGAGACGTTCAACGTTTAGCATGTAATAAAATCGATAAAAGCGGTTTAGTTGTTACGCTCGATTTAGGCGAGGATAGAACCATTCATCCACCAAGAAAACAACCCGTAGGTGAACGATTAGCATTATGGGCACTAGCCAAAGATTATGCTAAACCAATTGTTTGTTCTGGTCCAATATTCAAATCGAGTAGAGTAGTGGGCAATACCATTGAAATTGAGTTTCTTGAAGCAACAGGACTTTATTTGACCGATGTTCTAAATAATGGTTTTCAAATAGCTGGAACGGATAAGAAATTTGTTGATGCTAAAGTTGAAATTGTTGGCGATAAGGTTGTTGTAAGAAGTGAAAGTATACAAACGCCAGCCTATGTTCGTTATGCATATTTAAATACATCTAAAGCTAAACTTTATAATAAAGCAGGTTTACCAGCATCAACTTTTCGAACAGAATAAATTTAAAAATTGGAATTCTTCGATCGAAGTAAGTTCTCATTTTATAAATACAAAAACATGAAATTGCTCGATATAAAATATGTCGCGCTTTTTTTGTCTAGTAAATTATATTAATTATCACACGAACTGTTTATTCTTGAATTATTTTAATCTAATTGATTTATCCTTTTTGAATTTTATTTCCAACCTTTTATTGCACAAAAAAAAGGGACTTCAAAAATGAAATCCCTTTTGGGTGTTAGAAAATTCTTATGTATTAGATGGTTTTTACATTTACGGCAACAGGCCCTTTTTGTCCATCTTTTACTTCAAATTCTACTTTTTGTCCCGGCTCTAAAAGCAATCCAGTCGGAACTCCTGAGCGGTGAACAAAAATGTCTTTGTTGTCATCTGTAAGGATAAAACCAAAACCTTTAGTTTTATCATACCATTTTACTGATCCAGTCATAATTTATTATTGAGTTGTTAATTAATGATTATTCTCTTCCATAATTGTTTCTAGGACGATCGTATCCTGAGTTTGAGCTTCTGCGGTCAAAACCACCGTTTCCGCCGCCGCTTCTAAAATCTCTGCGAGGTGCATCAGATTTTTCGCGTTCACGAGCTTCAGTAGCTTTTAAAGCACGTCCGTTAACTTCTTTACCATCTAGGCTTGTTAATGCATTACTAGCATCTGCATCGTTTGGCATTTCTACAAATCCAAATCCTTTGCTTCTACCTGTAGCTTTGTCGATAATGATTTTTGCTGAAGAGACTTCGCCGTATGCTTCAAAGATCTGACGTAGTTCTGCTTCATCCATTTTAAAGTGGAGGTTTCCAATGTAAATGTTCATTTTGTTTAGTGGTTAAATTATTGATTATAAGTTTTTATTTTTTTAAAATTCTTGTTTTGTGAAACCATTATTATTTAAAAATCATTAAAAACAAGTTAATTATTGCAAATATATAAAAATAATTATACGTGCTATCGTTAATTGTAAAATATTATTTTGATTTAAACGTTTTTTTGTGTTTGTGCGTGATTATTGGTTACTTTGTAAAAATTTAATTTAAGATCCTAATATTATGAGAAATATACTGTTTAAACTGATAATTCTTTCTAATGTATTTGCCTTTTTGTGTACTGTTTCTTGTGTTAAACAAACAGAGACTAATAATCAATTATTAAACTCAAATAATAAAGGAATCTATGGGAAATTGTTGGTGTTTAATGAGTATGGTGAAATTCAATCTACCTCATCTGGAATTTCAATTACAGCGCATTGTGTCGATACTCTTAGTTATGACTCATTTAAAAATCCAATTCTGTTTGATACTACGTATAAAACAACCCCTGATGAATTTGGCTTTTATTCAATTAAAGATTGTCATCGTGGAACTTATTCGCTTTTGTTTGTGAAAAACAACTCTGATACAAATAAAATTATTGGATTTTCTCACGCAAGTGCTAGTTGCGATTCACTTGATCCGGTTTACCTTTCAAAACCACCCGTTGCTTCAATAAAACTATTATCTGCTGAAGTCTCTAAAAATAATTTGTTATTAAGTATTAAACGAGTTATTACTCTAACGGGATCTTCTACAAATGAATATGGTGTTGTTACTCGATATTTCTTTTCAAATTCACCAAACGTAAGTAATATATTGTATAACTATCAATGGATTTCTGGTGCTACATACGGTAAGACTGGTTATACCGATACTGTTCTTGTTCAAAAGTCAACTGATATTTTTAGTTCATCATCATTAGGTCTTGATGTTTCAAAACCTATCTATATCAGAGCATATCTTGATAATATTCACTGTTATGCATATAAAAATAAAAGTACTGATAAATTGATGGTTTTCCCCAATGTGACTTCAGCTTCCGAAGTTATACATATCGATTCTATTCATGTGGCTGAATAAAAAAAGGGAGGGACTTTAAAAGTTCCTCCCTTTTTTATTAAATCGTTTTTCTTAGAATGAAAATCCTACAGTATAATACATACATTTTGTATTAGGATTTAACATAATTTGACCAGTAATTGGTAAAGTGAATTTATCTGTTATTACAAGACTTTTTACAATTTTAGCTCCAACGTTTACTGCTGTAAAATCTTCTTTAGCTTTTGTTGTAGTATAATATTTATTACCTCCACCAACAATTAAAGTTAAATTTTTAATTGGATAAGAAAGTTCAGCATAAATTGATTTATTCATGTTTGCACTACTAGTTGAAGACCATTCTGCTCCATGAAAAGTATATCCAATTAATACAGAGATTGGGAATTTAGTTGGTCCAGTATATCCTAAACAGCCTTCTATTTGATGATAAGACCCTTTATCAGGATTGTACTCCAAATAATCACCATAATGAGATTCATCTGCACTTACAAAGTAATCATTCACTGTTATTGAAAATCCAAATGGAAGAGTATAAGTAGCAAATAAATCAGTCTCAGGTAAAGAAGTTGCATCTTTATCACTAGCTTGAACAGAACCCCATGCTCCAAATGAGAAGTTTTTGTATGTTAATTTTATAGTTGGTTGAATTGCTGGTGAATTTCCATTTTGCATACCTCTCCATAAATATCTACTATATAAATCAACATTAGTTGTAAAATCAATTGTTGATTTTTTTGTTGAATCAGTTTGTGCATTTGCTAGTGGTCTAACCATTAAAATAACACTTGCTACAATTACAATAGCTTTCATTTTTAGTCCTAATTTCTTCATACTTTATTTATTTAAATGTTATATGCAAATATACTATTCAAATCAATTGTTTTACTATCCGTTAAAAAACTGTATTTATTTATGTAACTAGCTTATTCATTATCTACGTGTATTACGCAAAAAAAAGGCTGCTCAAATTAATGAACAGCCTTTCTTCTAGTATAGAATTACCTATTTTATAATAGTCTTTATGATTGTCGAACCATTTGTTAATGTTATTCTAACGAAATATTCTGATGTTGGAAGTTCAGAGATATTAATGTCTATTGAATTACCATTAACTGACGTTCTTTCAATTTTTTGACCCATTGAATTGTATATTTCAATTGAAGATATCAATTCAGTAGATGTTATTGTTACAATATCAATTACAGGATTAGGTCCTACTTTTGTGATAATCGATTCAATGTCACTACCAGTTCCATTTGGTGTTTTTAATAACAGGAATAAAGTTACCATGTCGTTAAGAGCTTTCACTTCAGCATCAACTTCTGCTTGTGTAGCTTTACTACTTGAGTTAACCGAATCAGCTTTATTAATAGCACTATTTAATTCATCAACAGCTGTTTTTGGATAGTCTTGTGGAATTTTTACTCCATTTAATTTCGAATCAGCATAGTCTATTGCTATTACTAATTTCGACTTATCAGCCATCGGAATTATTGATGCATTGAATTTAGTAATAGCAGTTTCTAATGCAGTAATTTCATTAATTACATCAGCATTCGTTGTAGTGTCAGCACCATAAACCTTTAAAGCATGTGATATAGCTGCATTTAATGCATCTTTTGCTGCCTTAGGATATTCATTTGGTTTAGTACCTTGTGGTGCTTTACCATAAATACCTTCAGCTTCTGTTATTTTTATCTGAAGATCAGCTTTATTTGTTGCAAGAGGTAATTGAGATGCTTTAAATACTTGAATTGCTAATAATAGAGCTTCATCAGCAGCATTTACCTCAGACTGACTAAGAGTTTTGTCTTTATCTGCAATTAATGCATCAGAAATTGCTTTTTCAAATGCAGTAAATACTGTACTAGGATATTGTGTAGGTTTATTTCCTTTTACAGATATTGCTAATAATGATTGAGCTGAAGTAATATCAGATTCTAACGTAGTATAACTTGACGCACCAACTTTGTGAGTTAAAAACTCATCAATTGCTGATTGTAATGCTGTTGTTGCAGTCGTAACTTCTGATTGTGAATTTGTAGTACTTACATTTACCTTAGTTGCAGCATCAATAGCTAAACTTAAATTGGTTAAAGCAAATGCTGGATATTGTCCAGGTTTATCTCCAGATTTTGAAGAGGTAAATAGAGTAGTAGCACTTATGATTAGTTTGTTTAAATCAGTTTTATTGGGTTGACCTACAATACTCTTTTTAAACGTATCAATAGCTGCTAATAAATTAGTTGTTGCATTATCAATATCCAATTGTGTAGCAGAACTTTTACCTTGAATTGTTTGAGCTACAATGATTGCTTTATTTAACTCACTTATTGAAGCAGAAGTATACTGTCCTGGATGATCACCAATGTTACTTGTTGCTGCACTTGTTAAATCATTAGCAACTCCAATTGCTTGAATTAATTTTGATTTGTCAATTGTAGGAGTTGTAATTTTAGAATCTTGGAATGCTTTTATTGCATTGTCAATTTCTGTTTTAGCTGTAGCAACATCGGTAACTGAATAAGTTGTGCCATTATAAACACCTAATGCTTTTGTAATAGCTAACGTAAACGTATTGTAAGCAGTTTGTGGATATTGATTCTCTAAAGATCCAATATTAGACGCTGCTGCATTAGCTATTGCTTGAGCATTTAAAATCGAAGTGTTTAATGCCGATTTGTCTGGTTGAGCGATTGCTTTTGACTTAAATAGTGCTATAGCATTAACTAAAGCTGTATTTGCAGCATCAACTTCCGATTGAGATGCAGTTTTTGAATCATAAATAACTTGAGCATCAGCAATTGCTTGATTAAATGTAGTAATTGCATCAGCTGGATAGTTTCCAGGTTTATCTCCTGCAACTTTTGGTGTAACCGCATTTGCAGACGTAATAGTTTGGTTAAGTGTTGTTTTAATTGGTTGACCCACAACGCTAAGTACAAAGGCATCAATTGCTGCTTGTAACGTTTTTGTAGCTGCATCAACCGTTTGTTGAGATGCTGTAGTATTTATAGATACCTTGTTAGCTTCTGTTACAGCATCAGTTAATGTTTTGATAGATGTAGCTGAATATTGACCTGGATGATCGCCAGTTTTAGCGTTTGATATGTCAGTATTTGCAGTCGTTATAGTTGTGTTTAATACCGATTTATCTGCAGCTCCAATAGCTGAATTTAAAAATGTTGTAATTGCTGTTTTTAAATTCTGATTTGCAGTATTTACTTCTGCTGATGTTGCAGCTACGTTATCAGCAACTGTTTGTGCTGTTTTAATAGCGTTTGCTAGTGTAGTTACAGATAATTGGCTGTAATTTCCTGGATTGGTGCCAATTACTGCAGTTGCTGTATCTGTTTTTGCTAACGCTATTGTTGCATTTAAATCAGTTTTATTTACTGAGCCATTTATTGATGCTTTGAAGTTACTGATTTCTGCTAATAGAGTTTTAGTTGCTGCATCAATATCTTTTTGAGTTAATGACACATTAGCTGCACTTCCTTTGGCTTGTGTTATTGCTGTTTGAAGTGCTACTTGTGCCGAAGAAGGATATTGACCAGGATCGGTTCCAATTATAGCACTACTTAGCGTTAAGCTTGCAGAGTCGATAGCTTTGTTCAATACTGTTAAATCAGCCATTTTTAATATAATAGTTATAATACTATCACATCCAGCTTTATTAATTACTGTTTGTGTATATGTATTAGCTATCGTATATGTTTTGCCATTTAAAGAGTAACTTCCATTAGCTTCAGCATTTATTGTACTTGCGGTTGATTTTAATATTGTTAAATCAAGTGTTATAGTACTATCACAACCAGCTTTATTCGTTAACTTTTGAGTAAATGTTCCTGAAGTAGTATATGTTTGGTTGTTAAGTGTAAATGACTCACAAATTGACTTCTTAATAGAACTTGTTGTAGGTGTTTTAACAGTTAGACTTAAAGTAACAACACTATCACAATTTGTTTTTGTTTTAAGTGTTTGTGTATAAGAACCTGAAGTCGAATATGTTTTTCCATTCCAAGTATAATCACCACAAGAGCTAGCAACAAATGAATTTTTAACAGAATTATTAATTGTTAGATTCAAAGTAATAATACTATCACAACCTGCTTTGTTCGGGATAGTTTGAGTAAATACTCCACTTTGTTTGTAAATGGTGCTATTTAATGTGTAACTATCACAAGATGTTGTAGTAACCGTCGATTTTGTAGCGGCTAAAATAGTTAAGTGTAAAGTAATATTTGCACTTACATTATAATCACCTGATGTGGTATAGTTAGTTCCATTAAAGTTAAATTTCTCACATGCAGTTACAGTTGTATCAATTTTAGTCGATTGAATTGTTAAGTGAAGATTTATAATACTATCACAACCAGCTTTATTTATAAGTGTTTGTGTATAATCTCCTGTTTTGTTGTAAGTAGTGCTATTTAATGTATAATCACTTGATGATATTTGTGTTATATCATTTGTTGTTGGCTTGTTAATAGTTAAATTCAATGTAATAACACTATCACAACCAGCTTTACTTTGTAATGTTTGAGTATATGTTCCCGATTGTGTATATGTTTCAGTATTTAATTTATATGAACTATTACAAGTTTTATCTGTAATTGTACTTGCAGTTGATTGAGTTATTGAAGCGATAATCGTAATAATACTGTCACATCCTGCAATGTTTTTAATCGTTTGACTATATGTTCCCGATGTTGTATATGGTGTGTTATTTACTAAAACACTTTTACAACCAGTAACAGTTATGGTACTTGTTGTAGGAGTATTTACTATAACAGTAGTAGATGCAGTTGCTGAACATGAGTTTTGTGTTCCTGTAACTGAATATGTTGTTGTTGTATTTGGAGTAACAGAAATATTATCAACTGTAATATTATTATTCCAAATGTAAGACGTTGCACCACTAGCTGTGATTTTAGTTGTTTCCCCATTACATATTGCATTTTTAGTTGTTGCAAGTGTAATAGTTGGGACAGCATTTACTATTACTGTCGTTGAAACAATATTTTGACATGCATTAGCATCAGTTCCAGTAACAGTATATATTGTAGATATTAAAGGTGTAACATTTTGACTTGTACCATTACCAGCATTATTCCAGTTATATGTTGATGCACCTGATACTTGAATTACTTTACTTCCTCCTGCACAAATAGTTGCAATTGGAGATATTGTAATTGTTGGTAACGAATTTACTTTTACTATAGCTGATCCTGTTCCAGAACATCCTTTTGCATCAGTTCCAGTTACTGAATATGTTGTAGTAACAGTAGGTTTTACTGTTTGAGAAATTCCTGTTCCACTATTACTCCAAGAATAATTTGTTGCACCATTACCTGTAAGTAATACAGATTCGCCAGTACAAATTGATGGAGTTGCAGGTGTTATAGATACTGTTAAACTTGAACTTATTGCAACAGTAGCTGTAGCTGTAGCAAAACAACCAGAAGCATTCGATCCTGTTACAGTATAAGTAGTAGCAACTGTTGGTGCAGCGATTACACTAGCTGTTACTCCTAAACCATTACTCCAAATATAAGAGCTAGATCCACTTGCAGATAACGTTGTATTTGATCCTGTACAAATAGTTGCTGTTGTTGGATTAACTACAATTGTAGGAGTTTCGCCAATAGTTACAGTATTAGTTGCACTAGCTTTACATCCTTTCGTATCTGTACCTGTTACAGTATATGTTGTAGTTGTATTCTTTAAAATTGTTGTAAATGATGCTAGTGTTGTAGCATCTCCCCAAATATATGAACTTGCTCCAGATGCTGAAATTGTTGCAGATGTACCAGTACATTTCGAACTTAATAAGGTTCCAATAGTAACTGTTGGTTGTGCATTTACTACGATTGTACTTGTAGCAGTACCTTTACATCCACTAGCATCAGAACCTGTAACAGTATATATGGTTGTTGCTGTTGGATTGATTGAAATTGCAGGCGTAGAACTTGCATTATTCCATACATAAGAACTAGCACCACTAGCTGTTAATGTAGCTGTTGCTCCAGTACAAATTGATGGACTAGACGGTGTTATTATAATAGATAAACTACTATTTACTGTCACTGCAACAGATGCTGTTGCTTTACACGTTTTTGAATCGGTGCCAGTAACGCTGTATGTAGTAGTTATTGTTGGTGTTACAATGTTTGCTGCTGTTGAAGTTCCATTGTTCCATGCATATGTAGTTGCACCGCTTGCTGTAATTGTTGCAGCAGTACCAGGACAAATTGATGGATTTGCAGGTGAAATTGCAATTGTTGGTAACGAATTTACTGTTACTGATGTTGAAGCGGTACTAGCACAGTTATTTGAAGTACCTGTAACTAAATACGTTGTTGTTACAGCTGGATTAACAATATTGCTAGCAGTAGTAATATTATTACTCCAAGAGTATGAAGTAGCGCCACTAGCTGTTAATGTTGCTGTTGCTCCAGCACAAATTGTTGGTGCTGCAGTTAAAGCAATTGTTGGAACTGCATTTACTACTATATCTTGAGTTGTAACAGTTGTACAACCTCCTGTAGCAGATGTACCAGTAACTGAATATGTAGTATTAGCTGTTGGTGTCACTGTTATTGCAGCTGTAGTTGCTCCAGTGCTCCATAAATATGTACCAGCATTTCCACTAGCAGTTAATGTAGAACTAATTCCTTTACAAAGGGTAGCTGCTGAAGGTGTAATAGTTACTGTAGGTTTTGCACAAGATGCAATAACTGTTACAGTTGCAGTTGCTTTAACAGATGTAACCGCTGTGCTTGTTGCAGTAATTGTTACAGTTCCAGCAGTAACACCTGTTACAGTACCATCAGTACCAACAGTTGCAACATTTAAGTTTGAAGATACCCATGTTAGTCCAGTTTCAGTTACACCTGTTGGAGCAAATGTTGGAATTAGAAGTGTTGAACTTCCAGCATTGACAGAATATGTAGTTGGTGTAAAAGAAATCGAAGTTGGATTAACCTTTGGAGCAGGAACTTTTACCGTATAGGTGGCTGTTATACTCTGATGCATTTTAGATCGAGCTGTTATAACTGCAGTACCATAACCAATAACCTTAATGTTTCCTAAATAATCGACTTTAACAACAGTTGTGTCAGAACTAGACCAGAATATTACAGGATAGGATGCTGTTGCTGGAGTTGGTGTAATAACAAGCTTAAGTGTATCAGTACTTGTTTTGGTTAATGTTAATGGATCTGTAATTTTACTTTTAGGATTTACGCCAATTACCATTGAAGTTAATGGAACAGGAGGCATATTCATAATTCGCACATCATCAATCCAAAATGAGCCTGTTGAACCAGCAACACCTGTTTGACCAGCAGCTGTTCCCACAGCAAATTGCCATTGTAATTTTTGGACATTCACAGCACTAAATTTAACTGGAGATTTTGTCCATGTTGGTTGTGTTAAACTAGCCCATAATACGGTTTGTTTTGTCCAATCCGAGCATGCAGTAACATTATATGCATGATATGCATAGTCCGTTACTTCTTTTATTATTACTTGGAATGTTGTTGCTGGACCTTTATACATAAATGATACTCCGGTTCCAGAAGTCCAATCCATAGTATTAGTTTCAACATCATCAACGTATGTTCCAATACCTACATAAGCAGGATTTGTCCAAGTAGCACATGATGTTCCATTGTATGGAGTATAATTAGCACCTAAAGTATAATTAGCCTTTACCGCAAATGCTGAACCGTTATATCCAGGAGATGACATTGTATAGGGACTAGTAACACTTGATAGAGGTGTAATTGAACTTATTGTACCTTTTTTACATGCTCCATTTTGATCTTTCATATCATTAAACGTAAACCAGATTCCTCCAACATTATTTAATTCATTACCATCATCACAGTCATCTAATATTGTTTCATTTCCTGCAAGCATATTTAAAACCTCAATCTTAGTAAATGCAGCCATTACGGCAGATTCTGTGCTTAAAATATTTCCAGTACCATCATACGATAACGCAATCGTTTGTCCTGGCTGAGGAGCTACTGAAACAGTTAGAGTTATAGTGCTTCCACTAATTGCAACTGCAGTAATAGCAGATGCAGCTTGAGCTGTGCCATTTAAATAATACGTAAATTTAGACGCTACTGCTGTAGTCGAACTTAGAGCTTTGTTTGTAGTTAAAATAATCTGAGTACCATCGGCATTTGTAACAGCCGTAGATACTGTTGGAGGAAACACAAAACCAGATGCTCCAGGAGCCCAAAAATTGCCTGAAAGAACAAACATTGAAATACAACGAATAGTTGAATTAAAATATGCGTCAACATTTGCTAAACTTGAAACTGTCGTATAACATTTATTCAAACTATTTTGCGATGATGATGATGTCATAGGAGACAGTGCAAATGTAGAATATGATCCATTAATATATGAACCTCCAGAAGGATTTGAAACTGTTCTGTTAGAAAATGGTCCTTTTAATTGATTTTCATACCCATTAACAAATGCTGTAAGTTTTGCATTGATATCTTTAGCAGCAGTACTTGCACTTGTACCATGCCATAAATAATCAATAGCCATACGCCAAGGATTACGACAAGCATCAGCTCCGTAACCATTAGCACCAGAACCTGTATTTCCGCAAGAATTTTCAGTACCAGAATTATCACACCAGTTACTGACTAATCCAGAAGTAGCATTTCTATTTGCAGTTAAAACTGTATTTGATGCATTGATAGCTGTTGTATTCCAAAAAGAAGCGTTTCCTGCATCAATTTTAGCAAATTCAGTATAATATCCAGGAGCAAAATAACTAGGATTTCTACATGAATTAGTATTTCCCCAAGCATCACCATTTAATGTTTGACCTACGCCATCCATTTCAAGGTTTTTAATTTTTTGAATCATTGATTTTGCATCAGCAGTATATTGTGTACTATTAGCAGGCCATTGTTCTACAGCAATTGTTAATGCCATTGCAACATCTAATTCGGCATCAGTAGCACCATTTTGTCCTGTTGCACCAGAGCATCCGCCTATTTTCCAGTTCATCATACCATTACCATCCATATTTGCCTGGTAGTAAGCCCATAAGCCATCAAAAGTTGCTTTATCTGCAGCATATACAGAAAGTAACATTCCATAACCAATACCTTCTGATACGGTAGAACTACCATCATCAAATAATACTCTTGCTTTGCCAGAACCACAATCAGTTCTAACATATGCAGTTTTCCATGCATTATATGCACTTGCTGCATCTGCGGATCCGCCATAGGTTCCTCCTGATGGGAGATTGGCAGGCATAATACCATATTTATAAGCGGTATTCTTACCAAATGGTACTTTTGCTGTTCCACCCGTATTTATCTGGGCGAAGGAATTAATAAAACCCAGTATTCCAATGAATAACAGGATAAGATGTAAAAACTTTTTCATAAAAAAGATTAATTAAAATTAAATAGTTCTACTTATGCTATAAAATGTTGACAAATATGCGAAAATAAACCCTACATCGCCAAAAAAACAAGGTGTAAAAATCGTTCAAAAAACTAGCTAATTTGTCTCCAAACCTTTTGATTATTTTTTTGACGTTTCAATTGGCGAGCCAAAATATCATTATTATTTGTCGTTAAATCAGGGTCTTTTTCTAAGATCTCAGAAGCATAATCGCGAGCTAATTGCAAGATTTGTCCATCCTTTGCAAGATTTGCAATTTTAAAAGATATAGGCAATCCACTTTGAACGGTTCCTTCAATATCGCCTGGTCCGCGTAGCTTGAGGTCGGTTTCAGCAATTTCGAAACCATCGTTAGTTCCAACTATTGCATTAATGCGAATACGAGTATCTTCGCTTAACTTAAAATCGGTTACTAAAATACAATGCGACTGTTCTGCTCCTCTTCCAACCCTACCCCGTAATTGGTGAAGTTGCGAAAGACCAAAACGTTCGGCACTTTCTATTATCATTATTGATGCATTAGGAACATTTACACCAACTTCAATTACAGTTGTAGCAACCATTATTTGAGCTCGTCCCGAAACAAATTCAGCCATTGCAGCATCTTTTTCGTCGTTTTTCAATTGACCATGTACAACGCTTATATTATATTGAGGTTTGGGGAATACGGTAGAAATGGTTTCGTAACCTTCTTGCAGATTTTTAAAATCGAGTGTTTCCGATTCTTTTATTAATGGATAGACTATATAAACCTGACGACCTTTAGCAATTTCTTGTTTCATGAAATCGTACAGTTGCGAATGTTTAGTATTATAAATGTGTGTGGTTTTAATTGGCTTACGTCCGGGTGGAAGTTCATCGATAACCGAAACATCAAGATCGCCATAAATTGTCATTGCCAACGTTCGAGGTATCGGCGTTGCAGTCATAACCAAAACATGTGGTGGTTTAATGTTTTTCTCCCACATTTTTGCTCGTTGAGCTACTCCAAAACGATGTTGTTCATCGATAATACAAATTCCAAGATTTTTGAATCGAACATGATTTTCGATTATTGCATGTGTTCCTATTAATATATGCAATTCCCCACTTAGCAATTGCTCTGCAATTAATTCACGTTCTTTTTTGCGAGTTGATCCAGTTAGTAATTTAACATTTACTCCTATATTTTCGGCATATTTCGAAATCGTTTCATAATGTTGCGATGCCAGAATTTCGGTTGGTGCCATCATACTGGCTTGATAATCGTTATCCAAACCAATAAGCATACACATGAATGCAACCATTGTTTTTCCGCTTCCAACATCACCTTGTAATAAACGATTCATTTGTCTACCGCAACCAACATCAGCACGAATTTCTTTGATAACTCGTTTTTGAGCATTGGTTAATTCAAATGGTCGGTTATTGTAAAATGCATTGAAGTAATCGCCAACCTTTAGAAACATATGACCCGACACATTTCGCTTAACCATAAGTTTTTGACGAATTACATAAAGCTGAGAATAGAATAACTCTTCGAATTTTAAACGAAATTGTGCTTTTTGCATTCGTTCAACGGTTTCGGGAAAATGAATGTCGAAGAATGATGTTTTAAGATTGGGAATATTTAGTTTTTGTAATATTTCGTTAGTTAGCGTTTCGGGAATTGTATCGTTTTTTAAAGTATCAAGAATTGTTCGTAGAATGTTTTGAACAGCTTTTGAATGAAGATTTATCTTCTTCATTTTTTCGGAAGTATTATACAAACCGCTAAACGTAGAATTTTTTTGCGATTCGTATTTTGTTAGTTCTTCCAATTCGGGATGAACAAGATTTATTTTATTATTAAATTCATTGGGCTTGCCAAAAACAACATATTCCTTTTCGGGTTTTACATTTTCTTTTACCCATTTTACTCCTTTAAACCAAACTAATTCGAGAAATCCAGTGCCATCGGTAACAACGGCATTTAAGCGTTCGGTCATTCGGTCGCCCGAAACCCGAACTGACACAAACTTTACTTTTAATTGAATATAGGGAAGTTGAGAATTAATTTCACGAATTTTATAAAACTTAGTGCGATCGATATATCGATATGGATAATATTGCAATAAATCGCGAACAGTAACTATGCCCAATTCTTTTTCTAACAGTTCGGCTCTTATAGGGCCAACTCCCGATAAATATTGTATTTCTTGATCAAGGAAATGCGACATGTCTTATTTTAAATTTGGAACAAAATTCGTTTTTTTATTGGACAAAAAAAAGAAGATAATTTTGGTGGTTTAAATGCAATAAGAAACTGCGTTCTATATTTTTATTACCTTTGTGAAATAGTAATATGATTTGAATGTCAAAACGAATTTTATTTTTGGGGATAATTGTTACTTCATTACTTATTTCCTGTAAAGCTCATAGGTCAGATAAAAGTGCACGCCAGCGTTATCATGTAAAACGTGGTTGTGGTTGTACATCATATTATATAGATACAAACACACATACCTATTTCCTCGGATAATGAACTTCCACTTAGCTAAGAAATATATAAACTACAAGCTTTTTTCATGGCATAAATATGGACATGGAGTTCATTCTCCTTTTATTTATTCATTGATAAGATCTGTTTTTCAAGATAAAACGGTTTATCCAGAATATGAAAAAGTTTCATCAGCTCGAAAAGCATATTTAAAATCGGATGAAGTAATTGAAATTGTAGATTTTGGTGCTGGTTCAACAATTTTCAAAGACAATAAACGAAAAGTATCTCAATTGGCTGAAGTTTCGGCAATGACCGATAATTATGGAAAATTCTTATTCCGATTAGTGAAACATTTCAAACCCAAAACGATAGTTGAACTTGGAAGTTGTATAGGTATTGGAACATCTTGGCAAGCTATAGGAAATATGGAATCTGCGATGTACACAATCGAAGGTGATCCTAGTTCGCATTCAATTGCCAAACAAACAGTATCAAATCTTGGCTTAAAAAATGTAAATTTATTACAAGGTACGTTTGAAGATGAGTTACCCAAACTTATTGCAAGTCTAGATAAAATTGATTTCGTATTTATTGATGGAAATCATAGAGAAAAACCAACTCTAGAATATTTTTCTTTATTAAAACCAAAATTACATAAAGGCTCTGTTGTAATCTTTGATGATATACATTTAACCGAAGAAATGGAACGAGCTTGGGAAACGATTAAAGCAGATAAAACAGTAATTTTAACCGTTGATGTATTTAGGTTTGGAATTGTTTTCTTTAACGAAGGTGTTGTAAAACAGGATTTTATAGTTCGGTTTTAATTATTTACTTATAATCATTTTATTATCAATCATTCTATTATTATATTGTTGCATAAAGGCTTGAGTCTTTTTTAGTAAATCGGCTTGAATGTTTGGGTTATTAATTTTCTTTTTCAACATTCGATCAGACTTGTAATTATACAAACCAGTTACTTTCTTTCCATCCGATTGAAGAATAAACTCATTATTAAATATTTGATAATTTCCATTTAAATAGTTTATCGTAAAATCATTTTGTGAAGTATGCAATAAATCTTTTCCAAAACTTACATATGGACGATCGTAATGTAAATAATTTAAAACAGTTGGCATAATGTCAATTTGTTGTGCAACAGTAGTTGTATCAAAACCTTTTAAACTTCCATCGGGAGTGTAAAATAGTAAGGGAATTGCAAAATGATCAATATCGTTATAACATTCTTTATAATAAGGAAACGAAGCATGATCGGCTGTAATGACGAAAATGGTATTTTTAAACCAAGGCATTTTACGAGCAGTTTCAAAAAAATGACGAAGCGACAAATCGGTATAATTAACACATTGATGTAAAGGTAAAGGCCCTTTCTTTAATTTACCCTCATATTTTTCGGGTATTGCAAAAGGATGATGTGATGAAACCGAGAACAAACTAACACAAAATGGTTGTTTAAATTCGTTTATCTTCTTAGCATAAAATTGAAAAAATGGTTCATCCCAAATGCCCCACATTCCATCAAAATCGTTATCATTATTATATTCGTCTTTACCATAATATTCGTCAACTTTTGCCAATTTCATAAAAGCTTGAAAGCCCATTGATCCATTAGGAGCACCATGAAAAAAGGCTGAATGATAACCTTTGGGTTTTAATAAAGATGCAATACTATTGACATTATTTGAAGAATAAGAAGATAATACATATGGAACTTCCATACCAGGAATACTCGCTAATACAGATGGCAAAGCTTCGATTGATTTTTTACCATTTGCAAAAGCATTTTCAAAAACATAACTCTCACCAATAAGCGAATCAAGAAATGGCGTGTAGCCAGTATAACCTTTTATTTTAGCATGATTATTTAATGCTCCAACAAATTCTTTACTATAACTTTCGAGTATAAAAATAACAATATTTTTTTGTTCAAAAGCTTTATTACTATTCGGTTTATGAATAGGAGAATAAATAGCATCAAGTTGTTCTGGAGTAAAAAACGTTTCCTTTTGCAATCCATTTTTATTGATGGTTCGAATTAAAGCAAATGGCGTATTTAAAACTAAAGCTGTTTCATTTGGATTCTCGACATATTCTCCAGCATTACTTAAGGTTATTGGACGAGTGCTATGCCTTAATCCACCTCGTAATCCACCTATTATTAATACAACACAAATTAGCATTGCAAGAGTATTCAAAAAATAATACAGTGGTTTATTTGCAATTTTTGGCTCACTAATTTTAATTCGTTTATATGTCCATACAATTGCCCAAATAAGTAAAGCATACATTAAAACGATATACCAATAATCAAACAAAAACTTAAAGGTCAATCCTAAAAGGTTTTTTTCATTTTTAAATTGACTAAAAATAATGCAGGTCGTTCGTCTGAATGTAAAAGGATAGTATGGAATATCGGCTAGATTGATAAAAATGGCAAAGCTATTGGTGATTATAAAAATCCAAAACAATACTTTTTGATAAACTGGAATATTTCGAAACTTGAATGGAATGATATTTCCAAGTATATACAAAATATTTACATACAATATGGCTGTTGTGTCGAATTTTAAACCACCTCGCATAATTGTAACAAAGCCACTAAAGCTTATCCCTGAAAAATACGAAGCATTGAATACATAAAATAGTATCCTAGACAATGAAAAGATAAGGTAAACAATAGCAATACGAAACGCTAAAGCACTATATACATTGCCTTTAAAGAAATTACGAAAAGATTGAAACATTGCTTTTTAGTAAAGTAAAATTAGTCGTTTTTCATCGACTTAGGTTGACCAGTTGCTTCAATTACACTTTGCCAAAGTTCACCTTCAAGATCAATTTTCTTGCGTTGTTGAACAGCTGCCCAAATTGGTAAAATAGTAAAATGTCCATTCCAGTTTCCAACAACAAAGTCGGTTTTTCCAGCCATAGCAGCATGTACCGCATATTGAGCTAATTGGTTGCAGAATTTACTATCGTCGGCAATTGCTGTTGCACTTCTTATAATATAACTTGGGTCAATATATCGAATTGAATGACGGAATTCCATCTTATCAAATTCTGACTTTATCGTATCGCGAAGGAATGTTCCAATATCTTTTTTTAATTCATTTCCCGATGCATCTTTAGTAACGCTCTGATCGTTAAACAAATGTTGTCCAGCACCTTCTGCTACAACAATCAATGCATGATGTTTTCTTTCTAATCTATTTTTTAAGGTTTGGATAAAACCTTTAGGTCCATGTAAATCGAACTCTAATTCAGGAATTAAAACATAATTAGCATCGGGCAATGACAATGCAGCACTTGCAGCAATAAAGCCAGAGTCACGTCCCATTAATTTCACCATTGCAATACCATTGTAAGCTCCTTTTGCTTCATGATGTGCATCGCGAAGAATATTATTAGCAATTGTAAAAGCTGTTTCAAAACCAAACGATTTACTTATATAGCTAATGTCATTATCAATGGTTTTAGGAATACCGCCTATTGATATTTTCAAGCAACGTTTTTGAATTTCCTCGAATATAGCATGTGCTCCACGTTGGGTTCCATCGCCACCAACGGTAAAGAGAATATTTATATTCATTCGCTCCAAAGCATCAACTATTTGTGAAACATCTTGGTTGCCTCTTGATGTTCCTAAAATAGATCCTCCTTGATTATGAATTGGGTCAACTAAATCGGGAGTAAGATCGATTACTTCATGACCAAACGATGGAATAAAACCTTCGTAACCATATTTTATACCAACAATGCGGTTTACACCATATCGGTTTGTAAGTTGAAAAACCAAACTTCTAATAACATTATTTAAGCCAGGGCAAAGTCCACCACAAGTAACTATTGCAACTTTTGTTTTCTTTGCATCGAAATATATTTTTTCAAGTGGTCCAGCTTTTTCGAATGAAATTGGTTCGGTATTCGACTCTTTACAACGATGAAAATTTTCGAGTGAACAATCTAAAAGGATTCTTTCGTTTTCTTTGATTAATGTTTGAGGTAAGGAACCATTTTTTGTTGCCGATTTTATTGGATTATCTATCGTGCAAGTGCCGAGTTTGGCAACGTTGAAATCAATTTCTGAAGTCATAATAATGTTATTAAAATTCCAGACGTAAAAGTAATCAAAAAATGAATGTGAATGGCGTTTAACCCTGATATTATAATTAAAAGCTATAACCTAACGAAATATACATTAGTACAGGCGTTGTGTTGAGTGATACTTGCAAAAAAAGTTGTTTAAATACGCAGCCAATTCCTGTAATATACGCAACATTAAAATGACTTTTATTCTCTGGCGAAAATTTTGATCTTAATTCTACATGACCTTTGGGGTAATATATTTCGCTATTTGAAATTTTAAGAATTCTCGAATAATTAAAATCAAATCCTTCGGAAATATAAATTGTAAAATCTGTTTTATGAATTATGTGAACGTTAAGTGTTACTGGCATATCTACAATAAGCTTCTGGATAGGCATTTTTAATAAACCATAGAAATTATTTGTATTAATAGTATATTTGAAATACATACATTGAAGTCCCAATGAAAAAGAGAATATTCTACAAACTTTGGGCTTTAACGAAAAATAATTGAAGCCAAATCCCATTGCAAAATTGTTTTTATACGTTGTACTATCGTCTTCACCCGATTTGTCCGAAAGTAAAGATGCTTGTGTTACATAAAGTACCCTTTTATTAAAATGTTCTAGTGGAATTTCTTTAGGTTTTAGATTAATGTCAATTTTTTCTTCGGGTTTACAAGTAAAATTATCTGTTTTATTCTTAATCGCAATACAGCTATTGTATGAACGAATGATCCAAGCCAGCGATATTTCTTCAAATAGAACATCAGGAATTAACTTTTTTACGCTATCACAATCGCCCAATAGATATTGTAACATAGTTAAATATCTTGTATCAGGATTCGGAATATTTATATTGCTCGACGTGCTCTGACTTAAGATATAAGATTTGCAGTTTTTTTCTACACAAAATGCTAAATCTTCATCTTCGTTACTCGGTCTAATAATTGAATATAAACTACATGGTCCCGTTATAATTGTTTTGGCAAATACATTAATCGTTTCAAGCTTTCCGCTTTTTGTTGTTGTTATCTCTTTTTTGTCAAAACCAATACCTCCAACAAGCCTAAATCCTTTTATTGAATCATTATTAAGTTTTTGTTTTTCTCTAGCATCTTTTGATTTCTTATAAAAAAAAGTATTGTGAACTTTATATACAGCACCATAAATAGTATCGCCTTTGGTTGATATATAAAAGGAATTACGTTCATTATTCGTTTGGGAATAAGTAATGCTTGATAGAAATGAGAACAGATATAATATGAAAATCCTATTCATAAGTTGTTTTCTAATAATTGTAAATATCGAATTCTCAGTTTAAAAACTGTAACCTGCCGAAATGTACATTAATAAAGGTAACGAACTTAATGAAATTTGAGTAAACAAATGTTTGTAAATACATCCTATTCCAAAAGTATAATCGGCTCGAAGGTGTGTATTTGATTCAGATGTTAGTTTTGAGGTTAATTTTTCATGCCATTCTTTAGAATACATTTCATTGTTAGAAATCTTAATTGTTTTAGCATAACTTATTTCTATTCCACTTGATATATACGCTGTTAGATTTTGTTTATTAATAATATGTACGTTTAATGATAGTGGTAAATCGACAATATATTTTTCAACTGGAATGTTGTATATCGTGCTATAATTTGGATTAATAGAGTATTTGTATTTCATACATCTAAGACCTATTGAAAAGGTTATTAGTTTAGATAATTTGGGCTTAAGTGAAAAATAACTTAATCCAAATCCATATGCACTTAAGTTTGAATAACTAACTCTGTCATCTTCACCCGATTCTTTAGACAAAAGTGATGCATATGTCAAATAAACAATTCGCTTATTAAAATATTCTAATGGAATACTTTTGGGTTTTTTATGTATATCAATCTTTTCTTCTGGTTTACATGTGAAACTTTCTGTTTTATTCTTGCTATCTATACACTTATTATAAGATCGAACAATCCAAGCCAATGAAACCTCTTCGAATAATACATTTGGAATCATTTTTTTTACACTATCACAATCACCTAATAGAAATTGTAACATTGTTAAATATCTAGTATCTTGATTTGTAATGTTAATGTTGCTCGATGTATTTTGACTTAAGATGTATGACTTGCAATTTTTTTCAATACAAAACGCTAAATCTTCGTCTTCTTTACTTGGTTTGATAATTGAATATAAACTACATGGACCGGTTAAAATTGTTTTAGCAAAAGCTGTAATAGTTTCAACTTTCCCATTTTTAGTCGATGTTATTTCTTTCTTTTCAAATTCTATACCTCCATTTAATCTAATTGTTTTTACAAATTCGATTTCGAGTACTTTTTTCTCTCTTGTTTCTTTTGACGTTTTATAGAAAAAAGTATTGTGAATTTTGAAAATAAATCCAGATATGGTATCGCCGCTAACTGTTACATAATAGGATTTTGATTCTGTTTGTGCAAAACTAAATGCAACTATAAAAAAGAATAAAATTGAAAATAGAACTGGCTTCATGTTTTGATTGTTTTTAAAATTCGGTTGCAAATATATTATATTTCAAATAAAACATTGATTTAAGCTTGAATTAATACATTTTAATTTTCTTTTAAAAAAACATAACGTAGATTTGCCACTCATTTAAAAAATAGGATTATGACTGAATTATTTCACTTTTTTATCGATTTTATCATTCACATCGACAAACATTTAGCCGACATTGTAAATCAATATCAATCGTGGACATATTTAATATTATTTGTTATAATATTTTGTGAAACAGGTTTAGTTGTTACTCCATTTTTACCAGGCGACTCACTTTTATTTGCTGCTGGAGCTGTTGCAGCTTTACCAGGTAATCCTTTAAGTGTTTATTCTATTTCGCTTTTATTAATGGCAGCTGCTTTTATTGGCGACAATACCAATTATTTTATTGGGAAATTTTTTGGACATAAAGTTTATGAAAAAAACTTTAAATTGATAAAACGTGAATATCTTGACAAAACACATGGTTTTTACGAAAAACATGGTGGCAAAACCCTTATAATTGCACGATTTATGCCAATCATCAGAACCTTTGCTCCATTTGTTGCAGGCGTTGGCCAAATGACATACAAACGTTTCCTTATATTTTGTGTTATTGGTAATATTATTTGGGTAAATCTATTTGCTTTTGCTGGCTATTTTATTGGAAATAGTCCAATAATTAAAAAGAACTTTTCATTAGTTATTTTCCTTATCATTTTTGTTTCGCTAATTCCTTCATTAGTTGCTGTAGGAAAGCAATTATTTGCAAAGAAGAAATAGTATTCGGATGGATTTTTTTTCATTCTTTAAGCCAAGCAAACCCAATATTTTAAAAGAAATGGGCTTTGTTAACGATCAGGATGGAATTATTGATCGCTATGCTCGTGAAAAGAATGGTTGGGATATTCATCTGAATAATTCAAAACAAACAATCCTAAAAGCAGTTGAATTTCATCAGCCAACAACTATTGCTATATTGGGCAGTGGTTGGTTGCTCGATGTGCCAATTGAAGAACTAAGTGCGAAATGTCAAAAGGTATATTTGTACGATATTGTTCATCCAGCACAAATTCGACATAAGGTTTCGAAATTCAAAAACATTGGACTTATTGAAACCGATGTAACTGGTGGTTCAATTCAAACAACGTGGGAATTAGTTCAAAAATATAAATCAGGTGGAACTTCGATTGATCTAACTACAATTCCAGGTCAAGGTTTTATACCTCAACAACCTGTTGATATGATTGTTTCTCTCAACATTCTCAATCAGCTCGACATCCTCATTTGCGATTATCTTTTAGAATCATCAAACCTACAAAACGAAGATTTACAGTCCTTAAGAATTGCTATTCAACAAAAACATATCGAAAGCCTTCAGAAAAAAGCCTTTTGTCTTATTTCTGATGTCGAAGAAATTGTTACTGATTTAACCGATAATTCCTCAAAAACTCGCCCTTTAGTTTTAGCAGAATTACCTCAGACTAATCATTGTGACCAATGGTTATGGCAATTTGATACTACAGGAAATTATTACGAAGATAAAAGTGTTAGTTTTACTGTTAAAGCTTTGTTTTGAGTTTTCTCTCAAAAAAGACATTTTCAATATTTATTGTAATTGGTAATTGTTACTTTTGTAGAAATAAATATGTGCAATGCAGTTTAGCGAAATAATAGGTCAGGAAGCAGTAAAACAACGTTTGGTAAATTCGTTTAACGACGGTCGTTTAAGTCATGCCCAGTTATTTCTTGGTCCCGAAGGAAGCGGAACTTTAGCTATGGCAATTGCTTATTCGCAATACATCAACTGCCCCAATAAAACAGCAAACGATTCTTGTGGAACTTGTCCATCGTGCATGAAATATAAAGCATTGGTTCACCCCGACTTGCACTTCGTTTTTCCAATCATAACATCGCCTAAATTTAAAGAGCCAGTAAGTGATAATTACATTACCGAATGGCGAAAAATCAACAATGACACAAAGTCTTATTTCAATTTGAACGGCTGGCTTGAGTACATCGATGCTGAAAATAAGCAAGGAAGTATTCAAAAAAATGAAAGTTCAGAAATAAACCGTAAGCTCAATCTTAAAACCTACGAGGCCGATTATAAAACAATGATAATTTGGATGGCCGATAAGATGAACGAAACCTGTGCAAATAAGATTTTGAAAATTCTTGAAGAACCACCACCAAACACATTATTTATTCTGATTGCCGAAAATACCGATTCGATTCTTGCAACCATTTTGTCACGAACACAGATGATTAAGATGGTTAAGATTGATAAAGAGAATATGCTTTCATATATCAAATCGGAATATAAATTAGGCGAAGAAGAAGCACAATTTGTTGCCGCTAATGCTAATGGGAACATTATTGCAGTAAAAAGTGCAGTGAATATGTCGGAAGAAATTGGGATGTTTTTTGAATCATTCACCAACTTAATGCGAAAATCGTATCAACGCGATTTTGAGGGATTAATAGAATGGTCGAAAGCCGTTGCAACGTGGGGAAGAGAAAAGCAAAAAACATATTTAGAATATTGTTTAGGAATGCTTCGCAATAATTTTGTGATGAACCAAAAGGCAAACAATATCCTACACATGAGCAAAATGGAAGCCGATTTTTCAAGTAAATTTTCGGTGTTTATTAACGATTCAAATATCGAAGAATTTTCGGTATTACTAAGTGAAGCCCATTACCATATAGAACGAAATGGAAGTGCCAAAATAATTTTTCTTGATCTGGCACTTAAAATTGCTATTTTGTTCGCAAAAAAAAGATAACTTTGCCTTCAACCTTCGGTGAAGAATAGAATATAAAAAAGGATTTAGAAGGTTTTAATCGCCTCACATTAAGAGGTTTTATTATATATCAATATGACTTTAGACGAAACTAATAATATACCACAACCCGATCAAATTGAAAGTGCGATTAAACAATCGGCACTAAAAAAGGGAAGCTTTAAGCTCGATGTTTATGATTGGTTAAGCGATATTCCTCAAATTCATAACAATAAAAAGTTTGTTGAAGTTCGTTTTAAAAGCACAAGAAAAGATATTTACGAAAACAATACTTCGATACCATTAGAAATTGGCGATATTGTTGCTGTTGAATCAACGTCGGGTCACGATGTTGGTATTGTTTCATTGGTTGGAGAACTTGTTAACCAACAATTAAAAAAGAATAGAATTCAAATTCCACCCGAGGGATTAAAAAAAGTATATCGCAAAGCAAAACCAACAGACATTGAAAAATGGAACGAGGCTAAAGCTCTTGAATATACAACAATGATAAAAGCTCGCGTCCTTTCGAAACGTCTTAATCTTAACATGAAGATTGGCGATGTTGAATATCAGGGCGATAGAACAAAAGCAATATTTTATTACATAGCCGACGAACGTGTTGATTTTCGTGAATTGATAAAAGTATTGGCCGATGAATTTAAGGTTCGTATTGAAATGCGTCAGATTGGTGCACGTCAAGAGGCTGGACGCATTGGTGGTATTGGTCCTTGCGGAAAAGCACTTTGCTGTTCATTGTTTATCGGACGTTTTGCATCGGTAGGAACACAGGCTGCACGATATCAAGAATTGTCGCTTAATCCACAAAAACTTGCTGGACAATGTGGCAAACTGAAATGCTGTTTAAACTTTGAGGTTGACAGCTACATGGATGCACAAAAAGATTTTCCAAATACTTCTGTTCCACTTCTTTTTGGTGGTGGACAAAAAGCATATCATACCAAAACAGATGTATATAAACGCCTGATGTGGTACATTTGCGATAACGATGGAAAAGGAAATAAATTCATTGCTCTAACGGTTGATAAGGTTAAGGAAATTATAGCATTGAACAAACAAGGTAAAGAACTTGAAAAACTCGAAACCGATGTGTTCTATGAAGAAGAAACCGATGAACCAGATTACGAGAATGTAGTTGGACAAGAAAGCTTAACTCGTTTCGATGATAAAAATCGTCGTAACAAGAATAAGAGAAAACCAGGAAACAGACCTAATGTTAATCCAAATCAACAAAATAGGCCTAATCCTAATCCAAATGCTCAGCCTCCAAAAGAAGGTGGAGCTCAACCTGCACTGAATCCTAATCAAGGAAATCGTCCGCAAAATCCTAATCAGCGTCCGAATAATCCTAACCAAAATCCTAATAGACGTCCAAATCCTAACCAAAATCCGAATCAGGCACGTCCACAAGTACAAGGTAATGAGAATAAACCTGCTGGACCACAAAATCCTAATCAAGGAAATCGTCCGCAGAATCCTAATCAGAATCCAAATGCAAATCCGCGACCACAGAATCCTAACCAAAATCCAAATCAACGGAAGGATAATAATCGCGAGCGATTCCATAATAGACCACCACGTCCACAAAATCCACCTCAAGGAGGGGCACCAAGTACTCCTAAAGAATAGTTGACGATGAGGAAATTAGTAGCAATTGCTTTTATTTTAATAGCATTTACTTCTTGCAAAAGAGCTGTAATCTTTGAAGCCAAGCGTACGATTCACGAATCGACTTGGCATCAAGATTCTGCCTTGGTTTTTAAAGTCGATATTACCGATACCATTACACCCAATAATGTGGTTTATGAAGTAACGAATAACGACGATTATCCTTTTGCAAATATGTATTTATTTACTACGGTACTATTTCCCAATGGGAAAGAAATAAAAGATACACTTGAAATAGGCTTGGCAACACCAAGCGGAAAATGGATTGGTAAAGGCTGGTTTGGAACACACAAAACAGCATTTCCTTTTCGCATGAATATCCGATTCCCGTATATCGGAACCTATACATTTAAAATAACGCAAGCCATGCGTTGCCCAAGCAAAACACTCAATGGAGTGACCGATTTTGAGATGGCAATAAAAAGGCGATAATCAACAAAAGAATTCAATAAAATGGGTAAAGACAAGCTTCGTAAATTTGCAGAAAACGAGACATTTCCGAATGTCATTCAACCAGAGTTTGAGGAAATGTTTAATGTCGATTACAAATTAAAAGGTAAATGGCATACAGAATTTTGGAAAAACGATAAACCAATAACCCTAGAACTTGGTTGTGGTAAAGGTGAATATACCGTTAACATGGCACGTTTTCAACCTGGTCGGAATTATATGGGAATAGATGTGAAAGGTGCTAGATTTTGGCGTGGAGCTAAAACTGCAATTCAAGATAACATCCCCAATGTTGCATTTCTTCGTACCCGTATTGAATTTATTTCATCGTTCTTTTCGGCAAATGAAGTTGATGAAGTTTGGATTACTTTTCCCGATCCACAATTGAAAACTCGTCGTCACAAAAAACGTTTAACTTCAAGTGTTTTCTTGAATCGATATAAACAATTTTTAACTCCCAATGCTGTTATACATCTCAAAACAGACAGCTACGAATTGCATCGTTACACGGTAGCATTGCTTCGTCATAATGGTATTGAACCTTTTGTTGCTGTTGATGATTTGTATGCATCGCCTATCGTTGATGATGTGCTTTCAATTAAAACACATTACGAAGGCTTATTCCTAAAAGAAGGCAAGAAAATTACCTATACCAAATTTACGATTCCGGTAGAAAAGTTTTTGGAGGAATATGATAATGATGAAGAAGAGATAAATAATGGTAAATGATTAATTATTAATGGTAAATGATGTTTATTTATTTGTATTCCTAATTTATAATTCACAATTTACCATTCATAATTTACCATTATTCCTCAAGAATTCTTCCCACATTTCGCGTCCCATGTCTTGAAGCTTTTTTTCGAAGTTGAAACAACAAGCTGCTATTTTTAATCTTGGACCACGTTCGCTCATTGTAACAGTAACAATTGCTTTGCGGTTATTGCAGGCTGCACATCGCTCACGTTCTAAACGTTGTTTTATTTCTTTGCCTAATATTTCGAGTTTTTGAATATCCATTTCATTAGTATAAGTGTTGGAACTTTGACTCATGGATAATCAATTTCCTTACAGTTTTAAATGCCCGAGAACCTAGAATTTACGAACTACATTATAAATTGAATCTCGTTCTACTGCTTCGAATCCGTTATGTTTAATTAATTCAACCATTTGAGCCGAAGTCATACCAGGAGTTTCTTCAGCTGAACCTGCCATTGAGTATATTTTAGTTGTATCATCAATAGTTCCGTCCATATCATCAACCCCAAAAGAAAGTGAGGTAAGTGCAAGATCTTTTCCAATCATTGGCCAATACGCTTTTATATGAGGGAAGTTATCGAGAAAAATTCGACTGATAGCATAATTTCGTAAATCTTCAATGGCAGTAATTTCGGGAATATGCGAAAGCAGATTGTTCTTATGTTTATATTTCAATGGAATAAATGCATTAAAGCCATTGGTTTTGTCTTGCAATTCACGAAGTTTATTAAGATGATCAACTCTATCGACAAAGGTTTCGATGTGTCCATATAATATCGTAGCATTCGAAGGTAGTCCAACTTTGTGAGCTGTTTCATGCACATTGAGCCACATGGTTGCTTTCGATTTATCGCCACATATTTGTTTGCGAATGTCGTCGTTAAAAATTTCAGCACCTCCACCAGGAATCGACTCTAATCCATATTCCTTTAGTTTTCGAAGCCCATTCTCAACTGTCATTTCCGATTTCCGAATCATAAAATCGAGTTCTATGGCTGTAAAACCTTTTATGTGCAATTCGGGACGAGCTTCTTTTATTGCCGCAATCATTTTCCCGTAATAATGTAAATCTTTATCGGGATGTACACCTCCAACGATATGAACTTCGGTAATGCTTCCGATAGGATAGTTTGCTATTTTCTGTGAAATTTCGTCGATAGAATAGTTCCAGCTACCTTCTTCTCCTTCTTTGCGAAAATATGCACAAAACTTGCACTGATAAATACAGATATTCGTAGGTTCGATATGAATATTGCGGTTAAAAAAAGTTTGTTTACCGTGGCGTTGTTCTCGTATGTAATTTGCCAACATTCCCACAAAACCTAATTCGCCCTTTTCGTAAAGAGTAATACAATCTTCTGTTGTAATTCGCTCGTTTCGCTTAACTTTTTCTGCTATCGAAATTAGCGAATTATCTAAATTATATAAGCTTAAATCGTTTATCATTTCTAAATGCTATTTACATAAATGTAGATTGCAAAAGTAGCAAAACAAAATTTTGAATACCTATGTTTTTGAGCTAAATACTTGCAAAGTTATTTTGAATCTTATCTTTAAAATATTATATTTGTATTAACAGGAAAATACCTCTAAAAATCTTAAGATATGTTAATATTGTTTATTTATATTCAAGCATTTATAATCTCATTTTTTATAGCTGGGGTTATATGGCTTATTGACTTTTTGCTTTCACCAAATAAATTTACTGATCTATTTAAGAAAAAGAAAGAATTATGAATATAGCCGATTTCTTTAGTCAATTTCAAGGATTTACTACGCTATTTCATTCGACATTAGCTGTAGCATCAACACGTGTATTCTTGATTTTTTTAGGATTATTCCTAATGTATTTAGGCAAAAAAGGAGTTTTAGAAGCTTTACTTATGATTCCAATGGGATTAGGTATGGCAACTATCAATGCTTCGCTGATGTTTATGCCAGCAGGCGTTCCTGGAGGCTTCGATGGTCAGGGAACTTTATTCCTCGATTCAATGGTTTCGAACACCGAACAGTTATTCACCCTTTTGCAAATAGATTTCCTGCAACCCATTTATTTATTTACGTTTAGTAATGGATTGATTGCATGTTTTGTATTTATGGGAATTGGTTCTTTACTTGACATCGGATTCTTGCTTCAGCGCCCATTTACAAGTATGTTTTTGGCTTTATGTGCTGAATTAGGAACAATTGTTACTGTTCCTATAGCAATAGCATTTGGATTAACTGCAAAAGAAGCCGCTTCTATAGCAATGGTTGGAGGTGCAGATGGTCCTATGGTTTTATTTACATCGCTTTCGCTAGCAAAACATTATTTTGTACCTATTACCGTTGTTGCTTATTTATATTTGGGATTAACCTATGGTGGCTATCCTTATCTTATTCGTTTATTAATACCTAAACGCATTCGTGGTATTCAAATAGATAAATCGAAAGAAAAACCCGACAAAGTAATTACAGCTTCAACTAAATTAGCTGCAGCTGGTGTTTTGTGTGTATTGCTTTGTTTGTTTTTTCCTGTAGCATCACCATTGTTCTTTTCATTATTTGTAGGAGTTGCTGTAAAAGAAGCAGAATTAAAGCATATACATGAGTTTATTTCAGGACCATTGTTGTATGGTTCTACCTTCTTCCTTGGTTTAACGCTTGGTGTGCTTTGCGAAGCTCATTTATTATTAGATCCAGTTATTTTAAAATTACTAATTCTTGGAATTATTGCCTTACTATTTTCTGGAATTGGTGGAATTATTGGTGGTTACATCATGTATTTTATCAAAAAAGGAAACTATAATCCTACCATTGGAATTGCTGGAGTTAGTTGTGTTCCTTCAACAGCTAAAGTTGCTCAAAAAGAAGTTTCAAAAATCAATAATCAAAGTTTAATTATTCCCGAGGCACTTGGTGCAAATATTTGTGGTGTAATTACAACAGCTATTATTGCTGGACTCTATATTACGATTTTTAGTAAGATGTAATCATTGACTCTAATCACAAAAAAGGCTTAAAGAATCAACTCTTTAAGCCTTTTTTTTGATTTTAACCAATTGCTATTCTATAATGAATTCTGTTTTCCTACTACAATTTTCAAACTTAAAATCATCAACCGCATTTAATAATCTTTCAAAAGGTACTTTTAAAAGATTATTTCGAACGATTTCCCAGGCACAAGTCGATTCATTTGCTAACCATTCATAATACTTGTATTTATCACTTTCTTGTTGTGCTGAAATCATACTATCTTTTGTAAAAATATTCCAAAACAACCAACCTTCCGATAATTCATTACAAAGCATATTCCATTCTCCATTTTTAGAAGGGTAGGTCATAGCCATCGATCCACAATCTTTCAATGGCCATAATGCCCATCCAATTTGTTTCTCATCAAGAATTGTTAAGTATTTATTTAGCACATTAAAACTTTCTGGTAAATGATGTGGATGTCCTGTTTCACCGCACCATAATGGCTTTTGAAGTGTTTCAGTTAAATGTTGTAATGTTACATCTTTTTGTAAACACTTTTGTAATCGATTTTCGATATCAGTAGAGTTTAATTCATTCGCTATTTGTAGAAAAGGATAAAGATGGAAGGTATAAGAACAATTATCATCTATATTTTCAGTAAACATAGAAAAGTCGCGACTATATACATTACCAGAATAAAATATAATATGCTTTTTATCGACAGACCGAATTGCTTTCGTACAATCTTTGAAAAATTGGATCATTAAATCATCCGTTTCTTTTGCAAAATAGCATGGTTCATTTATTAAATCATAACCTCCAATTGTTGGTTCATTTTTATAATAATTGGCTATTTCCCCCCAAAGTTTTACAACATTGTTTTTTGCAGTTTTATCTTGCCAAAACATATCACGACCATTTGCATTATCACAATGCCAATCGGGATTTTGTCCGCCAGGAACTGCATGCATATCAATGATTGCCCAAATATTGTATCTTTTGCAATATTCAAGGATTCTATTTATTTCACGAATAGCTACTGATTTTTCGAATTCATCGGTAAAAAAGAGTTTATAGTTTACTGGGATTCTGATGT
>Ga0302288_1000339_pt1 | contig 39528 bp, 28 predicted proteins | sample III_Fen_N1_1_FD_194549 | JGI IMG/M metagenome (GOLD analysis project Ga0302288, IMG submission 194549) | Peat permafrost microbial communities from Stordalen Mire near Abisko, Sweden - III_Fen_N1_1 | ecosystem: Environmental > Terrestrial > Soil > Wetlands > Permafrost | place: Sweden: Abisko...
CCAACTGTACCAAGGCGGTAAAGTTTCGAAACATTTTCTATTTTAATGACGGTATCTGACATATTTTAAAGAGAAATTATATTTTATTGGGCATCGAAAAACAACTTGGCAAGAAATAAATCTTAGCCTTTAATAACCTTCTTTTTTGCAATACTTTTGGAAAATTACGATGAACATAACTTATTTCTTTGCTTGTAATACGATGCAAATTATGATTGTGCATATATGCTTCAACCCTTTTTTCAAAAAGTTCGCCACCATATTTAGGAAATCGAGTTTCTGATATTGGATTGCTTTCGTTAAGATTGGCTTGTTTAAAAACTTCGGTCTTCATTAAATAGCATTGATCGGAAAATTGACTGTTAATGTGAAATTCGCCAACTTCATCAAATGATTCAGCTTTTACCCCATCAAAGCAATAATTCCACGTTGGATTTGCGACTGCAATATCATCTCTAGTCGATAGAATGTAAAGAGCTTTTTCAATCCAGTTGCTATCGTTTTTAGGTAAATAAGTATCGCTTGAAAAATGCAAAAGATATTTTGTCTTACAAAGATAGATACTCACTAGTTCAGCAATTGAATAATAGTATCCACCCTTAAACGATTCTTTTTCAATGTTGAAAAACTCGAGAGCTTGTTGAGCATAATCATCAACAATATAATATGCATCGATGATGTTCTTTTTTATTTTTTTGTCGGCACAACGTTTTACTCTAGGCATGTCTTTTACATTGTTTATGAAAAGAACTCGTTCTTGAAAGGGGTAGTTACATCGTTCAATCATTTCATCGAGGTAGTGTCCACCAAGAATAAAATCCCAATCGTTTTCCCAACATTTAGTTTCAAAAGTTACCATGCTGTGATTTGGAATTAAACAGTATCCATAAATGAACCTTCAACTTTATTGAAGATTAGTACACCAAAAATGAGCAGTACCAATGTTGATAAGCAAGAAACGGTCAATGCCAAAGGGTTTACAGTGCCTACGCCAATAAGACCATATTTAAATGCCTCAATCAATGGAGCCATTGGGTTGATTAATACCATCCATTTTAGAGAACTAGGAATAATAGAAACTGGATAAATGATGGGAGTAATATACATCCATAACGACATTCCAAAACCTAATAAATATTGAAAGTCGCGATATTTTGTAGTTAATGATGAAATAATAATACCACAAGCAAGAGCAAAAATTGCTGTTACAATAAATATAAAAGGAACCATTATCGTGTATATACTAAAATGGAAATGGAATCCTTTAAAGTAGTAGACTATCATTATGACAATCATCAATCCAAATTGAATACCAAATTTTATCATCGACGATATCATCAATGAAATTGGAATTACTAATCGAGGGAAATAAACTTTACCGAAAATTCCAGCATTACTTACAAAGGTATTAGACACACCACTTAATGCTGTTGAGAAATAACTCCAAAGTGTTAAACCCGAAAGATAAAATAAAATTGGTGGAACTCCTTCTGTTGAAATGTTGGCTATTGTATTGAAAATAAATGTAAATACCACAACATTTACTAATGGTGTTATTACATACCAAAGTGGTCCAAGGACTGTTTGTTTATAGGTTGCCACAAAATCGCGACGTACCATTAAAAGAATAAGATCGCGATAATGCCATATTTCTTTTATGTCGATATCAAAAAGATGTTTTTTGGGGCGGATTATTAATTCAGGAATGTCAGTTTCTTGCATCATTTTTACGTTTTAAAAAACAAAGATAGAAAAAAGCGAATAACTATTTACTGTTTTGAGTTTAATACAAAAAGGGCATCGGCCCACATTAGTTGTCCAGTGCTATCAATTACTGGATGATATAGGTTATAAAGAGAAAACCCAAATGTATGTAAATGAGATGCTATATCAAGAAATAATGGTTGCTTTTTATACATTTCCACAAATTCTACTTCAACATAAACATATTTAATACCCTTTGTTGAAAGTAAGTTTTCAGCACCTTTTAAAGCATCGAGTTCACCTCCTTGGATATCCATTTTTAAAATGTCAATGTGTTTGATATTATTAATTTGGCAATAATTATCAATTGTATCTGTTTTCACCGATATGATATTTTTAGTTTTCATCAATTCATCGTGATATGCATTTACCGTATTTGACTCATATAATGAATTGGTTGGAGCAAAGCTGTTTACATGCAAATTTTTATTGTCGACACAATCAGAAATAGCACTGTTAACTACAATTAAACCTTTTTGGTCTTTTTGCATATTTTGTAGTTTTTCAAAACTATCGGGAAAAGGTTCGAAAGCGTGTATTTCTGCTTTTAGGAATTTTTCAAAAAACAGTTTCGATATACGACCATCATATGCACCAATATCGAAAATCAAACATTTTTCTTCATTGTGAAGCTCCTTTAGTTGTTGAAATGGATTAAAGGCTTTCGTGTTTTTTTCAGCTTCTATGCTTTTCAATTGGCGTACTTCGAAGCCAAGCTTATGAAAAAAGCTATATAGTTTTGCTTTCATTATTTTTATGGTTTTATAACTAGAAATTTACTTTTTGAATGAGGTGATTCTATCGAGCGAATTGTTTTTGCTTTAATAAAATCAGGAATTACAGCACCTTTTTTTATGTAAAAATATTTGATTTTATAATGATGAATAAAGGTTTCAAGAGTATATTGTGCACCTTTTTGTCGCCAAATATTTATTGACGTATTATTGTGGTACGCAATTGAATCGTAATACGACATTTTAGTTTTTAAATATAGTTCAGGATTTGCTATTGAAAAAATAATTGGATTTTTTGCAAATTGAGAAATTGGCATAATAGTGTTTACATATATCCACGAATAAAAAGTACTATTTTTTGTATCTTCATCAGACAAAAAAGTCATAATGACTATTTCGGAATTTTCCGAAATCATCGTAGATGCTTTTTCTATTAATTGTATGTCCTCGTCATTGTCGTAATTAGCTCTTGAATTAAAAGGACTTATCCATGAAATAACTGTTATAATCATTATGCCTAAACTAATTATTAGTTTCTTCCAAACAGGGATAAAACTATTCATACAATCGGCAAATGCAATAATAATAAATACAATAAAGCAAATTCCTAGTAGGGACGTGAATTGATCGGAGTTTAATATTGGTTTCGATATACTTGTTGTTAATGCTCCTGCAATAAGGATTAATAATATAAGTAAAAATAATTTCCGATTTTTAAAGCTTGATTTTAGCAATAATAGGATTAATGGAAGATATAATAATAGTCGAGTTGTGCTATGCAATGCAATGTTGGGAATAGTGTAAGAGATAAAATTTGCTACTATTCTTTTTGCATTTAAAAAAGTAATCGAACCATCAAAATTCGTGAATATCCCTGAATTCAAAATTCGGGTATATTCAGGATTGCTCGGTTTTATTTCACTGTTTGTGATAAATGCAATAAAAAGGGAAGCAATCACAAATATTGAAAGCATAATTAATCCATACGTTTTGTAATTATTTTTTGGATTCCATAGAATTTGAATTCCACAAAAAAGCAAAATACCTCCCCATACCCCTGGAAGAAAAGTAACGGATAAAATTGGACTTGATAGTAATATGAAAAGTCCGATTAACCAGTTCCCTTTACGTATTGTAATAAACGCTAATAGCAAAATACAAAAAATACAGGCAACTTTTTGTCCATTTATTGCCATTATACTTAAAGAATTAGATGTGTTAAAATTAAAGGGAACGGTTACATCAGTTATAAAGCATAAAAAAATGGCAATAGTTAAAATGGCATATTTGTTTTTAATTGTATTTTCGAAAAGAGAAATTATTCCGATAATAAATATACTTGTGAAAGTAGTGAATGTGCAAAAGTAATATGTGTTAACCAATGAATTTTTAAATAGGGAAGAGAAAAAGGCAGTAAACCAAAGTTCGAAGTAATGGTATGGTTTAATAATGTGATTATATGTTGGAAAAAAATAGTTACAGTTTAAAAGGTTATTTTCTGTACCACTAAATTGTAAATTATTACTTATTCCTGCATATATAAAATAATCACTGAATAAGGGTTTAATAATGCCTTTATGAAAATCGAAATAAAACCAACTTTGTACCAAAAAAACGAATATTAATGGTAATATAGACCACAGTATTTCAGTTCCAATATCTTGAGTCTTAAACTTAGGTTTTATTATTAAATGTCGAAAATGATATAATAAGAAAACAATTATTGGTAAGAATAATAAATTTATTGTTCGTCCTTGAGAATTATATATTGAATAGAACAAAACAATTGTTGTAATTCCAATAATGTAAGTGACAAAAATTTGAAAAAATAAATTGCCTTTAATATTAAAGAAACTCAAAATGGTTTTTCCAACAGCATAAGTAATAAATAGTGTAATTATGCCATAAATTAGTTGTTGGATAAAGATGGAGTAAATCATTTATTTTATTTTTATAAATTTATTATGAGTGTAGGGAGAAATATATGATTTTTCTGTTTTATCGATTATAAATTGTGGAATTTCAACGCCTGATTTAAAGTAAAAATATTTTATTTTATAGAAATTTATAAATGATTCAAGAGTAAAGTTTTTCCCTATACTTCTCCATATGTTTAATGATGTTACTTTATAGTAAATAATACTATCGGAATACGAAAGAGTATGATTCTTTAAATATAATTCGGGATTCCCAATATCAAAGATTATGTTTTTTGATGAAAATTGGGTAATTGACTGAATATCGTTTCCAAAACGCCAAAAATTAAATGGACCGACATTGTTATAGGTTTCGTAATCAAAAAAAGATAACACAACGCAAGTATTCTCTGTAATTGAATGAGATGCTAATTTACTCAAAAAAATATCATTGTTTATAGTTGTTGTTTTTGTTCGTAACGTTTCGTGAATAGAACTTAACGTAAAGTAATATATTATACTTAAAGGGATAATTATTATTGTGAATTGCTTTTGTATTGCTTTTGATACTAAGTATATAATGAAAACAACCATGAATGCACTTAATGCCTCAATGAATTGATCGGAATCCTGTAGCACGGTTGCTAATGCTTTAGTTGAAGCACCTGCTAATAGCATACAAAAAATTAGTAAAAAGAGTTTGTACTGTTTCAAAAACGTCTGTAGTAATAAAATGAGAATAAAGGCATAAAGATATAATCTAACTCCTACATGAATGCAAATAGTTGGTATTGCATAAATGATGAAATTTGATACAATTATTTTTAACTTTGAAAATAAAGTTAAATGTTCTGTTCCTTTAAAAATGCCTGAACTAAAAAATTGATTAATATAGTTTTCACTTATGTGTGACTTAAATATACTATAAAAGATTATAAAAGAAACTGCAGTAACTGCTATTGCCAAAATAAAAAGGAAGTATTCATTCCAGCTTTTTGAGTCATCAAAGATGTATATGAATGTTAGATATATAAGTAATCCTCCAAAAATTCCTGGAATAAATGTTACTGAAAATACTGATATTGCGATAAGTAATAGAATGCCAATTCTCCATAAGTTTTTGTCAAATAGAATAAAAGCAAGAAGTATGAATATGTATATAAACGATAATTTCTGTCCAATTAGTTCCATTATGCCCCATGTATTATGGGTATTTAAACGATAAAATGGTATTGGAATACCCGTAATAAATAGAAGCGGAATAGCTAATAATATAGCAACAACATTTGACTTAATATGTTGTTTTAATAAAGAAATTATTCCAATTAAAAAGATTGAAGTAAATATTGAAGTTGTTGAAAAATAGTAAATATTAACAGAAGAGTTGCTAAATAAATTTGTAAAAAATGCGGTAAACCAAAGCTCTGGATAATGATAAGGCATTAATCCATTAAAATTTTTGAAAAAATAGTTTCCTTCAGAGTACAAGCTTTCAATTCCAAAAACTCGAAGTGACTTCACATAACTTGCATACCAATAATAGTCAAGAAATAATGTCTTTACTTCATTTTTGTTAAAATCGAAATAGAACCAACTTTGATAAAGAAAAATTAGTAAGAATAGACCAAGACTACATGAGAATTCTTTTATAAGATCACTCCAAATAAGCTTTGGCTTTATATAGAAACGATATCTAAAATAATAAATTAAGTAAGAAATAAATGGAATTAGGAGTATATTTATTGTCCTTCCATGAGCTTTAATAATTGAATAAAACAGAACTATTGTAGTTATTCCAATAATATAGGTAACAAATAGTCGAAAAAAGAAATTACCTTTTATGTCGATAAAACTAGCAATGGTTTTACCAATGCTATAACAAATTAGTAATGCCAAAAGGCCAAATAGTAATTGAGTTGTAAATATTGTCCACATATTTTAATTGAATTTTAAAGTTGTAAAGTACGTATCCAATACTTTAATATTTACTGATTGTCTATGGGGTTTTATGATTAAATAAAACAGATCTATTGCAGTAATTTCAATAATATAGGCTATGGAAAGTCGGAAAAATAAATATCCTTTTATGCTGAAAGTACTTACAATCTTTTCCACAAAAGAAAAAGCAATAAGCATAGTTAAAATACCATAACGGTAGATTGAAAATTTCATTCTTTATTTAATTTTAATAAATGAACAACCAGTTTTTGAAGAACTAATAACTGTATCAATATTTTGTTTAATGAAACTTGGAATGTCAACTTGAGGTTGAAAGCAAAAGTATTTTATATTGTACTTCCGTATATAACTTTGTAAGGTAAATGATTTGCCGTTCGCCCTCCATACATTTATTGGAGAATAATTGAAATAAACCAGACTGTCATTGGTCGACATCACTTTATTTGTTAAATATAGTTCAGGATTTCCAATAACAAAGATAAGATTGCTTTTACTATACTGGCTTAATAATTTAAAGTCGTTGTAAGCTGCCCACCAATAAAACTTATTTTCTAATTTATTATATTTATCCTTATTAAAGAACACACAAACTACTACTGTTTGTTCAGTTATACAATTCGATACATTTTTTAGAAAACTATTATCTTCTTTTTTTACCAGTTGTTCATTATACTTTGGTGAATATTTCCCTATAAAAATAGAATAAAGCAATAATGGAATGAGAATAAGAATAGATAATTTATGTTGAGAATAATTATCAATCATATAGATTAAACCTACAATAATGAGTATTATCAAAATAGAAATGAGATTAGTCGAAAATTGATTACTATCGAGCATCCCATAAAACAAAATTGAGGCGAATAAACCGCCAATATAGAAACAAAAACAAAGACCCCATAGCTCAATATTCCTTTTTAAAACGACAGGTATTAACAGAGCAACAAAAGGTGATAAATATAGGATAAATGAAAAATTACTTAATGGATAGGGTGGAGTAAAACTACAGAAGTTCCCTATGAATATTTTAATAGTATGCATGTTTATTCCTTTATGTAGAAATTGCATAAAAGGATTTTTATTTACCACATTTATTAAAAAAGTATTTATTGAGTTATCGGAAAAAAAGTGATAAAAAATAGTATAAATACATAGGAGTAAGCTAACGTAAATAAATAGCAGGAAGTATTTCCTATCTATTTTCGGAAATAAAATAAAAAATTTCATTAATAAAAAAAGTAACATTCCACCCCAAATAGCAGGTAAAAAAGATGAGGAAAAAAATGGAATGCTTGAAAAAATAATAAAAGAAACAACATTGTCTTTATGAAATATAATTACAGCCAATAATACAAATATAAAAATCCATGTGAGTTTTAAACTTGAATATCCTAAAATATGAGCATTTGAAAAGATGAGACTTTGATAATTATTATTGAAAAATGGAAAAGAGAGTCCTGTAACAAAAAGCATTAAAACTGAAATCGACAATCCAAGTACTTTATTATTAATTTTATTGACAAATAAACTACATATTCCAATTTGAAAAATTGTAACCAGAATTGGGAAAACAGTAAAATAGTAACAGTTAATGCTATTATTTGAAAGAGTAATAGAAAAAAAAGCATTTAACCAAAGTTCCGAGTAATGATAAGGCATCATTCCTATATATTTATTGTCACTTAGAAACATCCTTGCTAATTGATAGTTTTCAATTCCTTTCACTTTTAAAACATCAATAAAGTAACTGTATGCGTAATAATCGCTCCAAAGTATTTTCAGTTCATTTTTTTTTAAATCGAAATAAAACCAACTTTGATATAAAAACACAAAGAGGAAAGGTAAAAGCGACCATGCAAACTCTAGTAAAATCTCATTTTTATCAAACTTTGGTTTTTTTGTAAATGAAGTTCTAAAGTAGTATAGCAAGTATCCTATTATTGGAATTAATAAAACATTTACCGTTCGCCCATGAGCTTTTATTATAGAATAAAACAGAACAATAGAAGTAATTCCAAAAATATAGGTTACAAACAGTCGAAAAAAGAAATTGCCTTTTATTTCGAAAAAACTTGCAATTATTTTGCCAGAACTGTAGCATATTAGCAATGCTAAAAGTCCAAATGATAATTGAGTAAAGAATATTGTCCACATATTTTATTTAATCTGAATAAAGGTACTATGAGTTTTTGGTGAAATAACGGTTTTAATCACATTCTTTTTAATGAAACTTGGTATTTCCATTTTAGCTTCAAAATAAAAATATTTTATTTTAAACGTCTCAATAAAATCTTTTAGATTTTTTTGAGGATGAGTTTTTTTCCAAATGTTAAATGGAATCCAATTATTATATGCATGATCATCAAAGGCTCGAAATTGAGATTCTTGTAATAGTACGTTTGGGTTTCCTAATGTGAAAATAATCGGATATTGGGAATACTGCGATAGTTGAATGATATTGTTTTTAATAATAAGCATATTATATCGTGGCATTAAAGGAATCTCTATTAAACTTTGAAAACTCATTATTATAGGTATTTTACCATTAAGCATCTCATTTGATTTTTCTAAAAATTCATTGCTTTCAGAAAATGTCATTGCAGTTTTATTCCTATATATTTGAATTATACTTATGTAAATTAGGCTAACAGACAACATAATACAAAATATATAATTTACAGTTGTCCATTTTTGAATATATTTAATTAAATCAGATAAAATAATTAGAATAAATACCACATATATTGCACTTAATGCTTCAATAAATTGATTGCTATCCATTAATTCTCTAAAGATTGTTGCTGAGGTTGCACCTATAATTATAATGCAAAAGACTAATAATGCAAATAATCGGAATTTAGAGCCAATTATAGGTGATAAAACAATAAAGTATAATAAGAAAAGTGAACTAATCACTCCAAAATGAATACCTATTGTTGGTATGGCATAATGTATGAAATTTGAAATAATGATTTTGCATTTTAAAAATAAATTTCCATGGATACCTTTGAAAATGCCTAATGTAATTGTATTACTTACTTCTTTACTTGTTGAATTAACTGTTGGGTTTAAATAATACATTAATATAATTGACAGAAATACAGTTAAAACTGTACATAAGATAAACATTTGTTGTTTTATGTTTTTTATTTTATTTATTAGAATAAATAAAATTAGAAATAAACAAATTCCACCAATTATTCCAGGTAAAAAAGTAATTGAGAAAATAGGAATTGAGGCTAATATAATTAATCCAATTTTCCAGTGATTATTTTTTATTAATATGAATGATAAAAGTAAAATACAATAAACAAAAGAAAGTTTTTGACCAGCAATTTCTAGGATTCCCCATATATTATTTGCATTAATACCTAAAACATTTATTCCTGAAACAAAAAGAAGTGAAATAGATGTTAAATAGAGAATAATTTTGTTGTTTATATACTTTTCAAATAAAGACATTATTCCCAAAACATAAACTGAAACTAAGACGATTAATACTACAATGTAATAACTTGTAACGGAGTTTATATGGAATAAATTTCCAAAAAAGGCAGATAACCAAAGTTCTGCGAAGTGATAAGGGATTAGCCCTGTTCTATATTTGGGGATAAAGTAATTTAAATCATTTGGACCTGTTTCAATACCCCATAATCTTAAAGAATCAATATTCGCAGAATATCGATATATATCAATAAATAATGGTTTGATTTCTCCTTTGTGAAAATCAAAATAGAATTGACTTTGAAATAAAAAAAGAGTAAGAAAAATAATGATTGACCATAATATTTCAACTTTTATAATTTTTAGATTTATTTTCTGAAATGAGATGGTATTTTTTCGAAACAAATAAATGATTGTTAAGAATATGGGTAATAATGCAAAATTTATTGTTCGTCCATGAGCTTTTATTATAGAATAAAAAAATACAATAGAGATAATTCCAATTATATAGATGATAAATAATTTTAAAAAAAAATCTCCTTTAAAATCATAAAAACCGATTAATAACTTACCAATAACAAAGATTATAAGCATTGAAAATATTCCGAATAATAATTGTGTAAAGAATAAAGTCCACATATTTTATTTTATTTTAATAAAGGTATTATGAGTTCTTGGAGAAACGATTATTTTTTTTGCATTTATTAAAAAGTAATTAGGTATTGTTACACTCGATTTTATATAAACATATTTGATGTTATAATGTTTAATAAAAGAGACTAAATTGTGATTTATACTCTTTTGTTTCCATAAAATAAGGGGCGTTTGTTTATAATACGTAAAACTATCAACTACAGAATTAATTTTATTTACGATAAGATATAATTCGGGATTACCTAATGTAAAATTTATGTTTTTATTCGTATACTGATTTATCATATTTAAATCATTATGGTCAGTCCAAAATGTGAAATTAAATTTTTTGTATCCATTTGAATCTAAATATAAAAGAATCATAGCATTTTGTGAATTTATCTCTTTTTCAACCTTTTTAAGGAATTGAGAGTCTTCTGTATACCAATTTTCACCTATATGTTTGCGATTTACATCCCAAAATATTGAATAAGATGATAATAATATAATGAGATATATAAATAAGTTTTTTATCTGACTGTTGATTATTTTCGATTTAAGTAAGATTGATGTACCTAGAATAAAATAGACAATTAAAAAGATAAAACTATTATTTGCAAATTGATTTCCATCGGTAAATCCCAGAAAAATTGAAGATGTTGTAATTCCACAACCTACAATAAACAAACTTAAGATGGAGAGTTTGTTGTTCTGTTTGAAAAGTATTATACTTAAAAGTATTGATGGAGAAAATATGATTCCAATACGTAAAAAGTAGACTATTGCATTTTTAATGAATGGGATAAAATTAGTTGTAATTATATGATTATCTCGGTAAAATTTTTCAATAGCAAATTTTAGAGCAAAGCCATTTGAAAAGCTTGATTTATTCAACGCATAAAATGTAAAGTATAAGCAGAATGTTAATCCAACAACAATAATTAAAAGGACTATTCCCTTTTTGGGGGTAATTTTATTAATCAAGAGATAACTGTAAAATAAAAGTAATCCACCCCAAACTGGGGGTAACAACCCAATAGAAAAAATAGGAATACATGTCAGTATGCTAAAAGCTAAAAAATCTTTTCCTTGTTTTAATAGGATGAAAGACAGTAAAATATAGGGTAAAACAAATGCATATTTCAGCCCAAATAGACCCATGATCGACACATCAGCTACAATTTTTGAATATCTTAGAAGAGGTATTAAGTCATAACTATGAAGTGAAATCCCCGATATAAACAAAAGTAAGATTGAGAAAAAAAACAATTTCCATTTTTCAATAAAAATATCATGGAATAATGAAATGATACCCAATAAGTATGTAGAAATAAGTATTGAACATGTTAGAAGGTAATATGAACTTAATGTTGATATAGAAAATAGTTGTGAAAAACTTGCTGTTAGCCATAATTCAGGATAATGGTATGGATCTAATCCGTTATTATATGGGTTTACTGAAAAAATATTGCATTCAGTAAAATAACTTTCAATACCCCACATTACTTGGGAATTACTTATAATTGAATACCAATACGAATCAGAATGTAATGATTTGAAAGAATTGGAGAAGAAGTCAAAATAAAACCAACTTTGATATAAAAATATGAGAGTAAAAATACTTGAGATTAATAGTATATCATTTAAAATATATTTAAATTTTATTGTTGGCTTAATTAAGTAATTACGATAATAAAATAATACGAATCCAATAATTGGAAATACTATTATTAATATTGTTTTTCCATTCGATTTGATTAATGCGTAAGTAATTGTAATAAAAAGAATTCCAGTTATTAAGGATGTGAATATTCTAAATAATTGATTAGAGCTACAATTAATAAATGATGTTACAATTCTTCCCAAAAAATAAATAAATAAGCTTGAACTAATACCTAAAAGTAAATAGTAAAGAAATAAAACAAACAAAAGAATCTATTTATTAAGTGTTTAAATTAATATATTTACATCCCAAATATAACACAAAATGATTAATAAAAAATTCAATCTAAAGCAGATTCTAATTAAATATCCGTATTTAACTATTGGTTTTTTTGTTACAATATTCTTTATTGTTTGTGCCTACTTTTTACCCATTCAATTTGAGGAGAATGATGATATAACAATGCTTTTATTGGCTTCAGGTAAATATTCAGGGACTCCTGATGCTCATTTGTTTAATATTAATTATTTGCTAGGTCTATTAATTTGTTTTTGTTACTCAATTACTCAGAAAATAGAATGGTATAGTGTTTTTTTTTCCGCCATTCATATAATTTCAATTTCGGTTATACTTAAATATTTTTTAGTAGACAAAAGTGATTCTATCGTTTTTAAATTATTAATAACATTTATAATACTTCTTTTTGAAGTTTTTTTTATTACTAATTTCCAATTTACTACAACATCCACTCTAGCATGTATGGCTGCGGTTTTATTATTATTAGAATATAATAAACTATATTCCTTTTTATGGGGATTAGTTCTGCTATGTATAGGAATAATGATTAGAAAAGAATCTTCATTATTAGTAATAGTTTTATCTATGCCTATCTTTTTAATGTATATAGTGAATAAAAAAAAATCTTTTCTTGTTATTATTTACATATTCTTTATTTATATTTCTTGCATTTCAATTAATTTTTTTGCTTTTAAAAATAAAACGTGGGAAAACTTTTATCTTTATAGAAATGAAAAGGCAAGTATTATTGATAGCCCAAGATCTCAATTACTAGATCAGAATACAAAGATTAATTCTAGTGAATTATTTTTATTCTTGTCAAATTTATATGACCCCAACATATACTCTTTAGAGAAAATAAAAGAAATTAATGCTGAAATTAATAATAAGACAATTAATATAATAACACATGGATTAATTGAAAATTTTAAAAGTTTTGTAATTGGAAATTATAATAAATATTTGCCTCCTGCTCAGTGTTTTATGTATTTCCTTCTCATCTTTTTTTTTCGCAATGAAAATAGATGGAATAAATTTATTTTAGGATTAGTACTAACTTCTTTTATTTTAATAAATTGTTATATCCCTATCTACTTAACGTTTAAGCTTCGTGCATTTTTTTCTTCAATTTTTATTGTATTTGTTTTGTTTTCCATCTTTTTTAAATCGCCATCTTCATATTTGTTTAAATGGATTACTATCTATGTCTTTTTTGTTTTTGCAAGTTATGTCTATCGAAACGTTAACAATACGAGAAAGTATAATCGAATAAAAAAAGAATGTTATAATAAACAGAAAAAACTAATTGATAATTATAACGGAACAATTTTACCGAATAGTGGTGCCTTTGTAATAGAAGGAATTTCACCTTTTTCAGTATCTCAGAATATTGAAACGCAAAAAATATATAGTATGGCATTTGTTGAGTCTCCATTAAATAAACATAAATGCAATTCATTCAAAGAATTAGTAAATGGTCCAGCAATTTTTATGGGTAATTCATCATTACAATCAATTCCTAAAATGCTTATACAATCAATTGAAAGACATTATCATATTAAAGCTAAATATAGAATCATTGCACAAGATTCATCAAATACTATTGTTCAGTTCTATAAATAAACTTTGACTGACTTGGTTCAGATATTATTACTTTTGATTGTATTTGTTTAATGAATTGTGGAATTTCGACACCATTCATAAAGTAAAAATATTTTAGGTGAAAATGTTCGATAAATGTTTCTAAGGTATGAGTTGAATCAATTTGTTTCCAAACAATTACTGGCGAAAATTGCGAATAATAAAAACTATCGGCATAATTCATATAATTGTATTCTTTATAAAATTCTACATTGCCCGAAGGTGTAATTAATGGTATATTGTTTTGTTGATGTATTTTAATTAATTCCTTATCGAATACAGAATAAGCACTTCGTATACTTATAGCGTTTTGATAGTATTCTTTATTGTAGAAGACTAGAATTGGGGCTGGGTTTTTTGATACTATATTTGAAACTCGATTTACAAATGTGGGATTTCCTTCTTCAATAAAATAAGATGTTTTTCCGTCAACTGCATTGAGTGCTGAAAAAATAAATAGTGAGCATAAGCAGAGTATCATTAAGAACGTTATAAACGAAGAACGTTTATTTAGTGAAGTAAAAACCATTGCAAAATCAACAATTAGAATACAAACAATAAATACTCCAATATTTGATGTAAATTGTGTTGAGTCGGTTAAAGAGTGCGTTATGGTTGTTGTAACCGCTGCACAAAAAAGCATTATTGAAGCAAAAAACCAATTCGCTTTATTCCATTTATTAATCAATAATAATGGGACAAAATAGGGGATATAAAACAACGCAATTTTTATGTAATAATTAATAATATTACCTCCAAATTGTTTTAATGTTAAAAAGATATTTCCATTGCTTTGTGTGAAAATTGAATAAATCTGATTCGATGCGTATTTATTGGTATAGGATTGTCCGAAAAATCGATAGAATAAATAAAATAAGATAATTTCAAAAACTATTAAACTTATTATAATTTGTGTTTCCTTTTTTGTTAATTCAACTAATTTTAGAAAATAATTACAGAAAAGGAATAGAATAGTTCCACCCCATATTCCAGGTAGCATTCCTACAGAAAAAATTGGAGAAAGCGTAAGAACAATAAAACCAATGTAATGGTTCTTTTTTGAAAAGAGAATTGTTGCTAATAAAATAAAAATATACGAAAAGCTAAATTTTGTGCCAGAATAACCAATAATTGAAACGATAGAATGCCACCACGATTCATATAAAAACCCTAGATTGTAATAAACTGGAAAAAATAAACCTGAGACACCAAGCAGAATGAAAGAAATTATTAATAATAAAAAGATGTTATTAATCTTCTTCTCAAAAAGGCTTGAAATACCAATAAGCAATGTGCCATTTAAAATAGGGGATACAATTAGGATATATGAATTTGTTGTTGCACAATTAAACAGTTGTGAAACTAGAGCATTCAGCCACAATTCGGGGTAATGGTATGGCATTAGTCCAAGTTTCCCTGGAAAGAAGTTATTCATTGCAGGGAAGAAATTCTCTGTCCCATAAAGTTTTAAAGAATCACTTACAGACGCATAAAAAAAGTAATCGCGACTTATGGGTTTAAATATGAGAGAGTGAATATCTACGTAAAAATATAGCTGAAAAAAGAATAAAAGACTTGTAAAAAGAATGACAATAGCATAATCGGCAATTATTCCCGATAAATTTATTTTGTTTTGTTTTATTATGTTTTTGTAATGAAAAATGAGGTAACCCCCAATAGGTAAAACTAATAGATTGATTGTCTTACCTTGAGCTTTAATAATTGAATATATAACTATGATAATGGAAAACCCAATAATATTTGAAAGGAAATTTCGAAAAAATCGATTGATTATTCTAGGATATAACGATAGAAATCCTCTGCCTATTGAAAAAATAAAAATGACAGATAAAACTAAAAACAAGTATTGTTCAACAATGATGTTTATCATTTAAAAGGAATTAACGGTCAATCTAATGATGGTTATACTTTTTAGAAATTTTATAAAATTCAAATGGTAAAACGAATAAATCTCTTTTGGTTATTTTAGTTTTTCCAATTTCTTCCCATTTCTTGAGTGGAACTTCAATGAGGATTTCTGTCGAATAATTATTCCTTACTCGTGCCAAAAGTTCAACATCAAATAACCATTTTGAATAAAACGGTTCAGAAAAAATATCTTTAGCTAAATCAGTTTCAATTAATTTTGCACCACACTGACTGTCATAAACTGGCATTTTTAGGACTAAAGATGCTATTGTTGCGAAAATTCTACCAATATAGTGTCTAAATTGATTCCGTTTTATTTCTGCACCTAAGCGATTTAGTCTAGTTCCAAGAGCAAATCTATATTTGGAATTATTTTCTAAAGCATCTAAGAGATTGTAAATTTCATTTAAAGGCGTTGCTAAATCAGCATCAAAATAGCCAACGTATTTAAAAGGTTTCCACATTAAAGCTTCAGTTATTCCAATTCGAACACTTTCTGCTTTTCCTTTATTTGTGGAATTTGTAACAACTAAAATTTTGTTAGGAAATTCAGCTTTAAATTGCTTTAAAAGTATTTCAGTATTATCAATACTACCATCATTTATAAAACAAAAGCAAATTAAATTTTGCTCAATAAACTGTCTAAATTGGTATATGGGCAAGCGTAATTCTTCATTATATGCAGGAATTACAATGCAAATTGATTCTAAATTGAGATTTTCCAATTTTACCATTTTATATCTGTGATAACTGAATAAACACCACTTGATATAAGTATTGTGCTCAAAATAAAAAGTATAATATATTTCATTTTAAATTCTAAGATCTGTTTAATTGTCATAAGTGAACAGATTATAAGAAATGGAAATGCAAGTGTAATATATCGATTTTCATAAACTCTTAAATGAAATGCAAAGTATGCTATAATAAAAATTGGAATTCCAATAATACTTAGAAAATTGACATTCCAGTTTTTTCGATAAAACAATAAAAAGAGAATTGAAATATACCCGATTATAAATATAAATGTATTGTATAATGCATCAATAAATAGTAACCCAACATTAAAAGGATATTTTATTGAAACCAACGATGCTCCATGAATTTGTACTATTAATTTTTGCATAACTCTCATTCGATATGAAATATAATAATCAAACGGATGCTTCTCTTGTTGACACGAAATAAAACGCTCAAACATTTTTGTAGAAGACTGTGCAAATGAGTCTCTTTTTGTTTCAGAAATCTTTGGATTATTACTTTGCCAACAGTCATACCTTGCTTTTTTTAAACTATCGATTGTCAATCCATTCGTAAACATATTTCTATTTAATCGGTTTTTGAAAAAGATAGAATCATTTGGTCTTGAAATTTTAAATCCGTTTAAACATTCATCTGTCATAAACCATGAATGTTCTGAATTTTGATTCCACCATTGCCATTCAAGTCCAAAACTACGAATAAACATATACTGAGAATGCAATGCTTTATCTCCATCATACCATCCCGATTGTAATGGCATAAAGGTATTTGTTTTGACAAAATTTCTATAAGTCCAACTTCCAAAGATGATAAAAATAGGTAGTAAAAAAGAAAAAAAATGAATAGGTGTAATTTGTTTCTTTAGTAATAAAATGAAAAAATACAAACCAGCTAGACCAATAAAAGGAGCTATAAATGGACGAAGAAATACACACCAGGTTATGAATAAAGCAAATAAGATAATGTGTTTGAGTTTTCTTTTTTCAAGATAGGAAAGGTAAAAATATAATGATAGAATAATTGACGATAAGGCTAAACTTTCGGTATATAAACGATGATTATAATTTGCACAATACATTCCAGTGCCATATAAAATAAAGGCTCCATAAAATGCGAAATCAGATTTTATAATTTTTTTAGCTGAAATTGCTAGTAAATAACTTGAAATTGCTGAAAGGAGAACTTGTAATAATATGAAAATATTGAGTGTCCAATGTTGATTAAAGAAGAAACGTAAAGGAATATATAAAACACACATTCCAGGCATCCTATTTGTGTACGAAAATACATGCTTTGGTGAGCCTTCAAAGTAACTACCATATAGATACAAATTTTCACAATAAGATATATATTGTTTTGCATCACCTTTGAGTTGATATAAACCAATCGTATTTGGTGAATCAATCGATTTTAATTGTAGAAGTAAAATGAATTGAAACGTAAACGCAATACAAACAAATAGCAATATATTTGTTTGTAGAAAAACGTGCTTAATCCTTGTAATCATTATGCTTTGACTATTAAGAATTGCATATCGTAATTATATTACGAATATCACTTTCTGATAATTCATAATACAGAGGTAATCTAACAAGACAATCAGTATAGTAATCAGAGTTTGGTAACTCTCTAGAATCGTGTTTATCTTTATAAAAATCGCTTTTATGTAAGCTTTGATAATGAAATACGGCACTAATACTCTGTTTTTTTAATCTAGCAATTAATTCTGTTCTGATTTCAAGTGAAGAACATCTGAGATAAAAGATATGTCCATTATTTGTAGCAAAGTCTGGGATTTGTGGCAATGTAATGAGGCTAGTTTGAGATATACCATTTTTATATGTTTCCCAAATCCATTTTCTTTTTTCTTGTATGACTTCTATTGATTCAAGTTGAGCATACAAAAATGCAGCAAGTACATCTGATGGTAAGAATGATGATCCAGTATCTACCCAACCATATTTATTAATTTCACCTCTAAAGAATTCGGCCCTGTTAGTGCCTTTTTCCCAGAGTATTTCGGCTCTTTTTATAAATTGTTCATCGTTTATACTTAGCATTCCACCTTCACCACATTGAAGATTTTTTGTTTCATGAAACGAAAAACAACCTAAATGACCAATACTACCTAATGGTTTCCCTTTATAATAAGAATCAATCGCTTGAGCAGCATCTTCGACTACAAATAAGTTATATTTTTTTGCAAGATTCATTACAATATCCATATCGCAAGCAACCCCAGCATAATGAACTACAACAATTGCTTTCGTTTTGGGACTTATTTGACCTTCAATTGCAAGTTCATTCATTCCTGGATGGTCAGTTCTACTATCAATGAACTTAATTACAGCACCTTGTCGAATAAATGCCAATGCCGTTGAAACAAATGTAAACGATGGCATTATAACTTCATCACCTGGTTGTATGTTTAAAAGTAATGCGCACATCTCTAATGCATCGGTGCATGATGTAGTCAATAAACATTTTTTAAAGTTCCAACGATCTTCAAAATATTTTTGACATTTCTTAGTGAATGTACCATTACCAGAAATTTGTCGATATTTTTCAACAGCTTCGTGTATATATGTTAACTCGTTGCCTGTTAAATATGGTTTGTTGAAGGGTATGTTCATACTATAGTTGGAAATAGGGTTTATATTTGTTTAATAAATTTGGCGTTAGTAATAATTATTTAAAACATTGAATACAAATATAAAACAGTTCGAATATAGAATATGGTTTAATCTCAATTTAATTTGCATAGTCACTTGTTTGCCACGTTACTTTTCGGATTCAATTTTTGACTAATTTTAATTCCATAATTTTATTGCGAAATGGACAAAGGATAAAATGTTCAAATTTTATCCTTTTATGTAATTCATGATTGTACAATATAAGACAATCCGATATCTTTACATAAGGACTAGGAATATGAATATATGGCCCAGGATAAGTAAATAACCGATAACCAGATTTTAATTTTTTATACAAGAATTCTACCGTTTCATTGTTATTCATATTCATTTGAAATGGGGAATAAAAACCTATTTGTTTTAGTCCTATTCTATAATTTAAATAGCTATCATATTCAGATAGAAAAATAATCTTAGTATTATTTAAAGATTGAAATAGTTTAATGTCTTTTCCTATTTGTCTTTCAATGTCATACTCATAAATTAATCCATTATTAATTCTTTGTTTTATATCAAATCTAAGATCTCTAATTGTTTTATTATAGTTTAAAAACAATAATCCAATCCCTAGACAAATTAGATACTTAATTATCTGTTTATTTTTCGAATATAAATAAAGGTAATCTAAAGTAAAAAAAAGAATAAGAATAAAAATTCCTGAAATGTTTCTTAAATTATTTTCATGTGATCTTCCAAAAAAATATACCAATTGAATACATACTATACCATAAATAAATAAAATAATAGATTTATATTTACCATTCTGAATTAAAATATATAAACAAATAGGTAATCCCCAAACCAATATCCAAAATGATGAAAAAATAGAAATAGATGAAAAATCGATATGAAAATATGAAAATTGTTTTCCAGAAGAAGACATTATTGTTTTAAATATTCCAAAATGAAAAATAAAAACAATAATAGCTGGAATATATAATTTAAGATATTTTATCCAATCTTGATTTTTTTTAATTTGATCATAATTTTTAATAATTATTAAGCTTATTGAAAATAGGTATAAAATTAAGTATAAAAACCCAAATACATCATCCAACAGATAGAAGAGAGAGAATATTATGGATGTAAAAATGGATTCATAGCCATAATAAATCAACATTAATAATAGAGGTACCCATAAATCCATTCTCAAGGGTGTAACATTGGGGGAGGAAATTGGGCCGGCATAAATAGCAACAGCTCTAACTAGTAAGAGCACAATTATAAAACAGTATTTAATATTATTATTTGCAAATAATTTATTTGCAAGTGTTTTATATAAGAAAATCCAACATGTGAAAAGAATTATCATTATTAATTGCATTTGATATAACAGAAAATGCATTTTAAGCATTACGGCAACAAAAAATGTTGTTATCAAGTTATATAAAATATAAAAACTTCCAATTTTTTCACCTTGTAATAGTTTATTGGCTGGACCTATTAGAAATCCATAATCATATATACTTGCCTCATTATTAATTAATATTCCAAAAATGATCAGAAACCCAAAGAAAATGATATTTAAAATAATTAATAAAACGTATGAAAACTTAAGTTCACTTATATAAAAAGCAAAATAAGATATTGCAATACCAAGTAAAAATACAATAATACTAATAAATGAAAAAGTAGTTAAATTATAATAATATTGGTGTATAAATAATAATAATAATGGAATAAAAGCATATAAATAATACATCCAATGTATTATGTTTGATATATAATAAATCCTTGACGATATACTTATATAATAAGATGCTATTAGGAATATTGGCATCGTAAAGGTCATAATATAAAGTTCGATTCCATCACAATTTAAAACGTTCGGAATTAACCACGGAGAAATTTCTTTTAAATCTATTGAATTCAAATTTGTGTGTATGATTTTTTCTCTAAAAATCATATAAGTTATATAAAATAATAATGATAATCCTAAAAGGATATATGCTTTTAGGATATTAAATTCAAAACCTAGTTTATCTTTTGTGGTTTTTATTTTCATTTTAGTATAGATTAAATCGTAATGTAATTAATCATGCGAGTTGAAAAAATAGATTGTTTATTTATCATTTCCATAATTGCATTAACAATTAATTCCAATATTGTTGCAAAATATTATTAAACTATAATTTTGTGTTTACAAAAAAACATTGATTGGAATCTGTCTTAAACAATGTTTTATAATATTTTTAATATTTCGTTGTGTCAAAAGTACGCATATTATTGTAATACGAAAGTTTTTTAGCAAAAACTAAAAAAGCCATCATATTGTTTGATCTTCTCTTTTTATATGCATAGATCGATAAATGCAATTGTGTTTGATTATCAGTGATAAATCTATTCATTAAGTCGCTTCATCTTTAAAATATTCAGATTAAACGTCCCTCACAGCTAATTAATTTATTATTTCAAAATGCAGATTATTATATAAGTTGTTACTTATTTCTTTCATTTCTTCACCTGTTTTGAATTTCATAAACAAGATGGTGCTTTTTTGGGCAACATAATTTTCGACATAATAATCGGGTTTCCATAATCGGAATTCATTAATAACATTGCTTAAAATAGGCTTGTCTAATATAAGATCGGTAATATATCCTTTACGTAAACTGCTTATACAATGACGAGCATAAAAACCATTTGGATTAGTTTGTTGGATAGGGTTTTCAATTTTACCAGTTATAACCTCAATGATAGATTTTGCATAATTAAAACCAGTTGCGTGTTCTATAAATTTCAAATACAAATCGCCAGGAGGACGTCGGCATACTTCAATGATGTATACTTTGCCGTTTTTAATGATACATTGTATATGAAATAATCCATCGCAAAGGTTTAATAATGAAACTGTTTTTTCAGAGAATTGAATGAGTTGTTCAATTTCACCTTCCGATATTGAGCCAGGGGTTGATGTTCCCGAAACCCAAAATTCGTTAGGCTGATAGTATTCGTCGTCGGTAAAATAAAATGCTACTTTCCCATTTTGAATAAGTGCCGAAAATCCATGTCCAGTTCCTTCAATAAACACTTCAATAACAACTTTCTTTGCTCTTGATATATCAAAAGCTTTTTTAATTGCAGATTCCCACTCTTCATTATTTCGTATTATTGAAATACCTTTACCACCAGTTAAATCTATTGGCTTTATTATGACAGGAAATTCAAATTTTTTAATGCTTTCAATCGCTTCTGTTTGCGATGAGAATCCTTTAGCTTTGGGTACTGTTAGATTATTTTCAATGCAAAATGCACGAAATCTATCTTTATGGTGAATTGTTAAACAATTTTCGAAAGTATCATGTCCAGGAAGACCCATTTTTTCGGCAACATAAGAACTCGTTATAGCAGAAAAATCGTTACATCCAGCACAAATTGCCGATATAGAATGTTTTTTTGCCAATTCTAATATTTGTTCTTTGTTTGAAAAATCGGCAGCTTCATATAAATCACTATGTTTATGTCCAAGTTCTTTGGCAAAATATCCAGTGGTGATAACAAAAAATCCCATAGCTTTTGCTGCTTCAATCAAAGGAATTTCGGAGTATCCGCCTCCAGCTATTAATAGTTTTGGTTTTATCATTTAAATACTTTAACGATTAAATTTTAATATACATAATACTAATTAATGCATTTATTTATTACATCAGATTTCAAATGTAATTATTTTTATTCTTTAGTTAAGAATATTTTAAGGATAGAATAAAAAATCAGCTTATTTGTTTATCGTTTTTTGCAAAAAGGGGTTAATCTTTTTGCTTTTTTTTTATCTTTGATGTTTTAATAGGAACAAAAAGAATGACAATAAACAAAAGAATTATTAGACTTGGCTACTGAGAAATAATTTAATAAGAAATTTTGCAACTACATCATTTTTTATCATTAATTGCTAATTTAAATGAAATTTAAATGCAAAAGTATAAAAAATAATTCGTCCCACTGATATTAATCTAGGTGTAACTTTGTTCTTTTAACGTAAAAAATAGATGTAGTTGTAATGTTTGTTTTTATGTGTTACACATTAGTTAAATAACTAAATTAATCAATAATTATGGAAAACAAAAAGGTATTATCTGTTTTATTATTATCATATTATAGTGGAAATCGCATTATTACAGCATATGAAAAACTTTCACTCTTGTTCTCTGATAATTCTATTCCCTTTGAATTAATAATAATGGATGATGGGTCGAGAGATGATTCTTATAATATTGCCCTTGAATTAGAAAAAGGTAAGGAAAATGTTTTTGCGTATCAGTTAAGTAAAAACTGCACTTCAGCTATTTCGGCATTCGCTTCTTTAGACGTTGCAAACGGAGATTGTGCAATAATTATTCCCGATGATGAACAATTTCCATATATTCATATTGTTGAATTATATAAATTATGGGAAAAGGGTGAAAAAATTATTATCCCCTACCGAAGCGAACGTTATGATAATTTTTGGAAAAATAGTTTTTCTTCTCTTTTTTATTTTATTATTAATCGAATTTCAGATATTACCTTTCCTAAAGGTGGAGCAGATATCGTGTTTTTAGATAGGGAGGTTTTTGAAGTTATTGTTAAAAAAATAAGACCAAAGAATACTTACTTTACAACCGAGGTCTTTAAATTAGGGTTTAATCCATATTTTTATCCTTTTATAAGACCAAAAGGAATAAATGAAAAATCAAGATGGTCATTTAATATGAGATTAAAGTTAGCTTCAAATATTTTATATAGTAGTTCTTCATTTCCAATAAAGGTTATCTCATATTTAGGGCTGTTTTTTTCTGTTTTTTCATTTTTAGTCTTACTCTTTTATATCTTATCTAAAATATTTCTTGATCAATCGACCCTCGGATACCAACCAACAGGTTGGGTTTCTACTGTTGTCTTTTTGTGTTTTTTTTCAGGATTAATTCTCTTTGCTTTAGGCGTAATTGCAGAGTATATTTGGCGTATTTATGAAGAAGTTAAAGATAGACCTGATTATATAATTAGAAAAAAGGATTAGACATTATACCTAATCAAAATGATGCATCCACAACTATAATAGGTGTCTCGGCACTAAAAAGTGAAAAAAGGTGAAAGTGTGGAAATATTGTTTAACAAAGTCAGAACATGCCTTTGATATACTCGTAATAATTGAAGCAAATAATTATATTGCCCTTTATCTTATCCGAATAAATTTACTTCCAGTTGATGTTGAAACAATCATAGTGTCAATTTTATTTACAATAAAGTTTGGTATTTGAACACTGTCGTGAAAGTAAAAATATTTGATTTTATACTTTTGAATAAATGTCTCAAGAGAATATCTTTTCCCTTTGTCCCTCCATACATTTAGTGGAGTCGTATGAAAATAGAAAATACTATCTTCATACGATAATTTCCCCTTTTTTAAGTATACTTCAGGATTTCCAATTGTATTTATAATCGTTTTGTTCGTAAATTGAGTTATAGATAGGATTCCATTTGAATGTAGCCAATGATTTCCATAAACCAATGAATTATTAAGTCCATCATATAATGGTGCTTTTATTGATGGGAATGTTAAAATAATATAAGGAGGAGTTACTAGTAAAGGAGCCGCTTTTTTAGAAAGTTCTATATCATTGTTTATTCTTAAAATATTATTTGTACCAATTATTCCTGGAATATTTATAAAAATTAAATAGTATACAATTGTCAAACAAATAATATTATACTTGTTTTTAGAAATAAGCATATCAGAGATAAGAACAATGATGTATATGCCTATTAAAACCTGTATTGAATCTAATAATTGACCAGAGTCAAAAAGATGGCACATAATTTTTGAAGCAAAAGCACCTGAAATTACCATACAAAAAAGAAGAATAAATAGATATATATTCTTCTTAAAAGAATTAATCATTAATAGTAAAAAAAGAGAAAGAAGTATAGTTATATCTTTTATTTGATAGAATACTTTAGGCGTAATATTATAAATAAGATTAGCTATAACTATCTTAAAATTCAAATATGAAATGTTGTTTGTTGCTCCATTAAAAAGAGGAGAATGATATATCGATGACGAATGTATGGTGTTTGTATTTGATTTATTAAGTGAATAAAAAAGTAAAAAGAGGAGTAAATTTATAAAGAGTATTGAAAGTAGAAGTAAAGGTTCTTTAATGTTTTTGTTTTTATCTAGGATATATTTAATAACCAAAAAGGAAAGGAATCCTCCAATTATTGCGGGCATTAAGGTTATTGAAAAGAAAATGATAGTAAAGAGTAAAATGCTACCAATAAGCCAATTTTTTTCTTTAATTAAATAAAACGATAGTAAGAAAAAAACATTAATAAATGCCATTTTTTGTCCAAAATAGCATACAATAGTCCAACAACGATCTCCTAATATAAATGGTAGTGGAATTGCTAGTAAAAGTAAGATTATGCGTTTATAGTTTGTTTTTTCAAAAAAAGAACAAATTCCAATTATTGAAAAACAGACTAAAAGTGGGAGTGTAATAAAGTGGTATACATTTGTAGTTGAGTTCTTGAATATTTGAGAGAAAAAGGCAGTTGTCCATAATTCGGGATAATGATAAGGAACAGCACCACAGCTTTTTTTAAAGAAAAATGGAATCCAAAAATTTGCATTTTCTAAACATAAATCCTTTAAAACATTGCTCGAAAACCCATAATTTAATGTATCAATAAATAATGGTTTTATTTCGTTGTGTTCGAAATCAAAGTAGAACCAACTTTGATAAGCAAAAACGATTAGAAAAGGAATAATCGACCAAAGTATTTCTTTTAATGATTCTTTAAATTGAAAAATTGGAGCCTTAATGAAAAAATGTTTGTAATAATATATTAAAATAACGATAGTGGGTAAAAGTAAAATGTTTACCGTTTTTCCTTGCGTTTTAATTACTGAGTAGAAAAGAACAATAGATGTAATTCCAATTACATATGTGACAAATAGACGAAAGAACAACCCTCCTGAAATTGAAAAAAAACTAGTTATTAATTTTCCAATTGTATAGGTAATGAGTAAAGCTAAAATCCCATATACTAATTGAGCAAAGAATATAGAATATATATACATAGTTAATTTTTTGGTATAAAAAACATTACAGTTTCAACTACACCTTCGGTATAATGACGAAGGTATAGATTATAGTCGTTTCTTATTGCAAAAACTTGCTTTGGTATTTCAATTAAATCAGTTCCTTTATGATAAACACAAATTGCAAGTCGAGGATGGTATTTAAGAATTGTTTGTGTTGCTCCTTCAATAGCAATACTTTCGCTCCCTTCAATATCCATCTTTATATACGTTACTTTCTCTTTGATTAAATCATCAATCGTATCAGCTTCAATAACTATAGAACCATTTTCTGAAACTTTACTCGAAGAACCCAATTCATTTTCGAATCGAAGAGTTTCTTTTTTATTTGATGCTCCTAATTCTAGATATTCAATATTCGAATAGTTTTGAAGCAATACTTTCGCTTTTTGTAGATTTTGAGATTCTGGCTCTAAAAAATATATTTTGTTAAAATTAGGACATCGTTTAATAAATTCGTTACTCGTATATCCATCAAATCCACCAATATCTACAAACACTTCATCATGACTGTTTAATGCTAGAAAATCCTCAAAATATTGAAGATGTTGAATATCACTAAAAATCGACATCTGCGAAAGGTCATAGTTAATTCGGAAATTTAGAATTCGTTCGAAAGTATTTTTCGAAATCTCATCGACTAGATGAGAAAATATGTATTCATAATTAGACATCTCCTTTTCAAAAGTATTATGAAAGCCATCCCAAAATTCAATGTTCTTAATTTGAAGATTTGAATCTCTTAAAAATGAAAAGTAATCTAGACATTTTAATGAATGGATTTCAATGTTTCTATTAACTGTAATTGGAACATTTCCGATTATTGCCGAAAGTACAATTGTTTCTTTAGGAACTTTAGTTAAGTTTTTTATTATAGGTTTTCCCATAAAAAACTCATCTAAAGTGAATTCATCAATAAAAAAATCTATTGCAATAAGTTCGGCTACACTTTTTGCATAGTTATTTCTGCCAAGAATATATCGTGGTTTACCTGAGTGTAGGAATTGTTCACATAAATGTTTTGTTGCAAATTCTACTTCCTTGTTTAAACTAATTTCCATATTTAAACCATTAACATTTTATCCACGTTTTATCTAAATCCGATTTCTGAATTGCATGTGTTAGTTTTAAACTTTCACATGCGTCGTATACAGTAAAAATGAGATCGGAATTTTGCTTTTTATTTGTTTTATATTCAGTTAAACTACTAACAATATCACAATAATAATTTGCAAAAGCTTCGATAAAACCAGCTGGATGTCCAGCTTTAAATCGAGAATAGCGATCTTGCGAAGCTATTTGTAACGATGCTGAACCTTTGTCTATTTTATGCCGATTACCCATATTGTCGCAATATACAAATTCTTCGGGATGTAATTGAAGCCATTCGACGCTTCCTTTTTCTCCAAAAATACGAACTTTAAGTCCATTCGATTGTCCTAATGCTGTTTTCCCATACCAGAAGTTACATGTTACCTTGTTAGTGTATTCTGCAATACATTGAACGTTATCGATTATTCCAGAGAAATTGCCATAATTATTTTGTAGTGCGACTAATCGAATAGGTTTTTCAGCAATAAGAAAGTCAACCATATTATGTAAATGTACACCTAAGTCGAGTGAAACAGTTGGAATTTCACCATCCTCTAAACGCCATTGTTGAGGTATTTGAGCCTTTCCATCAGGAGTGATTCGTAAAAAGCCTTCTTGTGGCATTTCGATGTGGACTTGTTGTATTTTCCCTAAAACATCATTCTTAATCATGTGTTTTAGTTCTCGAACCATTGGATAGCCGGTGTAATTATACGTAACAACTAAAAAGCCATTTTGTGATTCTACAACTTTTGCAATTTCATTTGCATCGAGTAATGAGTTTGTGAGTGCTTTTTCGCAAATAACAGGATAACCTTGTTTAATTGCTTCAATTATTATTTCAGTATGTGTTGGTGTTGGCGTTAAAATAACAACAGCATCAATTTTACCTTTTTCTTTTTGTAATAAATCGACCCATGAATTATATACTCGTTCAGGAGTAATTCCATATTCATTGCCTGTTTTTGTGTTTACGTCGATATGTCGGCTGAATGCTCCACATACAACTTCGAAACGAGAGTCCATTTCTGCAGCAATTTTATGGGTACGCCCTACTGCAGAATTTATTCCACCTCCAATAAAACCAAGTTTAAGTTTATTCGACATCACAATTTAATTTATTTTGAATAACATAAAGTGGACGATCTTTTACTTGTTTAAATATTTTTCCAATATATAAACCAATAAATCCCATACAGGCGAGAAGTAATCCACTTAAGAAAAATAAAGAAACAATAATACTGGTCCAGCCAGGAAATGGCGTTTTTAAAAAGAAATATCGACAAACAATGAAAAGTGCAAATACGATAGATAAGATACTCATAGCCAATCCCATTTTAAAAAATAATCGAAGTGGCTTGTCGGAATATGAAACAATACTTTCGGATGCTAAATGAAGTCGTTTACTGAAATTATATGACGTTTCTCCATGAGGTCTTTCAGCATGGGTTATTTCTAATTCATATTGGTTAAATCCCAACCAGTTTCTCATTAACCCAAAATTTCGAAATTCTTCACGAAATTTTGTTACATTGTCTATAAATTGTTTTGAATAAATACCAAAGTTTGCAACCTCAGGATTTAATTTTTGATCGGTTAAATAGTCAAAAAGTTTAGCGAAAATTTGTGATGTAAGTTGTTTGAAAAATGTATCTTTTCTTTGTACCCTTCGTCCAACAACTACATCATAGCCTTCCAAAGCCTTATTATATAACTTCAAAATTTCCTCTGGTTGATCTTGTAAATCGCAATCCATAACAACGATCCATTCGCCTTTAGCATGATCTAGTCCAGCAGTAATGGCATAATGTTGACCGAAATTCCGTGAAAGATTTATTCCTTTTACTCTTGTATCTTTTTGTGCAAGTTCAGATATTGTTTGCCAAGCACCATCGGGGCTTGCATCGTTTACTAAAATGATTTCAAAATCAGGATTAATAGTTTCAAGTGTAGACTTTAGTCTCAAATATAATTCAACTAAGCATATTTTGCATCCATATACAGGGCTAACGATTGATATGTGCGGCATATTTTGCATTTTTAAATTATAGCCAAAAATGATAACAATATTTTTTTTCAATCACTGCAAATCCACATTTTTCATATAATCCACAAGCGGCTTCGTTTTTTGCTTGTGTGATAACCTGAGCTCTCGTACATTTTTTGTTTGAGAAATATGAAATAGTTGCATTAAGTAATGCTTTCCCAATTCCTTTCCCTCGCATAGATTCTTCAATTCCGAATAATCCAATGTTCCCAACCGAGTTTTTACTACTTACTGTAACTATTCCAGCTAATGTGTTTTTTTCATAATAGACAAGTATATCATCTGCAATTTCTTTCGAAACCGATTTTTGGATCCAAGTACGATAAAGTTTTTCAAATGAATTAGATGGAAAATTTTTATCAAGATTAAATCGAGAAAAAACACCACACTGTATAGCTATATTCTCAAGTTCTTGACTAACCATAGCCCCTGAATACAGTGATATCTGTGGATGAATATTTCTCTCCGATGGCAAACCAATACTATAAAGACAAGCAACATCAGCTAAATGGACATCCGTTTTTGAAGGAAATTGGTCTATATGAATGGGGGTTTTCCAATATGCTAAATGAACATCTTCTGCTTTCATTTGAGTAGTCATTTCTTCTATTTCTACAATTTTCAATGTTTGCGGAATAACAGAAGCAACTTTAAATTTGAAGAATGCACTATCCCAATCAAGAATATTGAAATTATTCATCGTTATTTTCAAAATTTAAAGCTGTTTTAATAATAAACCGTGGTCGTTGTTTTACGTTTTCAAATGTTTTGCCAATATATAATCCAACAATTCCAATTAACATAATAATGATTCCTGAAAATAGCCAAATTGAAAGGGCTAATGTAATCCATCCCATAACAATAATTTCGCCCATTAAATATTTTACAAAAAATACTCCTGCGGCACCAAATGCAAATAATGAAATGAGTGCTCCTAATTTTATGGTTAATACAAGTGGCTTTTGAGAAAATGAAAGTACAACATCAAGTCCCAATTTCATTAATCGTTTGAAATTGTATGATGATTTCCCTTCGGTTCTTGAGGCGTGTTCAATATCTATAGCAGTTTGTTTAAAACCAACCCAACGTACCATTGTTGGAAAATAGCGCATACTGTCACCCATATTGCAAATTGCAGTAATTACTTTGTTATGATAAATCCCAAAGTTTGCAATCGTGCTGTCTTGTTCTGTATCAGTTAAGTATCCTAAAGTGCTGTAAAACATTTTAGATGCAAAAACTTTGAAAAATGAATCTTGTCGAGTATGACGACGAGCAAGAACGACATCATATCCTTGTTGGGCTTTTGCATAGAGTTTTGCAATTTCTTCAGGTTGATCTTGTAAGTCGCAATCCATTACAACAACCCATTCACCTTTTGATGATTCTATGCCTGCAGTTATAGCATAATGTTGACCAAAATTGCGTGATAAATCGATTCCTTTTACTCTTGAATCTTTTTTTGTGATTTCTTCAATTGTTTCCCAAGCATTATCAGGACTTGCATCATTAACTAAGATTATTTCAAAATTACTAGAAATATTCTCTAATGAATTTTTAAGTCTTAAATACAATTCTGCAAGACAGGTTTTACAACCATAAACAGGAGCTACAACAGAGATGTGAGTTAATGACATGTAATGTACTTTTGTGTATTTTTAGCGAAGATATGAAATTTTAAGAAATAATTTTATTTTAGTAAATATTCTTGTCCTATTTCAAAGACTAAGTTTTACTTTTAGCGTTTTATTTTATTAATTGAATTTAAAGATCTCAAAAAAATGAATATGCTTAATCGATTGTTTTATTCAAGTATACTTTTTCCCATTCTTGTTTTAATCTCATGTTCACAAAAAGATGTTACTACTGGAATTCAGCGTGAATATTTTGCTGATGGAACGTTGAAAACGGAAAGAACAATGAAGGATGGAATTGAATTTGGCCCAACTAAAAGCTATAATTATGAAGGGAAGTTGGTTAAACGTGTTGATTATGTTAATGGAATTATTGATGGGAAATCTGTTACTTACAATCCTAAAACGGGACTACCGATAATGAGTGTTTCGTATAAAAATGCAATTCAAGATGGTCCGTTTTTACAATATTATGTTGATGGTAAAGTGTATCGCGAAATGAACTATTTGAAAGGAAAAGGAGAAGGGATTTTTAAGGCATATTGGTCAAATGGAAAAATAAAAGCTTCTTGTCCTTATCATTGTGGATTTCCTGGAATAGGACTTCAAGAATGGGATGAATCGGGTACATTGATAATACAACCCTTTATTGTTGTTGAGAAAATAAATCAACTCGCATTACTTAATACTTATATGTTAAAAATTAAAATATCAAATAAAACAGATAAAGTCCGTTATTATTATGATAATTTGATTGATGGAAAATATTTGCCTTGGGGTGTTAGTCGTATCGTTAGTAATAATGGAGAATTAGTTCTTCAATATCAAGTTCTACGAGGAGTCATTGAAATAAAAAATATTGGAATTGTGGCTAAAGTAAAAACTGATTTTGGAAGTGAACTGATTTTGCGAAAAAATATTTCTTTTACTATTAATAATGCTTTTTAAAACATTTTAAGAGAATCTTGAAGTCTTTTACTTTTAGGATCTAGCTTTAAGCCTCTTTTTATTATTCCTTGTGCTTTTGCCTTATTTTTTGAGAAGTATTTTGCAGCCCAAGACGTGTAAAGTGATTCGACTGTAATTCCGTCAAAAGTTATTTCGGGAAATTTCGATTTTGTTTGTTCAAACTTGTCGAGGTACTGTTCTCCTTCCTTAATCGATCCCTTTATGAGTGCATTGTTCGATAAATTTGAATAAATATTTAGGAGGATACTTATTAGTTTTTTGTTATCATGAATATCATTATGTTCTTGTAAAAAATGTTCGAGAGGAAATAGTAAATCTTTATCGTTTTTAATGTTTTTAAGACTCAATAAGTATGCATCAACCATAAAACGTTCAGCTTGATAATTGTTTGGTTGACTTTTGTTTGCTTGTTCTAGAAATGGGACAGCTTGCGATGGATTATCTAAAACTAAATACATTCTACCCATTTCAAATCCATAAACAAACATTATGTTCTTTTTTAGTGTGCTATCACTAATATTTGATATGATTTTCTCATATGCTTTTTTGTATAATATGGTGTCGGTTTGTTCTATAAGTAGCTTATTTGTTAAACGAGAAAATTCATCACGCAAGTTTTCTGAACTAATAAGAGTGTTAGAAAATCGAGACATTAATATGTAATATCCCCAATCAGCATCTGTTTTATAATTTGCTTTTGAAATTAATTGCAACAAAGTGTTATAGAGTAAATATTTTGTTTTTGTAGATTGATATAAATAGTAGGATTTTAAAATCTGATTTAATGCTAATCCATTCTTATTGTCATTAAGTTGATAGATTGCATTATTAGAGTATTGAATTGCAACTAATTGTTTGGGAGTAACTGAGTTATTTGCGAAATAATATTTCTCGAATAATGAGTCAATACCTAAGGTTGAAATATCGTTAATGCTAATTATTTTTTCTGACTTCAAGTATTCTACAAATTTTTCTTTCGATTGTTGTGTGTAAAATGTATAACCAGATTTTGGATCGGTTGATTCTAATTTAATACTTCTATTTTCGGGATATGCTATTAAATAGACATGTTCAGGTGTTTCTTTTATTGAATATGAGATATTAAAATGTTGAAGAATTAAAGAATACAAACTTGTTCCTGTAACACAATTATAAATTCCTTTATCGAAAATGCTTTCGAAGACGGTGTAAAGTTCATATTTGTTGAAAAAAGTTGCATGAGCTTTATCGTAAATAGTAGTAACTTTTTTATACTCTTTTAAATTGTTGAATTTTTTGTCTTGAAAAGATAAAAGAAACGAATTGTATTTACTATAATTAGATTCAATTTTCGTTGTATCATAGTTAAGATTTGCAAGAGAAAACGCCGTGAAAAGTTCATGATTTGAAGTACTATCCGAATTTTTGAAAAATGTTTTTTCTATCGATGAAGAAAATGTTAAGTCAGTTATATATACTAACGAATCGTCGAGACAGTATCCTTTTGTAGTGTTAAAACAAATGGAATAAATTGTAAATAGAATTGCTATAAACTTATGTATTTTCATGTAAATTGTTTTAGCAAAAATAATAAAATACATTCTACCTTTTTATCTATATTGTATCAAATTTCAAACATGTTTGAAATAAAAACATGCAAAACTATATAATCAATTCATTAACTTTGAGAATATTTTAATCCAAAACTGTACTATGAGTAAATTTTTACGAAAAGGGTTACTGAGCCTTGTTGCCATATGTTTATTTCTTGCAAAATCAACACAAGCAGGAACAATTTATATTAATGAAGTTTTATCCTCAAATGTGTCAATATATCAAAATTCCGATTATAGTGAATATGTAGATATTGTTGAAATATACAATACTGGATCTACTGTGTCGTTAAATGGGTATTATTTAACCGACGACAGAAATAATCCAACTAAATGGATGATTCAATCAGCAACAATAACTGGCGGAGGCTACAAATTATTTTATGCCGATGAACGAAATACAGGAAGTCATACAAACTTTAAACTTAGTATAAAAGGTGAATTTATAGGTTTGTACGATTCAAAGGGAAATGTTGTTGATTCGTTTAGTTACGGTAAACAAAGGAATGATATTTCATTTGGACGAAATGCTTCAAATATGCAAACATTTGCATATTTTCAAACACCAACAATAGGAAAAACAAATGGAAATAGTTTATATACTACAATCACATCTAATCCTCAATTTACTATTCCTGGAGGTTTTTTTAATACAAGTCAAATTGTTTCATTTACTCAACAAACAACTGTCGATATTTATTATACAATTGATGGAAGTACTCCCACAACATCCTCAAAAAAATATTCAAGTCCTTTTAAAATAGACACAACAACTTGTGTAAGAGCTATTGCTATTAAAACGGGATGTTTACCTAGTGATGTTGAAACACATAGTTTCTTTATTAATACTCCAAGAAATTTACCAACATTATCGATAGTTACCGATCCCAAAAACTTTTTTGATGATTATGAAGGAATATATGTGATTGGGAAAAATGGAATTGTAGCAGGTTGTTCAAAAGTACCAATGAATGTAAATCAAGATTGGGAACGTCCAGTAAATTTGGAATATTACGATAAGTCGGGCATTGTTCATATAAATCAAATGGCTGGTGCCAAGATATTTGGAGGTTGTTCGCGTCAACGGTATCCGATAAAATCATTAGCTTTTTTCTCGAGAGAAGAATATGGAAAGACATCGTTCGATTATCCATTTTTCAATACAAGAAAATATAAATCGTACGATGGTATTCTTTTACGAAGCGGATCGGATGATCAAAATATAACAAGCTTTAGAGATGCTGTTTCACAACTAATTTGCGATGACTTAGAAATTGAAACGCAAGCCTATCAGCCCGTCGCTGTATATATAAATGGACAATATTGGGGTATTCAAAATCTACGAGAGAAATACAATGAAGATTATTTTAAGAATCATTATGGTGTTTCTGCAAGTAATTTAAATATTGTTGAACGAAATTCTTATGATTCTTGGAGTGTACCAACAGGAACTGCCGATTCATATAATCAAATGCTTGATTACATAAAAGCAAATGGCTTAACGTCTATTTCAAATTATAACTATGTGGCTTCGAAAATGGATATTGAGAGCTATCTCGACCATCAAGTGGCTCTTATTTATATGGCAATGGATGATTGGCCAGGGAATAATATTAGATATTGGAGTGCAAATACTGGTCAATACTCGAAATGGCGTTGGGCATGTTGGGATTTAGATCATACATTAAAAAATGTAAGTGGAAATTGGAGTTGGAACGGAAATAAAGCCCAAAATACATTGGAATTGGCTGCATTTTTGGAAAATCAAAGTGTTACATGGCCGAATCCACAATGGTCTACATTTTTATTTCGAAATCTGTTGACAAACACATCATTTAAAAATGAATTTATTCAAAGCATGGCCTATCAAATGAATACAACATTCGATTCACTAAGGGTTCGTCATATTATAGATAGTATTGCTGGAAATATTGCACCAGAAATTCCCAGACATATAGCTCGATGGGGTGGAAAAACTGTCCCAAATCCAGAACCTTGGATTGTTCCTATTTTTGAGACGGTTGATAAATGGAAAGAAAATGTTCAGGTTTATCGTGATTTTGCAAAATATCGTCCCGATACGATGATAAATATTATAAAGAAGTTTTTTAAACTATCAGGGACAGTTAATCTTACATTTAGTAAAAGTGATAATGATGCTGGTTATATAAAATTCTATCGTAAAATAGTAAAAACAAATACTCATACGGGTAAATATTATAATAATGTTCCAGTTTTATTAACTGCAATTCCCGCTCCAGGATATAGGTTTGTTCAATGGGAAATTACTCCAATAGGATCTTCAAAAACAATAAATACAAATGCTGTATTAAGTTATGTTCCAACTAAAAACACAACACTGAAAGCTGTTTTCGAAGCAACTACAACAAGTCCACAATCAATTGTTATAAATGAAATAAACTATCATTCTTCGGCAACTGCAAATTCGGGCGATTGGGTCGAATTGTACAATGCTGGAGATAATACTATAGATATTTCGAATTGGAAACTACGCGATGGGACGGAATATAATTATTTTACTCTTCCATCAAATTTCTCGTTAGCAGCGAACGAATATATAGTAGTTTGTGAAGATACTGTTTTGTTCAAAGGACTTTTCCCAAATGCAAAACCAAGAATTGGGCAATTGGGTTATGGCCTTTCAAATGGCGGTGAAGTTATTCGCTTGTATGATGCTGGCAATGGATTTGTCGATTCAGTTCGATACAACGACAAAGCACCTTGGCCCGAGGCTGCCGATGGATTAGGTTATACCTTGGAATTACGTTCGCCAGAATTGGATAATACGCTTCCAGCAAGTTGGACTTTTTCGAAATCAAAGGGAACACCCGATGCAAAGAATTCATGCCTTACTGCTATTGATGAAATTAGGTCTGAAAATAGTGAATTATTAAGTCAAATCTATCCTAATCCCTGCAAAGGATTAAGTACAATATCATACAAATTGGATAAGCCAGCACAAGTAAAACTTAGTATTAAAAATGTGTTTGGTCAAGAAGTAAAAACAATAGTTGACGCAAACCAACAAGGAGGCAATTTCATTGTCTATTTTGATGCAAATTCTATTGCTAATGGAGTCTATTTCTATTCTCTTATGATAAATGGAACAACTATAGAGACAAAAAGAATGATTGTAGAAAAATGATAATTAGTGCAAGTCGGCGAACAGATATTCCTGCATTTTTCTCCGATTGGTTTTTCGAGAAATTGAAGCAAGGTTTTGTTGATGTACCTAATCCAATGAATCCAAAGCAAATTCGAAAGGTTGATTTAGGTTTTGAAAATGTCGATTGCATAGTCTTTTGGACTAAAAATCCTGCTAAAATGTTGAGTCGTTTAACTGAACTAGCAGGATATAATTATTATTTTCAATTTACTCTAAATGCATATAATGAGGTATTTGAACCGAGTGTTCCTACGTTAAAGGAAAGAATAGAAACGTTTAAACGGTTAACTGATTTAATTGGTCCAGAAAGAATAAAATGGAGATACGATCCAATCTTTTTAAGTGAAGATATCGATAGTAACTTTCATAAAGAAAAATTAGATTACTTGGCAAAATCGTTAAAAGGATTTACCAATGAATGTACCATTAGTTTTCTCGATAGCTATCGAAAATCGGATAAGCGATTAAAGCCATATTCTGTAAGACAATTTACTGAAGATGAGATGATAGATTTGGCAAAATCATTTGCTGAAATAGCGCTCAAAAAAAATATACAATTGTATACTTGTGCAGAGAAAATTGATTTGAGTGAAATAGGAATCAAGCATGGTTCATGTATTAATAAAACGCTTATTGAATCATTAACAGGCAAATCATTGCATATCAAAAAAGATAAAAACCAACGAGCAGAATGTGGCTGCTATTCAAGTGTTGATATTGGACAATACAAAAGCTGTGGGCATGGTTGTTTGTATTGTTATGCTTGCTAATAAAACAGGATTACGCTTTATTCCCCGAAGCTATTAATGTAAACCTCGATTTAAGTTTAATAAACCCAGCCTCAATAAAATGATATGAGAAACTTGCTAGGATAATTGTAATTAGTACGCTGGAAAATAGCATTGTATAGTAATTATATATGCCAATATAACTGAGCATTTTTAAACTAAAAACTAAGCAAATAGGGTGGTACATATACAATCCGTAAGATATTTTACCTAAATAGTTTAAAGGTTTATTTTCGAGTGATAAAGCAGGGCTTGTATTGTTTGCAAAATTTATAATGATAACTCCAAACAAAAGAGCATATACTTCATATTGAAAAAATCCAAAGTTTACTCCTTTTGAAATTAAAATAATTGTTGCTAAAAGTATAGTATAAAACAAATACGGATTAAGGATATATTTCAGGATATTCTTTTTGTTAAATAGAAGAATAGCAAATATTCCCCCTATTGCCATACAATCAATATTGAAATTGATCCAAAATAAACTGAATACACTAGGATTTTGTTCAGAAAGTGTAAAAAATTTAACAATAATGTATATAAAAATTATTAGACACATCATATGTATTCTAAATCTTTTAATCGATCGAATCAATATAGGCCACAATATATAAAATTGTTCTTCTGTTCCAATTGACCAACATTGTGAAGCATATGGTATAATATATAAAAATGCATTTGATAGATTTGGCAGAAAACTGATATATAAAAATATTTTTAGGATCAAAGAATTATAAATTACATCTTTGGGAAATTGAGGCCAAATTAAAAAAGAAATATTGGGGAATATTGCAAAAGCCAACACTCCGATAATGAAATACAAAGGCCAAATACGAAGAATGCGTCGAATATAGAATTTCTTAATTTTTATTCGATTAAATGATGATTCTTCTGCAAGCAGTAAATACGTGATAAGGAATCCACTCAAAACGAAAAACAGAATAACACCAAGTCTTCCTACATTGTTAATAAAAGGACTTGAACCCCAGTAATTCGGCAATTTAAATATGTATTTTATTTGCTCATTGTGATGAATAATCACCATTAAAGCAGCAATGAACCGGAGTCCGTTTAAGTTTGGAAAATAAATTTTTGAATTTTGCATCGTTAAACATAAACTGAGGTAAATATTTTCTTTATGAACTCAGCAATTTCAATTCCATTTTGTCTTGACTGTTCGATGTTTGGATGCCACTGAGCACCAAATCCTATACGACTCGTTTGTCGAGTCAATGAGAATGAAAATATTCGTGAATCGCCATTTCTTTTTTGAGATTCAACAATTGAAGTAATGTAATTATTGTGGGTATCGCCAAGAGTTTTTACAAGAACAGGTCCTGTTACGCAAAAAATAAAACAGCTTTCTCCATAATTTTTACGAATCGTTTTTATCAGATTTGAATATGCTTCATTGAACATTTGTTCATTCGCGAAATGAGGTGGACTAAAATCATTGCTTCCTAAATTTACCACAACTATTGAAGGAATAACATTCTTAAAATTCCAGTGAGAATCGGTTCTATCGGCTAATGATCGCGAGTAAATTTCCGAAAGGGTAGTACCTGTAAAAGGTTCACTTCCCCAGTTTCGATAAACTCCTTTGCCCGAATAGCTAACCATAATATGCCGAGCATTTAATTCTCTTGCTGCTACTGATGCATATGAAAGCCAAGCATTTTCAGTGTAATCTTCAAAGTTATCGG
>Ga0302288_1000340_pt1 | contig 39475 bp, 48 predicted proteins | sample III_Fen_N1_1_FD_194549 | JGI IMG/M metagenome (GOLD analysis project Ga0302288, IMG submission 194549) | Peat permafrost microbial communities from Stordalen Mire near Abisko, Sweden - III_Fen_N1_1 | ecosystem: Environmental > Terrestrial > Soil > Wetlands > Permafrost | place: Sweden: Abisko...
CTATCCTGAGGGCAGAAAAGAAAGTGATTTTTGCAGGATATATGTGCATGTTAACATAATATAGAACACAACAAAAGCGGTCGAAGGCAGTCCTACAGCCATCAACTATCACGATGGGCAGAAAGGTAGAAAGATTTACAATTGAATATCGGGATAGGTGATACCGCTTATATGTTACCAAACAGGGAGCAGGTCACATCTGTCCTATAGCAGCAACTCTTTGCGCTTTTGGGCGCAATGTGTTGATACCGCTGTGATCAATTCTGCTCATATGGAGTAACTGGCAGAATTGATATTTACCAACGTGGTGATACGAATGTTGATTGATACATATGCAGCAAATGACCATACTTGGTCCACATGCGCTTATCGACTGCATCGCCAAAGTGTGTGGCTTCTTCAGGCAGGATGGTCTTCTTACGTTCAGATCCTTTGTCTTTCTCAAACTTACCATCCTTATCAATGACTTGGGTATTGTTCATTGATATTAATGTATACTTGCACTTCCTTCCATTGATTATAAACTTAGGGTAACGAGGGTCCTTACCTTTGAGTATGTTCATCCACATCAAATACTTGTCGTGTTGTGGTGGCTCCATGCCTTTGTGCACACGTGCCTCTACTGTCCACCCGTTGCGTTGAAAGCGCTCAATAGCCTGCTCATTATAACTCTTTGAACTCTTAGCAGATGGGTTCTTTGAATCGCCATATCTATCTCTGAAATAAATGATCTTTCGTGTAGGATGTGGCCCGTAATAGTTAGTCACCTTATCAACCAGGTCATCAATCATTACGCCTGGTGTGTTTGGCTTGACAAAGAATTCATTGATTGTACAATCAACAGTTTCAACGATCTTTGTCACAAAGTTATAGTTGCGCTCCTGACCAATTGAGAACAGCGCAATATGTGATCCCCAGTCGGGCACTATCTCCAGCGAACGGCTCGGATCACAATCTAAATCACATTTACAATTTTCATTCTCTAATTGTGCTACATCCCAATTGCTATCTTCTGCAACACCACGAATATAATCATCGTTATAGGCATCGTAATAGATATGCACCTGACTGTCTAAACTGTAATAGCAGTTCTCAATTTGGTCAATGATCCAGTTCAGGATCTCGACCATAAATGTGAGCAGCGTTTGTTTATCGTATTCCCGGATAATGTACGACATGCCCAAATTCTGGATATTGTCGAAAGCATTTGCCAATGTGAAAAGCAGCCCATCTTTCGAAACAAAAGGCGCTATTTTCTTCTTTAGCCTGACACATTCGTTCCAGATATCTTTGAAAAGACGCTTATCATCTGCCTTATAAGCTGCAATTAATTGCAACTGAAGTTTTACAATTCTATTCCAGGTATCGAACAAAGGAATACTTGCTTCCTCCATGTAATAATCGCCAAATTTGAGCAGCCATTTTTGTTCCTGGGTATAAGGCATCGACGAAACATACCTGAATCCGTGATGTTGTTTGATGCGTTTTTGCGATTTAAAACCAAAATGCTCTTCATTCCCGCGATTTGCCGGAGAAACCTCTTCGTCGTATCGTTTCTTATTCAGGGTTAATGCTTCGTCGACAATTTCACGGTCGAGGTTAGGACCACGTGACGATCCCAATCTTTCCTGCGAGAGCAGCATAAACCCGGTTCCGTTCGAAAATGAAATGAAGTTTTCGAATTTCGTCACCTTTTCGTAAGGCGAAATAAACGTTTTCAGCGGTTTTACTCCAATTACGTAGTCCTTGTCTTTTTCATAACCTAATTTTTCGAGGAGTTTTAAAGTTGAAGGTAAAGTCCTGGTTAATACCTGGCCATAAGTACGACCGGTAATTGAACTGATCGATCGCGGCATTGTGCGCACAATCTGGTTGATTTCCCACCCGATTTTGTACGATTTACCCGTACCGCGCCCCTCGATATCAACTTCGCTTTTGGCATCGTTGATAACTGACAGCTTCTGGGGTGCATTAAAATCGAGTATTTCGGTTATCATGATTTCATCATTTCTTCTGCATCCGCTTCATTGATTTCGTTGCCTCCATAAATTGCGCGACTTAATTCCCTGAGTGCTGCTGTAGGCAGATTCTGAAGATTATTCAAATCAACTTTCACCTGCCGGTTATCGTTTTGAATCAAAATATAGAACTGGTGTTTTTCGGTACGGTTTGGATCAGGCAATTCTTCGGGTCTTTCGCCAATCACTTTCAATAAATTGGCATGTGCCATTTCAATCACAGCGCTATCTTTCACTGTATTCCGGTTACGGCATCTCAGGATATTTGCCACAATGTCGTTGATTAGCCAGGTACGCCAGAAATCGTAATCGAAAGTATTCAGTGTATTGAATAACCTCACAGCCATGCGAAGATCTTCATAAGCCTGGCGCCGGCTGATATCGGGGTATTTTTGCTGGTGCAATGCTACCGCCTGTTTTTGGATCGGGTTTTTATCAAGCACTTTCGATGCTGAAATAATCCGCTCAAGCATCTCCTGCTTTTCGGGCGAAAGCGGTGAATTGTCAGGATCAAGAATGTGCGCCTTGATCAGTTCATATTTGGTATCTTCAAGTGCTGTACGGCTCATAGTGATTTACGTATTTATTTTGATCTTCGACATTCTCTGATATTCAATTTTAAGACTTTAATAATTTCAGATAGATAGACATGAATTCCACGTATCAGCATAAAATGAAAAGAGCAGCAAGATCCTGAAGCGCGTGTTCCATGTTTTTTTGAAATCACGCGCCAATCGTATCCCCACAAATAATTTTTTTCGATCAGGAGTTTCATTTTTTCGATTCCTTTAAAAAGTTCAACATCATTTGCTGCGACGGACTGCTTCCGTTCAATGCCGATTGTTTGATCGCTTTCCGCAATTCTATTTTTGATTTTAGCCTTCCTGTATAATAAGCGGCCACAATCGGGTTTTTCATATTTTTGCATTCAATAGCAGCAATAAAATATTCAGTATCATCGTCATTTAATTCAAGGTTTACTGCAATTGTTTCTGCTGATAAAAACAGTCCTGCCATTTCCTCAATTTCCTTAAGTTGTTCCTCGCTGAAATTCATTTTCAAGTACTTTTAAATCAAAATTAAAGACTTCCTTGTCGGTGAAAATCGTTCCGCGCTCGAGCTTCGGATTGTCGGTGGCGTTCTGGCTCGTCACGATGCTGATTTTCCAATTGTCGTTCCAGAGCAGTGCCACTTTTGCATGTACCGACATGCAACGGTAATTGAAGCTCGTGGCAATCATCTGGAAGGGTTTTGGACTCATCACCCTTACACGATTATCGAGTATCACCCTGAATGAAAGAATTTCGCCTTTGCTGATCCTGTTCTGGAGCTGCTCGATGCTTTTTGTGCTGAATGAATATGATGTCATCAGTACATTTACGGGTCCTGTTTGCTTTATCAGGTAGGAAATCAACCGTACCAGGTTAAAATTGCCCCAACTGTAATAATGATGCTCCCTTCCATTTTCGATCTGACCAATTGCTCTGGTAAGCGCTTTTTCGGTATCAGCAATAAAGAAGGGAGTACTACCACCCTTCTTTAAGCTGATATCTTCCACGTTGCCTTCACTTGATGGAGAAACGGCAATATCTTTACTTCTTAGCAGCATTCAGCGCCGACAGTTTCAATAACAATTCTTCAATTTTCTCAATTTCAGCATTCCGCTCTGCCATCCGCATTTCGATCTTTTTGCGCTTGGTACCTGCCGGCATCGGGTTTTTCTCGGGCAGACGTTTTTTAGCCTGGTAATCGAGAATTGTCTGATCTTTCGAATTAGAGCTTTGCAGGTTTTTGATCTGCCTTTTCATCCCGGCTTCATCAAGTGGTTGTTCCGGTTCTGGCTTTACTTCGGCTGGAAATACCTCCTTTTCGTTGGGGACGATTCCTTTTTTGTCGAATGCTTCCTTCTTTTCGAACAGAAATTCAAGCCTTTCGGACAGCGCTTTGATCACATCAAAGATCTCGGCACGCTTGGTGCAAACTGCATCTGCATTCGATTCGGGCATTTCGGCCATTACCGCGTGCATTTTATTTCGCTCCTGGAACAATTGCGCATATTCGTGAATCACCCTGCGAATAACTGCCGGGTATTCGGTGAGCGGTTTTGTTGCGATCGATTCCGCAGGATCGAGGGGGAGATCGGGAGAGGGGGTGAGAGGGAGAAGGGGTGACGGGGAGAGAGGGAGATCGGGAGCATTCATTAATGTTTTTCCAATTTCACGGGCAGATTCAACCAATTCAGATAATTCTTCACCTATATGATGAAGCTCTGGTTCCGTCACGGGTTCATCCTGTACATTGGAAATAAATGCCCGCCAGTTCGAAAAGTCTGCCACCTTTGCGGCTTTACATATTTCGTAGGACAGTTTATCATGGTTGATTTTATTTTCCCTCGCCATAAATTGGGATGAAAAATAAGATTTGCCTGAAATTGCAACCAGTAAAGCGATTCCGTCTGCGTAAATCATCCCGGATCTGATCCAGTCGATTACTTTGTTTTGATTTTCATTCATAATTACGTTATTAATTTTTTTAAATTATATTCCATTTTTTTGCGAAGTATTTCTGATTCCCCGCTTTTGAACATTGCAAGCAGGTTCGATCCGCTCAGGTATTTTTCGTACAATAAAACACCCTTTTGATAATTGCGTTCGCCTTCCACCCATTTCAGGATGTCGATGTACAAGTCCTCAATATCGGTAGTTTCCCAGGGCGATTGTTCGGGGAAATGCTTGTACAGCCATATTTTCAGCGCTTTATTAACGCCCGTATCACTGAACGATATATAAGCGCAATCGGTTAACCGGTCGTTCAGTTGCTCCAAAGTATAGTATTCGGCCACCATCTTTTTCTCGCCACACAGCAGCTTTGTATTTTCTGGAGAAACACAATTTCCGTACAGGCTTTTCATTGTAAGTCCAGGTCCTTCGTCCATATCGAAACGTGCCATCACTTCGGGGAAATGGTATTTGTTAAAAATGATGGGTGTATGGCAATCGAAATGCAGCGCCGGAAGTCCTTGTTTTTGCAATGCTTCCCTGGTTCGCTTTAACCGCATACGCCAGTAATTCAATGCAAAGTAGCTATCATCGAAGGTTGTCATATCTCCTTTGTGAAATGCCGGAATATCTTTTAAATCAACCTGTTTTAAAATCAGATGATCGTCGTTGATAAACAGAAAATCGTCCGACAGCCTTTTATCTTTGCAAGCCTGCAGCACTTTGTGTGCGATATTGCCATCGGCATTTTGCATCGGGTTATAAATATCGTCGACCGCGATATGGATCACTTCATTGCTCAGGAAAGCTGGCAGCATACCCACCACAAAGATCTTCCCCACACCAATACCATTCTTTGCAATGCTGCGGAGACTAAACCGGATCTCGTTGTTGTTCCAGACAGAGCCGGTACCAAGTATGTAAACTACGTCGGTCATATTATCGTTTTATTCCGGCAAACCGGATATCTGTATTTGTATAAGAGATTTCGAACCAACTAAACAGATCGAGAGGCAGCGCTTCGGCAATCATCTGTGCTGTAACATTGCAGTAATAATCAAGCGTTTTGGGACTGTCATCCGGCAGATGTTCGGTTGTTCCGTGTTCAGCTCTTCCGGTACCTGCAGCGGTAAACAATAGCAGACCTTTGTGATTTGTCAGCAGATACATTTTAACCAATGATAGGTTGTAATATCGATCGTGTTCAAGCATCTCTGTGCTGATCACCATATCAAAATTCCCATTAGCCTTGTATAATTGAACAGGTGTTACTACATCAACATTTTTTCCTTTGCAAATATCTATGCCGGTGTAACTGCACTTTTCGAACAGGTACCTGTTATTGCCGTTAATATCGAGGCTTCCGCAATCGAGCACTGCTTTATTGGTAAAGTATTCGGGGAACCGTTGCTTTACGCTTTCACAATATTTTATAACTTCTGCATGCATGATTTTTCAATATTTATCTTTTAAGAACCATAGTCAATAGCAACTATCCTGTTATCGTAATAACCAAAACTATCTGGCTTATTTTCTACCGGGACATTTTGCATAGCGCGTTCACAGGTATTTTTAGGGTGATAATCCTCGGATTCATTAGGCCAGAATTTTGATTTATCCATACTCTCAAAAATATCCTCTGAAACTATATCGCATTTTGGCATAATTAATAGTAATCCAAATGGAAGGTAAGTCTTTACAGGGCAAAGTCGTTCGTCATGCGATTTGCTCATTGCAACCTCTTGCATATTAGACAGCATTCCCAGTAAGAAATTTTTGTATTTTTTCAGTTGTGGAATCTTAACAGCATATCGCGCTGTCAAAATTACCATCCTTGTTCTGCCTTGTACTATTTTCATCTTCCGGGTCCGGGAGGATTACAAGGTCTGTTATAAATATGTCCGGGTCCTGTATTTCCTAAGTATTGAGGGGCAACATATTCCCGTTCAGCCAAAATTGAAAAAGATGGACCTCCATAAGATATTCCGTGAGCATCTTCTCCTGTTGATGGGGTTGATGTATTTGCAGTTGCAATAATTTTCCATCCATCTTTTCTGAGTTCTGCTATTTTATTCAACGCATTACTCGGATGTGTTTCAAATGTTTTTTGTTCCATAATCTAATTTTAAATTATTTTGTTTCAAAAACTCTCTCAGGTTGAAATTTCTTATAAAACTCAAAACTCTCTTTCCGCACGTGCTTACTTAGCCATTCGCTGTTACTATCATCAGTCATATATTTCGCAGGTTTGCCGTTCACAAGACCATTGTGAAAATTGCCAGGACAGAAGCCCTGTCCATGTTTAATGCCGACGGGACCATATCCATTAAAATTGATAAAGATCTTGCTGCACCAGTGTTGCCACAGGTGAACGTCGAAATAGAGCATTGTATCTTCCGGCCATGTGTATCTTTCGAGCGCCTTGGTTTTGAACCCGGTTAAAAACAGTGACGAACGCCCGGGGTGAACAGTTGTGCGGTGGCATCGCGACTGGAGGATATAAGTTGTAGTGTTGATCGACCCGACCATTGATGTATACTGAAGTCCTTCCATCATCCGCTCGATGTAATCATCCGGATAGTAATCGTCGTTCTCGATAATAAAGCAATATTCGAAACCCAGGTTCCGGGCCATCTCCACGCCCAGTTTAACACGCGGCACAATATCAACCACGCCAGCAATGGCAGGTTGGTCCATCACGAAATGCGCACATGCTCCAACAGTCTGTCTCTCCATCTGCCATTTACAGTGCGTAAGAAATTCCGGACGGTCGTTGCGATCGGGGGTAATCAGGCAAATCTTTTTATACAGGTCGGGTTTCATGTTCCATATTTATTTTGATGTGAAAGTAGATGGTAGAAAATTGGGCAGAAAGGACAGTTTGCGCGAAAAGGAGAGGGGGAGATTGAGAGAGGGGGAGAAAGGGAGAAAGGGTGATGGGGTGAGGGGGGGAATAAAAAACCCGGCGATTAAACCGGGCTTTCAAATCAAAAATGAAAAAGTAAAATTGAGAAAGAAAGGATGCTAAATTTTTTTGCGTTTTGCTTTTGCTTCAGGTTTAATTCCGTACAGCTCTGCTTTTCCTTCGGCAGTAATTTCGAGGTAAGGAAAATCGTTTTCGTAAAGCTGCTGAATTTTTTCGAGCGGGAGATCATCCCGGCTAAAATCAAGCTCACCAAAAAGGGCGGTGATCACCCTTCCTGGTCGTAGCTTTATGAATTTAAAATAACGTTTCCACATGGGATCCAATTTTATATGCTTGGTTCTGTCAGCGGAACATTACCTGTGTATACAAACACGTTGGTTGTTTTGTAGGTAAATTCAAGCGACAGTCCTTTGCGGGCTGCAGTCGTTTTGCCAGTACCCATGCCGTCGGGCGAAGCAGCAAATACAGCAGGACGAAGTGCATCGCCCATCACATACATCTGTCCGTCGCTGTCGATCACTACGAAAACAAGGTTCTCGTTTTTTGCGGCATTGATAAAGCCCAGTATCCTTTTTTGCATTCCCGGGTGGAAGAGCGTTAGGTGAGCGACAAATGATTTGCCATCGGTTTCACCCACCGATTCAATTTTGTATTCTCCCGTGTCGTCCGTGAGGTACATTTCGAACATCCGTTTGCCGGTTTTCATTACCAGGTCACCCGTAAGGGTGGCCGAAGCTTCGAGCGTAAGTGGTGTTGCAGGTTTAGCGGGGAACGCAGCCACATCGGCCCAGTACCCAAAATAAACTTTCTGTGTCAACCCGCCCATATTCTCCCCGTTCGGGAGATTTTTATCGATATCTGTAAAATCTGTCATAGCAGTATTTTTTAATCATTGCTCCCTGCCAACTTTCGCGACAGGGAGGATGATAGTTTTAGTTTGAGCCCGTTGGGCGGATGTTTGTCCAGACAGCCTGATTGATGCCAAAACCTAAGCCTTCGCTCCAGTCGGCCATTACGGCAACAGCACGTTTGGCTTCTTCGAGTTTATAGGTATTCTTGGTAATTGTTGCAGGCGAGATATGCAGGAAGTTTTCTTTCGGCGTACAGAATATATCATCTGTGCCTACCATACAGGCAAGCGGAACAACATCGAGTGGTGTAAAATCGATGCCCGATGTGATTTGCGAATCGGAAGTTTTATAGTAAAATCCCTGGGCGCGTTTATCTTGCATGTATTTTTTGAACCATTTCCGGCTCATAAACACGTTCATCTTGATTCCCTGGTATACTTCAGCAATATCGTCTGTGAAAGCTTCGACCTGGTCGAATATGGTTGCTGTCTCTAATGGGCCAATGTGCGAATTCGAATTGATCGTACCGGCAACAACACCGTCGTGTAACAGTTTTTTCAAACCATTCATACCTGTGCCATTAGGACCAGGAGTACCTGCAACTGGTGTCGCATATACACCTTTGTAATACTCGTTCAGTTCCATGTCCTGGTCTGTCTGATTGGCATAGTAAACCTCGATCAGCCATTTTACAAATGGCCAGGTCTTACGGTCAACTGATTGCTCTGTTAAGAATCCAAGCCAGGTGGCATACAATTCATCAGGCATAAACTCGTCATCAATTTTGAAACGAAATTGCCTGATTTCATTTGGCACGATAGTTACACCTCCTTTGGGAGTAAATGTTTTTTGGAACGGCTGAACCAAACTTTGGAAGGTTGCTTTTGCTAACCTGAAGATGGTGTCATCCGTTTTGATCGGGGTAGCAAAAGTTGTAAGCTCCCTCCCCTGGCTGAGTAATTGCAGAATCCGCTTTTTATTCTGCCCGGCATCCTGGTAGTATGCTCCATACTCGGCTACGATAGCGGTGGTTGTGATTGACATGGTATTTGAAAAAATTAAAGATTTTCGTCAACAAGTTTGTTGTGAGGAAGATTATTGATGGTTTCCCAGTCCGCTTCCGGATCGGTAACGATTTCATCCTGTCCACCCAGATTAAGGAGAGGGGTAGTACCAGGGCGCGCAGCGAGTAGACTACGAACCGCTTCGGCTTTGGCTTCGGGGGTTTCGGCATTTGCAATGGTGGGGTCGATCGCGTTAAACGGATTGTAAGCCGCGGCAATGGTTGCCTGGGCAGTTGCCAACGATGCAGTTGCGGTGTCGCGTTCGGTGGTCGCATTTTGCGCCTCCACAACGAGCTGCTGATTTGCTTCGAGGCTTTCTTCAACCGATGCGAGTTGTTCTTCGTTCAGAAAAACACCTTCATCAGAAGCGATCAGCTCCGAAACATTCAGCACTTGATTTAAGTGTGCGAATTGTTTCATCTCTTTTTGGGGTTTATTTGTTTCCTGGGCGCCATCTTCGGTTGAAGTGGTCGCTTTAAAATTTGCAAGTGCGAGTACACGATCGATGGCTGTTCCAAAATCACCAATCGAATCGATCAATGTTCCTACCACATCGCAGGCGAAATAAGTCCGGCCTTTGAGTTGTTCGGGTAATACCTGCGGGCGGTTGGCCATCACGTCGGCTTTGAATTTTTCGTTGAATGGATTTAAGATGCGTTCTTTGGCCAGTTTGAAATTGAAACTATTGATAGCTGTTTCGTACTCCTCGTTTTTCTCTTCGCTCCCATCGGCATAGATGGTCACCGAAATTTCGCCATCCTCATTCGCGTCCGATTTTGATGAGCGACCTTCCCATACCATCATGGTACCAATGCAGCCAACCAGGTCCATTGCACGGCTGGCAATAATCTCTTTGGCATAGACGGCAATATATTCGGCTGCCGAGCAGGCCATCCCGTCAATCCAAACCACAATCGGCTTCGTGCATTTCTGCATGGCGTCCGTAAGTTCGACCGGTGCATTTGCCTGTCCGCCTCCCGACTCTATAATCATTATATGACCAATCACGCTTTCATCCTCGTCGGCCTTTAATAGCCGGTTGCCCAATGTGCGGGTTCCGCGTGGACCGCACTCCTGGTCGTGTTTTAAAATGATACCGCGGATGGGGATTACATTGATGACTTTCTCGCGCGATGGTTCGGCTTCGGGTTGATTGTCCTCTTCGGATAATGGTTCTTCGGGTGATGACCACATCCTGATATCGCGCGTGGTAGCCGATAGCTTAAAGGGTTTTTGATTTTCAGGCTCAGTTCCTTTCTCGATCTGAAGGCCATTGAACAACCCACGAAAAACAGGATAGAAGCTGTTTAGCGTCGTTGCTTCGATCTGCCATGGTGATCCAATTAGATCTTTTATAAAGGAATAGTTCATAACTTGCCTGTTTTGTGGCAAGTTTAGCGCATAAAAAAGCCGGTCGAAAGGACGGCGACCGGCGATACAAGCAGAAAATAAACGCTTTAAGCAAACGGGTTCTCAATAAACACCGCACGTTTGTGTTGAAGACCGGAAAACGACAATTCGTAATGACTTAATGCCACAGCTCCCTGGCCGGTACTCGATTTTGATCCAAATCTCAAGGGAACCTTTGAAGTACCAGCAAGTTTATAAGCGCCATTACCATCGAGGTAAATCACAATGTATTTGCTGCGACGTTCCATATCGGCTATCTGTGCGAGGGTTTCGGGGGTATCAGCCGGAACGATGGCCGCGATATCTACCTTATACGAAGAGCCTGCAAAACTTTTTACAAGCTCTTCGGTAAAGCTGGCAGAGTCCTCTTTGATATAAATATCGACCAGGTTGGTATCCGAAAGGATTGTCGCCTTTTTTCCGGCGATTGAAATATCGGCCGGTGGAATTGCCCACAACCTGATAACTCCACCCATGTTATCGGCCTGTTTGTTGATTGATTTCATACTATTTTGGTTTTACCGCAAACAGTCCCGAAACGGGGACTACTTGCGCATATTTTTATTTTAAATTTGTGATTGTTTTTCGAGTGTTTTGGCTCCTAAATCGGAAATAACCCCAGCATTGTTCATATTGATCCGGATCAGCCGTTCGAGATGCTGGTAAGCGTATTCGTTTAGCTCGATATCGTTGTTATCGCGGAAACGGTAAAAGTCTTTCTTGATTGAATCGAACGACCAGTACTCCTCCTCCATTTTATATTGCGTTTGGAATTTGGCGATCGATTTATCGACGGCCATCCCGTGACAGACATACGTGGAAACAACGGTGCGCATCAGCAGTTTTACATTTTTCTCGAAATGCTTCCCAAAACTCACAATATCGGTTTTCGACAGCTCCCAGCCATGGCGGTAAAAATCGCGGTCAGAGATCGTAATTTCAACCTCCGCGGTCTGACGTAAAAGTTCGTTTTTGTACATGTGATTAGCCTCGTTGCAAGGCTTTTTCAGCATGCGTTTAAATAACTCGTTCTCGCGCGGATGATTGCGGAAATCGACCGGCGATCCGTAGTTGTTTTCAAGGTATCGTTTGATGTATGGCTTTACAGGAACTGTTACGATGAATTTCATGTGTTGGGGTTTAAGGTTAAACCCCCTGGCGGTGAGGACACGACAAATATAACTATTTATTTAGTCCGGCAAAATAAAAAAATCAGTTATTACTTTTTTGCATGTAACCAAATTAGGATATATACGTTAAGCAGATAGTCATTATTTGTGGGTAATTACATTACAGTGTGTGTTGTTAACTATGGTTTTATTTTGACAGTTTTATATTCATCATATAAAATAGTTTTTCTTTTCCAATGTAATTTGTTTTTATATTAGTTTGAGATTAAATGAATTAGTTTTCAAATTTTTAAATTAAATATTATGAATAAGATTAGATTTATTGTATTAATTCCTTTGATGTTAATATTTCAATGATGACAATAAAAATTTTAGACAATGAAAAAGCTAATTACATTCTTGAACACAAAATTCGGACTTTGGTTGATTGGTATAATATTTGGGTTCGTAATATACCCCTTCGCACAATTTCTTCAGAACCAATTTAAAGATTCTAAAGAAAGGTCTGAAAGAATTGAATTAATTGACTCTGAGATGAAAGAACGGATTTTTCAGTTGGTTTCAAATATCATTCGAGCTCAAGACAGCATCAATATAAATAACCCTGAGCGAGAAAAATATGAGATCAAATACATTTGGTTCGCTTTTAAATTGGCTCCTAGCGAAGTGAAAATTGGAACTAGAAGTTTTAATTACGAACTCAAGGACCATAGTACACTTTCAATCCTAAATGAATTGAAAAAACTATTGAAAGAGCCAGTTGAGAAAGAGAGAATCAATCAAGTTATTGATCTAATTCAAACTGACGAAATAGTTCCCACCCAAAAGCTCTATGAAAAAAAGGATGTGGATCAACTTAAAATGAGTATTAACGATAAAATTAAAATAGAAAGGTGGCAATAAATTAGCCCCTTGCACAAACACAAAACTATTGTTGGATTTTATTTATTTTCCTTCCGCTCCCTGATGATCTTCTGCAGGTTCCTGATTTGTTCTGCCCGCTCTTTCGAAATTTCAACCTTCCCGATCCCTGGGAAGGTTGCTGTTACTGTTTGTTTTGGCATCTTGATTTATAATTTATTAGCAATTAATTTTTTATGATATTTGTGTCGTTTCGGCTCCTGCCATTCCCCTATAATTTCGCTGAAACGCTCGATCCGTTTACCTCCAAACGAATGATTGATTTTCATATAGATCGGGGCTAGCTTGGCAGTAATAGCCGCATAAGTTTGCTTTTCAAACTCGGGGTGTGTAGCTGCCAGGTGTTGTTCCAGGGCGCACATCTGCACAAACAGAAGGTCCAGCTGGATCTCTTCCGGGAGTACTCGCGTAATGTGGCAATAGGCAATTGCGTTCATTTTATTAGATTTTTGATAAAATTTTTAATTTTTCCACTCTTGGCACCCATTTTACTTACTTCGCTTACTTCGCTTACTTCGCTCGGGTTAACGGTTTGAAGTTCAAAACCGTAAAAGTCTAAAAACAGCGAAGTAAGAAATATCAATTGTTGTAAAATTTTAAAATCGAAGTAAGGCGAAGTAAGGCGAAGCCAAACGAAGTAAGGGGTTACTTCGGTGTTTTGTGAGGCTATTGCAGTATATATCATTTATTTAAAGTTTATATATTTATTAAAAAAGTACCGAAGTAAGCGAAGTAAGGGTTATAGGTGCTTTGTGTTAAAAATTTGATATTTTTTGCTCGATTTTTCAAAATTTTTCTCCTATCCGGGTTTTTATTACGGGGGGTGCGGGGGGTTTGGCAAAATCAAAATGCCAGATTTGTTTCAGGTGAATCTGAAGGGAAATTAATTACACCTCCGGCATCTGAATTTATTACACCTCCGGCAGTATCGGTTGTGCCAAACATCAGTCCTGTTTTCGATCCGTAGAATACCAGCGCCGTGGTTGATGTCCGCTTCTTTTCACCCTTCTCGTTCTCTTCCTGCTGCCCTGTTTTTGGGTCGATTTTCTTGAACGAGAATTTCTTAGTCTCGCACACAAAAGCGGCTGAATTACGCAGGTAGTAGTCGATTGTCGAGTCTGGAAGCGGCTTTTCGCCTTCACGCAGGCATTGCGATTTGTAAAGCGAGTAAACCCGGCTTGTGGTCATGAAAAAGAATTCGTAAGCCTTGTCGAATTTCTTTTCCTCGGTGCCCCACGCTCCGTTTTCGTAAAACACCCGCCTGAACGATTCGGTATATTCAACCTTGTAGTCACCATCCTCGTACAACATATTCGAACTGATCAGGTATTGAACCACTTTCCAGAAATTTCCCAGGTCGTCGTTTTTCTTCGTCTCTTTATTCTGTGCTATCATCAGCCGCACGGCAAGTTTGATGGTCTCGTGTTTGTCCCAAGGCAGTTCGAGGTGTGTTTCGAGTGTCGAGAATGCAGCGAGCGGAATCAGCCAGTTGTTGAAGATGCGCGCCTCCACCACATCGCTCTTGAGGAATTCACGCATTTTATCCTGCACCAATTTCACATTCTCCATGTATTTTTCGATGAAAATGGCGCGCAACCTCAATATTTGATGTGTAATATGTGTGAGTCCCCGTTTTTCGATCTCTTTCAGTTTATCGAACTCTTCGATCTCTTTTTCGGTAAACTCGACCTGCGTAAAACTGAGGAATATAAACCGAGAGAACAGTGCAATATCGGCCGTCGCCATTTGCTGACCGGTGAGTACAATTGCCTGGTCGACCGATGTGGTTTCTTTTTTTTTATCCTTGTCCATGTTCATCCGGGTGCGACCCACGCCATCCCACATCCCTTTCAGGAATTCGCGTTTCTCCATCTCTATGTCGTTTCGATATTCGTCGATGTGCGCGATGGCGTTGCAGCTGGTTGCCACGTGTTCGCCCAGGGCTGCTTTCGATGTGTTGTGGACGTTGGGCGCTTTGGCCAGCATCCCGAAAAACTGTACAAGGCTTTCGGCACACGCCGTTTTCCCGGCTCCCTTTGGTCCAAACATGTTCAGTATCGGGAAAATCCCGAACCGGGCAACGATTACATCCCTAAACAGTGCTGCGAAGTAAAAACAGAGCGCGATTTTCGCATTGTCGCCAAACACTTTTACAAACTTCTGGGCATACTCTTTTAACGTGATGTTCGATTCCATGTGTTTAAATTTTCGTTCGAATTGAAATAAGTTATCTTCATTTTTATAAATGCTCGAAAATGCGGGGATGTAATAGTTTCGTTTGTCGTGTTTTACAATGCCGTAGCTATCAACTTTTGTAAATTCGGCGTTGAAAATGCCATTTCCCCACGCCCAGAAACCTTCCTTTTGCCACCCCAGTTGTACAATCTCTTTGCACGATTCAGTCTTTTCGAATAGCCAGCGTTTCAGCCTATTCAGGTCGGTTTCGGTACCATCGAACCAGCAGCGGGGTAAACTCTCAAGGTGTAGCTTAAAAGCCGCAAGGCCGATCATGTCTTTTTGCGGGATTTCCACAACGCGCGTCATTCCCGAAGCGTTCGAAACTTCGTAAAGCCGCTTGGCATTAATGGTACTTTCGATGTGGAAAATAGGGGTCAAAATAAAATTACTGCGCTGTATAAAAGAATCTTTCGCTTTGAACCAGTAACAATTATTGCTGATGTAAAACCCCAGATCATCAGCATCGGCCAGATCGATCCCGGCAGGAATCACGCGCCGTTTTTCAACAGGTGCCTTATCGGCAACGATGGTTTTAACGTAATCCTGCCACGCTTTTTTTGGTTTGATAATCTTTGTAAGCTCCTCCAGATAAACTTCGTGGATGCTTGGTTCATCGTAACGCGTAATCAGCGTAGCGATGTCTTTCATAAATTCCGATTTAAACGCCGGATTCTTGCATTTGTCAATTCCTTTTATTGCACGGTTGATAATGTAGTCGTTCTGGTGCTTCTCCTTGAATTCATCAAACTTCTCAAGCGTATCGAACAGCGAGTCGGGATCCTGACCCTCGGTGATTTCCATCACCATCACATGGCATTGTTCCTTTACAAGCAGCTCGCCGTTGCGTTCAATGGCTTTACTCCCGGCTTCGTCGCCATCGTAAATCAGCGTTACGTTTTTCGTATAATTCATTAGCAGGCGGATCTGCTCCACCGTTAACGCGGTACCACAGGGCGCCACCACATTAAATACACCAATCGTGTGCAGCCGCTTTACATCGAAATTACCTTCAACCAGGTAGGCGCGGTTTTCGACCCTGATCTGTTGACGGGCTACATTGAGGCCATACAGTTCGTTTCCTTTGTGGAAAATCTCCGAATCCATCGAGTTGATGTACTTACCAACTCCTTTTTTATCGTGTATGATACGCCCGGCGAACCCGATCACCTTGCCTGTTTTCTCGCAGATAGGGAACATGATACGGTCGCGGAAGAAATCGTAATCCTCACCTTTATCGGCATTGGTGGCAATCAGCCCGGCTTCTTTCAATAACGAAACATTGATGCTGTTGGCCCTTGCCCACTGTAAAAGGGTGCTGCTGTTGGGTGCGTATCCGATCATCAGCAGGTCGTCATCCTGGATCTCATCAATTTTGAAATTACGGGTCGTGATATATTCTTTTGCAGTTTTGTTCTCGCGCAGGCATTGCTGGTAATAGGCAGCCACCTTTCCGCAAAGGATCCTTAACGCTTCCTTGTGGTGATATTCTTCGGTATTGAACTCCTTTCGGTCTTCGTTCCAATCAACCTGTAGGTTTAGTTTTTTGGCGCCGATTTTTAAAGCGTCCATAAACTCAACCCTTTCGTGCTCCATAATAAAGGTAATCGAATCGCCCGCCTTTCCGCAACCGAAACATTTAAAGACCCCTTTTGCTTCCGAGACTTTAAACGAAGGGGTTTTCTCGTTGTGGAACGGACAACAACCCTCGTGCGTACGGCCTTTCGTTTCGAGCTCGACGTAATGACTTATTACATCGACGATCGATTCTTTCAGCCTGTCTATTACTTCTTTGATTTGCATAACGTTAAATCGTTTCTCTTATTAAGACCAATCGTGCCGATGGTTTTTCGAACTCAGGGTCTGAAAATATAAGCTTCGTACGAAGCGTTGCCGCCGAAATTCCATAAACCTCGAGCATTTTCACTTCGAGCCATACGGGTATTTCTTCCCATTCGAATGTCCAGAAATGAGGAGTCACAATACCCGTCGTGATTGCCTGCGTTTTTGGGTTCATACATTTTACCGGCTGACCGACCGTTAATTCAACACCAGGTACCGGCTTGATAATATGAAAATAGGGTGAACGCGAACGTCCCTGATTGATCGTGATGATTTCTGGAGTTGTAGATGTGGTGGTGTCGGACATAGTGAGGTATTTTATTTGTTACCGGCAATTTTATACCATTTTACAAACCAAAGATTTATATCCTTTTCCTGCTCTTCGGTTAGCTTATCATAAAATGCAATGATCATTAAATGCAGTCCGAGTTCAGCCCGCTGAATTAAGATATACATAAGAAACACTATGGAACCCAGAAGCAAACAGTCATATGCTTCCATAAACTTGCCCCAAAGCAGAATATTAATCACCAACAACATGACAATGGCCACCCTGGTTAATCGTTTAAGGATTACTAATTTCCTTTGTATTTTTTCTAATTGCTCTTTCATTTGAATAATGGATTAATGATCTGTACACCATACTGGTAACGGCTTTGCAATTCGTTCACATGTTTGCTTTGCCTTGCTTTTTCAACCTCTTCTTGTGCAACTTCGATCGTCTTCAGGCATTTTGTCAGCTTGATGGTAAGGCCAATGTCTTTCGTGCGTTTGTGCAGGTAGTATTTTCTGCCATAGGTAGTTGCCATCGTAATACGCTGACCGATGAAGGGGAATCCGTGGTTCTTGCGGAACCAATTCAGCATTGAAAAGGCATCGCGAAATCCATCTTTTTCTGCTAAAATTTCCATCTGATCCGACGTTAAATCCATTCCGTTGATTTTTAAGAAGCAAAATGGACCATCCTCATTAATATAAATATCTTCCACCTTCATGCAAGCGCATTCGCCCAGGCGCTTTGGTCGCGTACGACTGCCATGAAATAGAAATAGCCGATCCCCTTTTTTAAATTTGCGTTTGCGCAACTTCCTGATGGTCGTTTTTTTTGGTTTCACCTTGTTGCGTTTGGCATAGTCCGGATCGAGCATTGCCATTACGCCGGGGACGAATTGTTGTTGAAATGATAGTGAGGGCATCGAATTATGAATTATAAATTGGAATTTCTTTAACCTTCTGTTCGAGCCATTCTTCAAATTCTCCCTTAATTGAAATTTTAGGGTAGCGCTGTGAACCTATATTCACATCCGATACATCATCACGCCTGATGAGGTAATGTTCAGGCATAAATTCACATATAATCAGGTCAACTTCATTCTTCTGAACGTTTTTACCAGTCTCTGATTTGTATAAACTTTCTAAGTTCATGATTACAAAATTTAAAACCCATTAAACTTGTCAATTTGATTAGCTACTAAATCAATTATGGATTGATATTTTGTAGACTCAAGTCTGTCATTTTCTGCCATATAAAAAGCGCCTGCAACAATGAGTTGACTAACAAAATCTTTCGATCTTACTTTATTTTCAAAATGCTTTATCCAGCCATCAGGCCACTTGCAAGCCTCCGTTTTACAACCAGTTGTCGAATTATATGCCTGCTCTCTGCAAAACTCAGCAGCTTGAATTAGTTGACCGTTTGAATAGTCTTTATCATGTTCAATTGACCATCCATGTTTCTCAATTTGTTCCTTTCTTTCTTGTGCAATTAATTCAATTCCCGTTTTGTTAAAATATTTACTCTCCGCATTTAGAGCTATTAATGCACCTTGATAAAAACCTGAATAAAAATCATTAGTGCAAGGTCTACATTGGTCAGCAATCATTTTTGCTTTTCCTTCGTTTTTCATAATTAATTATGTATTTGATTTATAAATAAACTTTCTCTTCAATAAATTGCTCTACACTCTTTTTCGTGGCTTCGATCAGCGCCCGGGCCATTTGTGTCGGGACCGCATTGCCTATCATTTTAGTCGCAACCTTGGCACTGTAGCCATCGAAATAATCTTCCGGGAATCCCATGATTGGACCCAGCTCACTGTGTGCCGATAGAAACCGCATTTTGATATCGAAGTAGAACAGATCGCCGGTCGCCGATACCAGGGCTTTTTTATTACGGGCGGTAAGGATTGTATTCATTGGTTTGTCGAGATCCTGATTTTGTGTTTCGGGATGGCCGCTCGAATTAAAGTAGGCCGATATAAACTGGATCTTCTCCTTTGTGGTGATAGCGCCCAACGTCGAATCGAGCGATTGATTATAACCTGCTCCGTAATGATGACTGATAAAACTTGCTTCGGCGCTAATTACCTGGTTCTTTGGCTCGGTGGTCATTGCTCCCAAAGGTTCGTCAACCGATTGGTTATTTGCTTCGGGATGGCCATTGCTATTATATTGCTTGCTGATAAATTGGGCTTTTGCTGTTACAAGTCGTTTAGAATTGGCACATGTGATGGTGGATGTAGGTTTATCAAGTGACTGCGCGGTATCATCCCTGCCGTACGAATCATCCAGAAAACTACATTCAACAGTTGCCAGCTGCTTCATTTGCCGGGTTAATTGAGGATTCAATGGTTCGTCCGGATGATTATAATTGTCGGTGTGACAATGATCAGTAATGAATTGCATTTTTTCGAACGAAACCAAAACTTTCGCTTCCACAGTCCCAATTGTGGCAATTGGCTGATTTATGGAGTGACAGTTGTGACCACTTCCGTGATAGGTCATCAGCATATACATTTCGGGGGCAAAGCGTTTGATGCCACCGGCAATGCGTCGAAGTGTATTTACCGAAAGCGGTTTGCGGTGCTGCTTCCTGATCTGCTCGTTAAATTCACGGCCAAAGATCGATACACCCTCATTTTCAAGGTTTAGGTAATTCCTGCAGGATACCCATTTCTTTAAACCTTTTACACCATCTTTATTGTGTGTTTGTTCGGGCCATTTGATATCAACCCCTTCGGCTGCAAAAATTCCGAAATACCTAAGCCTTCTTGTCGGGCAACCATGATCAGCAGCATTCAGAAATCTGTGTTCATAATTTGGATATCCAAGTGCTTTGATAGCTTCGATCCATCGGGTAAATTCTTCGCCTTTACGGCATTTAATCGGTTTACCATCATCGTCAACAGGTGCCCATTCAACAAATTCAGATACATTTTCGATGTGTATCACCTTCGGTTTGCAATGAACGATGTAACGAAGGATTTCCCAGCCAAGCGTATAGCTGCCGATTTCCTTATCACCGCCACCTTTGGCCCTTGAATGCTGGGTGCACTCGGTCGATGCCCAAAGGATATCAACCTCTTCGAGTTCCGAAACGTCCTGCGTACGGATATCGGCCTGGTAATGCTTCGTTTCGGGATGGTTTTTGGCATGGCATTCGATGGCTACTTTTGAGTGGTTAAGCGCCCAAACAACGTCAACATCTTCGACTGCCAATGCCCCGCTGGTTACACCTCCGCCACCTGCGAACAAATCGCCAAAGCGTAATTTTTTATTATTCTGAATGAGTCGGTGCATAAACTGGTTATTTATCGCTGTATTTTTTCATTGTCGTCATTACGTCGACCGTGTTAAACATGCACTTACGCCCAACCTGGATATAAGGAATGATATCATCGTTTTTGTAGCGCTGCGCGGTGGCAATACTTATATGCAGGAAATCGGCCAGTTCTTTAAGCGAATGCAGGTAGTTGTCTTTTTCGGGAGCTGCTACAGTTTTCTGAGCGGCCATCTCTTCGCGGATCACTTTCCGAAATCCTTCAGTTAATTGTTGAATGTCTTTTTCTTCTAAATTCATTTTCTAATATTTAAGTTGATTAATTAAAAGTATGTGTCCTGTTGTATTCGTGCTGGTACCACCAGTCGAGAATTGCATTATCCTTTTCTTTGGGTATATATCCACCATACTTATCTTCCTTGGCATCGTTCATGCTAATTTTCTGCGCCCAGATAAATAGAGCCATGCATATGATAGCAATGCAAAAAACTATAAGGACCACAATACCCAGCCACCCAATTCGCAGCAATATGATTGTTAGCATTATGAGGTGTGATTAAGATTGTTTTTGTGCGATTTTCCTTACTTTTTCGATGATCAGGTACGCTTCGACAATTGGCCAGAAAAGTAGTGCGAGGCAGATCCAGAATAGTTCTTTCATTGCAATCTGCTATTTATCCTACGTAGGCGTTTTGCTTAAAGGGGATAATCTGTCCGTTGGATTCAAGCATCAACTCTTTGTTCAGGTGTTGCGCCTGGTGCAGATCAACCTTTGCATCGAGGTGATCGTTCCAGTCGGCGGCAACAACAACAAGGTGAGCGCTGTCGATGTCCTTATACCTTGCATCGACTTCCTTTTTCCAGTTGCTCGTCTTATCTTTGCAGTGGCGCGACATATCAACCACATACTCATCGGGTTGTAAACTCCTTACAAGTGTTAGTAAATCCTTGTACTTTGGTGATTTATAATCACCGATAACTGCTATTCTGGTCATAACGTAAAAATTATAATTATTAAAATTCCTATTAATGCAAAAAATAGTGGCTTCGCGGCGTCGTTCTCTTTTTGATCGGGATGAACGAGGTCGTATTCTTTCATCCTTTCTCCTTTGTGATGGCATTCTCCATATTGGTTCCAGTTCACCTTGAGCAGTTCGCCCGACGATGCGGAAACATATCCGACAGCGCGTATTGGTTGCCTGGTATCATCGTCGTAGATAAAAAACGAAATGGAGAATAGATTTTTTGATTTAGTCGTTGCATTTTCGACTTGTTCAGTCGTGAACCTCGGCGTCCAGAACGCTTTCCATGCTTTTCTTAAATTCATGGCGAATAGTTTTAATCGAGTATAAGATTTTTGCGTTCGACCAGGTCGTATAATTTTTGATCCGGTTCTGGCCGGTGTTTAAGCTTGTCGATCCGATCTTCGAGCTGCATGATGGCGGTTACAATTTCATCTTTAATTTGAGGCGTCATTGATTTTGCTATTATCAGCTTTTCGTTATAAGCGCGCAACCCTGCACAAAGCAGCTCCGCTTCTTTGATGGTAAGCGTGCAGATAATGGTGGTATTGATTGCATTTACGCGCATACCGTCTGTTCTTGGGTGGTTTTAAAACACTCGGTTTGTGCTTGTTCGAGTGAAAATATCAGTTGGTCGACAAACGCACGATCGTCGATTGTTGTGCCGCTGATGTTAACCTTCGTAAGATAGTTGAGCGCTGTCTTAATATGAAATGCTTCGCGGGGTGTCATACCCGGAATATCGATCAATCCGGATTTTGTATTGACAAGTATACCTTGCCATTCGCGTCTTTTCACCGCATTGGTTTGTGCTTCGTTGATATCCTGTATCAACTGGAAGCAAAAATGATTTTCCTCGTGAGATGTGATGAGGTTTTTACGCGACAAATTTACCTCTGCCATTTTAATTTGCTGGGCTTGGGTAGGGTTTAGCCCGATGATGCTGATCGTCGACTTCAAAATTTCTACTTTCATAGCCTTTTGATTTTTAATTGTTTGATAACTTAGGTTTTGCCTCAGGGGTGAAAGATTGCCGTCTTTCACCCCGAATGGCTTTTTTCCCACCGCCAAGTGGGGATTTTATTCACTAATAAGAATGAGATAAGAACGTCGGCCTTACCCTGCCGAAGGGTGTTTCAATCGAAACCGGAGGGGACTCGAACCCCGATGTGCAACTAAAACTTTTTTCGTGCTACCGTTGAAAGCTCCTTGCGCCGGTCGTGTGCTCCCGGGGACTAACCGGGAGCTGCTTAAACAAAAAATGAACTTTACTAAAACCGGGGAATGCTCCCCAAACTATCTTATTTAAAAATTGGCCTTTGCCGGTCGAAAAGCGGGTTGGTTGGCTCTCCGTTTTTCTTTGTAAAAGCTTCTCGTTTTGCCTTAACCTCATCACTTATTGGCCTCGGTTCTAATGGCTGATTTTTCCATCTTTGCAAGGTTGCACACGAAGCAAGCAAGCAACCAAAAACGATTAATGCGATTAACTTTTTCATGATATTTGATATTGAAATTTAAAGGATCCCTAATCTGTGCGCCCGCAGTGCTATTTCGATGCGGTTATTCACCTGGAGTTTTTCGTGGATACGGGCGAAGTAGGTGCGGCAGGTCGCTTTAGTAATATTCAGGGCTGTGCTGATTTCTTTATCGAGTTTACCTAAAGCGGTTAATTTCACTACCTGAAACTCTTTTGGGCTGAGATGATCGGGGAGGAGACACACTTTGCCGCAACCGGGGCAATGGTTGATAAAATCGCAGGCCGGAGCATCGGGGTAAGTTTTGTTGCCAACCAGGTCAGGTTTTTCGTTGATAGCGCCATAACGGCAGGCCACGAATTTAAGTTCCATTTCTTCGGGAAGGATATATCCCATTTGGCGGAGTTTTACAATAACCGAGTGGTCCTTGTTCATCTCATCGCGGAAAATCTGGCGGGTTTCGGTAGGAAGTGCTGTGTAGTCGCTGGGGACTCCGCTTTTCAATACCCGAAGGTTATTTTTTGTATCGAGATAGATTTCGAATTTGTTCTCGAGAATTACTGAAATGTTCATAGCTGTTCAATTAATTGTGATAATTCACTCATCTTATTTTTATGGTTGGTTGCCATCAAGGCTGCTGCAGTTATTATCTCAATCGTCTTTATTGTTTCGCTATTCCTTCCAGATAAAGCTTTGTCAACCATTGAAATTGCGCACTTACAACTGCTTGCAAGTAGTTTTCGGTAGCCCGAGGGCAGGCTTTCTTTCAATTTATTTAGTTCATTTTTTGTCATCATTATTGCGTATTGTTTCTGTGTTGTGTTTGTATTACATTTGTGATGTTGATACAATACAAATGTATAGTATTATTACGCCACTTGTATCGTAATATAAATATATTTCTATAATTTAAAATGAATCTAAATAAAGGTAATGGACACGACTATGAATCAACGCCTTAAAGAATATCTTGAAGAGAAGAAAATTTCTGCTGTAGATATTTATTCGAAAATCGGGGTTTCACGCATGGTTTGGTCACAATGGATGAATTCGGGCACGCCAATTCCGCTATCTAGATTAATCTCAATAGTCGAATTATTGCCTTTACTGAATGTGCGCTGGCTGATGACCGGCGAGATTAAAAATGGTGAGGGAGAAATTGTAGAATCGCACCAGGGAGAGTGCGCTGCATGTGCAGCAAAACAACTTCAAATTGATGTACTGACAGATCACAATAACACATTAAAATTACGTACTGAAGACCTTCAAAGCATGATAAATTTGCTACAAAAAAAATGAAAGTGTATGTAAAAATGTATGGTTAATTTAGTATGTAATTGAATATTAATAAAATATAAATATTAATTTATTTTTGTAGCAAATATTTAATCATATAATCTAATGTTTAATCATTTTTTTTAAAAGTCTAAAACCCATTATATATAATTAATTAACGAAATAGCATTGTAATATATTTTAATAGATAGATTTTGATTTTCACCAAAACCGTACGTATTTTTTAAAGTTACATACAGCCGCAAAGATGAACTACTCAGTAAAATTTTATCCCGAAAAACGAAATGGCATTACCAAAAATGTGCCCGTAATATTATCGGTATCCTGGTCCGGTAACAGGCTTTTTTATTATACCGGCCGGCGGTGCAACATCGATGATGATCCGGCAAAAAGTCAATGGAATGCGGAGAAAAACGAATTGAAACGTAATCAGGTAGCGCACGATGGCAAAACATCCGTACGTTTTAACAACGATTTAACGAAAATACGGGCAAGTGTAAATGATCTTTTTGAATTGTACAGTGTTTCAAAATTGACACCTTCAGTATCACAATTGCGCAACGATTTAAAACTTAAATTAGGAAAAGAGATAAAACCAAACCCCGCCTATGGTTTCTTCAAAAGTTTCGATCAATATATAACCGATGGCCGTCAAAGTGAGAATCGGAAAAAATGCATTCGCACAGTTTATAACTGCATGAAAATATACGCCCCGGATGTGACATTTGATAGTCTGAATGTGAAAGATTTTAAACAATACTTGATTGATCAGAAAATGAGCAGCAATTCGATTGTCGAATACCTTTCTAAACTCAGAGCATTTATCAATTGGGCAAATAAAGAAAAGCTAACAACTGTTAAATCTTTTGACGGTTTCGATGTCGGGAGCGGAATTTACGGTGAACCAGTTTATATCACCGTTGCAGAGCGCGATATATTATTTTATGCAAACATTGAAGACAAATTCTTTTCAGAAATTCGCGACATATTTGTATTACAATGCCTACTTGGTTGTCGATACGGCGATCTAATGCGGTTTCGCAAGTCAAATATTCTCGACGGATGTTTGCAATATATAAACGAAAAAACTAAAAAAGAACAAACACGCGTAATAAAAGTGCCTCTTTGTGACAAGGCAAAAACAATTATTTCGCGTTATAATCTTCCGGATGATCGTTTGGTACCTTTTATATGGTTGTATTATTTTAATATTAATGTAAAAACACTTTTCAAAGATTTAAAAATAAATCGAAAAGTCTCAATACGCGACAATGAAACTGGCTTGGAAGTACAAGTTGAAATCTGCGATATCGTGAGTTCCCACATGGCGCGTCGTTGTTTTATCGGAGGCATGCATAAAAAGGGTGTACGAAATGAAATTATTGCATCAATGAGTGGACATGTTAAAGATAGTAAAGCATTTGTCCGGTATTATGCGATCGACAATGAAGAGCAGGAAGCAGCCATGAAATTAATTGAGTAGATCCACCGCCATAGATTGAAAAACCCCGGTTGCCGCCGGGGTTTTGAACTAACTAATCAAACTATGCAGAAAAAGAAAACTACAATTTATCTCGGATCTGGAGGGTACCACCATTTTTCGATTTATCGGGGACGAACCAATTCAATAATTTATAAAGATTTCCGATAATACTGACGGTTTTCGATGTCGGGATCTTTCTGGCTAAAAATTCATATACCACCGCAACGATTCCAAATACTGCAGTCAATGTATTTTCATCCAGCCATTTTGTTGCCGGTGTATCCGGTGTTGGTACTACGGTTTCGTCAACAGCATAAATCAAATCAGCTTGCACCTGGTTCGCTGTCTGCACAAATTCGGTTTGGGTAGAAGCCGGTTGATGAGTTTTGTCGGGTGGCGAGCTGCAACTGATTGCAAACAACCCGATCAGAAAAATGAATGCTAAAATGAATCTTTTCATAATCGTGAAATTTTATGGGTTTGTAATTAATACATGTCAAAGTTGGGGGTTTTCTTGCGTGTGCTAAAGGACAAAAATCTATAATCCGCTTCGAGGATCTTCGACCGCTCGAAGGGATTTTAACCCTGGCGTTCCCTTCGTCGGGCAATACGTGCGTTTTTACGGATGGCGCGGTTCTCCTGTCGTATCTCCCTGGCTGTTGGTTGGAGGGAGTCACCTTTTTCAACAGTTGAATTGTTGCCCTCTCTGCGTTGTTTTAGTTTGCCGATGCGCTGATTATCGTTGATCACCTGGTCAGGATCTTTCAGTTTTAGGAAAATCAGCAGACCGGCGATGATGCCGGCCAGTAATGTTGAAAGGTAGGTCCAGATCTTCATAATAGATTTCTTTGAAAATGAGGTGTGTCAACCGGATCTTTCCACCGTCCGCCCCACTTGTTCAATGGGTTCAACGATTCCCAAAAGTCGCCCATTGCTTTTGTATCGTCAACTTTGTAGGTGAGATTCAGTTTCCCAGATGCATCTCTTTTGAAAAAATTCAGGTCGATGGCCATACGGTCCTGGTGAATGCTGCGATCCACCTTCGATGCCCCGGTTTTCTGATAAAAATCCTGCTGATATTGGGTTCGATGCAGTTCGCCAGCTGTGACTACAAGGTCAAATTTATCAGCCTGCTGGATTAGTTTTGCCACGTCGGCCAGAAAGGCGGCCTGTTGTTCTACCATTGTCATTTGTAGGAGTTATTAAATTGTTAGCATTAAAAATTTTGAGCTGTTCTTGTAGCTTTTTATTCTCGCGCTGCAGTCCGCCCATTTGCTTTTTCAGCGTTTCGTTTTCGCGGCTTACCAGTTTAATCTGAGTTTCGAGATGGCAGTTTTCATTCCGCAATTCTTCAATTTCTAATCTTAAGCGATTCTCCATCTCGTCACTTAATTTGCGGACGCGATCCATTATCTTATTGGCATTGTCGATTTCCTTCGAAGTAATATCGGCCGCTCTTTTCCGCCTGTTGACAACCCAGGTGATGGCCGGCACAGCGATCGTGTAAATAATCAGGAGCAGGGTTTCTTCTTTCATGGTGTTTTATTTCAAAAATAGAAGGCGAAGTACTTGAAGTAAAGGACAAATATCAGAATGATCTGATCGCTTAAGGTAAATCAAGAATTGTCAATATAGCTTCTGACATACTGCTACCATATTGAAAAACATTTGTTCCACTGGTCTGCCACCTTATAGATATTGTGGTAGCAACATTAGGGGTGGTCGTTGCTAAATGTTGAAATGAAAGGTACTGAGTATTTGTATAGATATTCATTTTAGCTTTTCTTACTTTTACACCATCTTTAACTATCCATACAGTTACATCCTGAGCATTTGCTGTAACAGAAAAGGGAGCCGAAAATTGAATCATTAAATGAGAACCACTCGGAACAAAATTGGCAGATATAAGTGATGATTCCGTAGTACTTCCTGTAACATTAGAAGAGTTTAGTGCTTCAATATGATTATTCGTCCAAGTAGGAGATTCTGCTGTAATTGATATATTAGAACTTCCATCAAATGCTACTCCGTTAATTGTTCGCGGAGTCTGTAAGGTTGTTGCAGTTGTAGCATTCCCCGATAATGCCCCTATAAAAGCTGGAGCCGTTATCGTCCCTACAAAATAGCCTACGCCTGCATTAATGGTTTGATAAGCTGAGGCAGCCTTATTTGTAAAGGAAAATGCTCCATCAGATACTACGTAGCCATTCGTTGTTGCTAAATGACCTGATGCCTCAATATTTCCATCTGCTGAAATATTTCCTGCAGCTGTGATATTACTTGCCGCCGTAATATTACTTGCTGAAAAGGCAACATCAGTACGATTCAAATTTCCAGCGTGCCAATAATCAGAACGTCCATTTAATTGACCGGCATTGCTCGCTGTTGCAGCATTGCCAGTTGTATTCTGATTCCAGGTTGGCACAGTTCCCCCAATTTCACTATAATTATATGATGGTTTAGTACTTGCCTTCGCCCAAGCGTAAATTGTTGGATCCGTTTCCGTATAACTTGTTAAATAACTTCCTGCCGGTTGTTTTGCATTCCAATATGCTTTTTCTGTATCGGTTGTAAATCTATTACTTGCATCCTGAGTAATGATGGACGCAGGATGATTTGCCGGATGTGAATAATTTGTGTAACCGGCAGGATTTGAACTTGAGTAAGGAGTAAACCCTAAAGCCCCTGTCACTTGCCCTGATGTTATACCAGTAAGATAACCCATGGAAGTCCACGGAGTGCCTGTTACATATCCCATACTTGTCCATGGAGTTCCTGTTACATAGGTTCCCTTCAACTGATAAGTATTTGCAGCCCTTTGTCTACTCAATACACTAACATTTGTTGTATCTAAAGAAATAGTCCCCGCACTTGTTATAACTCCTCCCGTCAATCCTAAACCAGTACTAACACTGGTAACACCTGCTCCTGGTATTTGAGAAACTAAAGCTAATGTTCCACCGCTTGAAGGCAACGTCACATTATGGGAAGCTATGTCTGTGGGAGCTAATAATATAGTTTGCCCAGTGCCACTATGCAGGGTCAGATTAGATCCTTCCAACCATCCTTGAGTCACTATATTTGTGGAAGCATTAATTCCAGTTCCACTAATATTCCCTGCTGCATCCCTTCTAACAATCATATTCGGGGTTGCAGAATACGTTGCGCCATGAACATTTCCTGTAACATCTAATGAATGAGCTTTAGGGGCATAAGTATTAGCCGCTCTTTGTCTTGAAAGAATCACTGTACTTGCCGTATCCACTAATAATATTCCTGCAGTAACAATAGTACCTCCACTCAAACCAAGTCCACTTCCTACTGAAGTAACCGTTCCTGTATTTGCCGTAGCTCCTGCTGCAATATTATCCAATTTGACTTTGTCCGCTGATGTCATGAATCCGTCTACTGTTGTAGTTACATCAGCATGAGCCGTTCCTCCTGATCCTACATGTGCTATTGGGGTATATAATCCAGAATGATTCCCCCAACCATATGCCGTATTCCAATCTGTAGAAGTTCCCCCAGCGGCGGTTATTGTAGTTCCTACTGTCAAAGCACCTTGAGCAAATATATTTTGCGCTCTTGTATCTTGATATGTACTATTTGCAATATTTACAAACTTAAATTCAGAATCCGATTGAATCAGTCCAGTATTAAAAATAACATTAGTTGGAAAGTTAACATACTGTTTTGGTAATGATGTTAAGTCATATTCAGCCCCCATTGTTATGCCTGTAAAAAAAGTGGGCGTAGGATATGCTGATTGACAAGTTACTTTAATACTTATCCCATTATTGAAAGTTGTCCTATGAGAAATTGGTATATCATAAGTCGATGTAGCTGCATTCCAATATATATCCCCTATTGCAAATTGAGCAGGAGTTTTATCGAATGCTTCTGTAATTCTGCTTGTATTATTCCAAAGTACATTACCAGTATTTAGCCCCATGGCAAACAACTTTGTAAGTCTCCCATTGGCATTAGCCCCACCATAATGTGCAGTAATCTCTACTTCGATGGTCCCGGCAAAACCAATATTAGGTAATTGTATATTTACCGCGCGGTTTGCTAATGAACCAGTAAATAAGTAAAAGAATACTTTTTGCGAATACTTGCTATCATTAATTATACCATTTAAAGTAGAATAATCAGTAACAGTAAAAGTATTGTTAATACTAGTAGCCCCGCTAATACTCCCACCCGTCACCGGAAAATAAATACCTGTATGTAAGTGATCCCCATAAGCCGCTGTGGTATGAGTAATTCCAAATCCCGGAAAAGAAACCTCCCTAATATCGACCCCCAAAGTACAGGTAGCAATTGTTTTAGTCCCTAAAAGAGGAGATAAAACAATATACTCCTGTCCTGTGGCATTGTTTATTATTTTTGTGCTAATTGATAGATTGCTCCCAAAAGGAGTTACATCATTTATAACTTTCAGGATCAATGTTGGAGATGCTGAAACAAAGAGTACCCATAAAATAAACAAAAATAATATAGATTTTTTCATGATTAAAAAAATAAGGTTTGATTAATAAGAGTACTCAACTAAAATCTTATCATACTGACCAATTGTTGATCCAATACGGATTCGATTGCCCCCCACAATAATCCATTGTGTGGTTGATTTAAGAACCGATCCATTTACTGAAACAGTGATAGTCCCCACAATAGGCGTTTGGGATAGCGTAAAATGGTAATGGTTTACCGCAGCACTATCAGCCGTTGCCATCTCCATTTCATCCACCTTTGCTATTTTCACCAATGCCGCTGTTGCCGCTTGATTACCGTTCAGTTTATTGACGGCTTGTACAATATTATCCGTTGCAGCCACGGTTCCTGCGGCCGAAGAATAACCGGTTAACACCTTCCCAATCACCGCCGCATTCGTAACCGTTGTTGCATTCCCTACGCTGGTAACCTCACCGGTTAGATTGATGACAGTTGCCGCATTTAATTGTGTAAAAGAAGCCGTGGCTGTAGTCAGCGTAGCGGTGTTAATAACTCCTGCCGTCGCCACCCAGTATTTTCCGTCCGCAATATTATAAACCTTTGTCCCGATTGGAAGATTTACACCAAAAGCAGTTGTAGCATTTTGAATCCGCATATCTGCTACTGCGGTTAATTGCCCGAATGAATACCCACTCAAGAGCAAAAACACAAAAACAATCAATAATTTCTTCATGATAATTAATTTTGAATTTTTAAAACATCGTATAATTTGGGATCAATATATAGAGTGATCGACGTGGTTCCCCACCCCGTCCATCGCGAATTGTTAAGTAAATAACCATTATAAAATACCTGGGCAGTTGATTTTAGAGTAAAGGGTAATGAATAAGTATACACTCCATTACTCACCGATTGTTCGAAAAAGGCGAGTGCCTCTTGTTTCGCAGTCCATGCACTTTTTTCCGTGTCGGTTACAAACCTGTTGGAAGCATCCTGCGTAATTGCAGAGGCATTGTGGGAATGGTCTCCATTTGCTGCCAGTGTATGAGTTGTGCCAAATCCAGGAAAGCTTACAGTTGATGACGGCGCATAATTGGTGCTTACCGAAATTGTACCATCACCCGTAACGGAAACGCCGGAACCAATTTTTACACCTCCCAATACAGCAGATGTGGAATAGGGCAAAGTGTAATCCGTTCCGGGTATTTTTTCCCAAATGGTGCCATTGTATTGTGCTTTATCTCCAACCGCAAAAGTTTGTCCCAATGCCGTTCCTGCAGTAGTACACCTGTAATACCATCCTGTTGTTCCAGTTCCATTTGCTAGTGTTGGGGAATTTGTATTTGCATTCCATACACCTTTATACACATCACCCCCCATTGTCGAGGGATCGTTCATATATACAATATTTTTATTTGAATCGAGGGCAAGCCATTTCGATGGTATTCCCTTCGATAATAAAATAGTATCTATATTTATTTGGAACTTTTTATTATAATCGTCTATAATTAAGTTTTGACCGTGGTAATCATCTTCTGTTTTAGTTTCCCCAATTCGGATTGGGAACGCCCTTTTTTGATCAAATGGATAACTTAGGTACGTAGTTAAATATAATTCATTATTTGCACCTATACCTAAACCGGCTTGATAAGTATGTTGATCTGATTTATTATAATGCTCAAAACTGATACCGGCATTGCTTAACGCACTTGATTCCGTATAAAATTCATCATCATAGGTAGTCTTAAAAACCCCGGCACTTATTCTTCCATCTAAGTATACCCAATTCTCATAATTGTATACCATATTACCATAAATATCCCCATTATAAAAATAAGCATAGCCAGGATTTTCTGATTTTTTAGATGGGTAAGGTGCATATTTATACCCATCCCAATGTAATATATCATCCGATATGGATGGGATACTACTTCTTTTATACCAGTTACCCCATTGTCCGGTTATTGACCGGAACCTGACCGAATCAGTTGTTTGTTCAAAATAGGCAATCGAATCTTTTTTCAATTCGGTACCCTTCCAGACAAATTTGTCGCCGGCGGTCAGTTTTGTTGTTGCTTCAACCGTATATCCTTTATATGCCTGCGAATAAGCAATCATTGTAAACAAAAGGGCAAGTGCAGATAATAGAATTTTTTTCATGGCTAATTTTGTTTAAAATAATATTCAACTTCAACCCCTTCAAGGTCTTCGCTTTCGTCGATCGTGAAATTGAAACCTGAAGCGGTAATTGTCAGACCGTAATACAGCACATCCTGGTCGATAAATTTCCCGGGTGCGACTTCGACCACCCTGTAAACTTTTAAGTTCGACCGGCCAAATGGCACGCCGTTAAATTCCTGCGCAAATTGTTTATTTACTGTGCGTTCTGAAATATTTTTGATTGTGGAAAAATCTTCATGTTTTTCGTTAATAACGACATCGGGAGGAACCACCACATTGTTATGTTGATAGCGGATATCGTCGATTGCAAAGTCGATGTTATTGGGCCAGCTGCCGGCCAGCGAAATTTTGAATTTGTCAACCGCTTGTTTCGAGGGTGCAAAAGTGTACATTGGTAATGCCACCATTTGCCAGTTTTCGTTACCCGAATTGTAATCGTGCGATTGTGCCGGTGATATCAGTACCCTTCCTGTCATCACGTCGCCGAGGTACGCATCAATCAGTAACATCGTTCCCGGTAACCATTCAACCGAGCTTTTGAGCATCATTGTCAGGATTCCGCCCTCGACTGTAAGCTGTCCGGGACCCGTAAATGTGAGTACAATATTCGCCGGGGCATAAGTGGTAACCGCTCGGTTGGTTGGCAAAGTACGATCGTCGAATGCGCGAATGGCGCGCACGCAGAAATTATTGTTTTTGTCGCGGGTGTAGGCGGTGCCGTTTGCAAAACTGATAGCTCGTGCCCGTTTCCACGAACTTTCAGAACTCGACCAGTATGTTTTTGATCCAAAATTTCCAATCGCAAAGCGGTTAATATACATTGCGTTCAGCTCCAGTTCGGCTGGTAAAAAGTAATCGTTGTGCCCTGCAATTATCAGTTGTTTGCAAAATTTGATGGCATGTTCCCGCGCAGCATCGTTTGCAAGCATAAGCGCCGAGTTTGCAGCGCCGGTTCCAATTTCGACACCCTCGGCACCTGTTGTATAAACCGATACGCCCGAAAGCTGCGACCAGAATACATCGGTTGCAGCATCATTTTCGGCTGCTACTTCTCCGCTATGTCCGTCGTCGGCAAGCCAGAAAATGACGCCTCCCAGTTCATCGCTTTTGTCGCCGATGTGCCGTAGCGGAAATTCAACCGCTGAATCGGGAATAGCGATAGCGATTTTAATCCGTTTCGCACCATTGTAAGGGGCATCCGGATATTCGAAATCGACGAGACAGTTTGGATCGGCTTGTGCTGAAGTTTGCCATTCGACCACTGCCAGATTTTCGTCGTATATTTTTTCGAGTTGAACGTTTGATGGTTCCGTTGCACCAGCAGCAATGTAGATAGTCATTACCTCGAGCTCATTTGAGGTGATGATTGGGGTTGTGGGGTTAATGGCCGCGATACCGGTTTTTACACCTAAATTTGAAAACTGGTCGAGGTAAAGCATATCTATGCGTGCGAGGTTTGCGTCTGCCGGGGCAAGTATTAGTTGCTTTGCAATTGCAGTATAAAGAACTCCCAAAATCCGGTATACCATGTTGGTCGACTGGTAGGTCAATCCGCTTGTCCAGACCACCGTGCCGCTAATCAATTCGGTAGTTACATCTGTCGTTGTACCGCCATTTACGATGTTGCTGATATATTGTGCAATTTGGTTCCAGGTAATATTATCGATATTGGTTGACGCGGTGGCGCTTAACTTACCATTCAGGTATTTAATCGTTTTACCGTCGACCAGTCCGGGAAGCGCTCCGCCCCAGAGTTGCGCGAATGACAATACCTGCCACAGGTGCGAAAAAGGACTTTGGACAGCCATCAGCAGGTTGTCCGAGTATAGAGCCGCAGTCAGTCCCGACAGCAGCTCAGTTAAAAAAAAATCAGCCAACCCCTCCGGCGCTGGTAGCGGTGTGACGATCCGTTCGAGATTTAGCAATTGCGAATCGGTGCCGATCCGGTAAACAAATTCAAAGTCAGACTCATCTTCGTCGGTTATTGCAACAATTTTCGACGAGATAACGGCAATTTGTTTCATCGCACCATCATCGCGGATCAGGTATTTTTTACGCGACAGAAAAAAATCTTTAATCCACTCCGAACTGTATTTATCGAGAAATCCGGTCGACTGTTTTATTTCGGGTGCTTTCTCAACATCGTATTCACCAATTGAATCATTGGCATAAATAGCGGTTTTGTGCGACAGTTTCTGATCTTCTTCGGCCTGTCCGGTGAATGAAATTGAATCGATCGATCCCAACGTATTAAGCCACAAAAATACATGCTCATTTAAATTCGGGTTCCGCAGTTGGTAACGCTGAATGGACGTTACCCGCGCTGCATCCACTTCGTACCAGATATCCCATGCCACCACCTGTCCGCTGTGCCCTGCGCCGATCAGAAATGCAGAAACGACACCCCAGCTTGTATTGACGTAATACATATTTTCCGCGAAAAGGTCAGCATACGTAGTTTGAAAACTGGTACTGTTCGCATAATATGCTTTTATTTTGATTTCGCCTCCTTCGGTACCCGACCACATTTTCAACCATTCGGGTTGCGTTTGCAAAATAAATTTTTCCTGTGGCTGCCAGGTAAGAAAGTGCGATGCAAGAAACGATGTGGCCGTTTCTTGTAATTCATCTACACCCCCTTTGATTACCTTAAACTGGATCCCGGTACCACCATCGATTGTTGCAGTGAAAGTTGCGATATCGGAACTGGCAATATTAAGCACAAACAGATTATCTGGAATAATCGTGTCGAGCAAACGACTGACAATTTCTTTTATATCAACCGATACCAGGTTAGTGGTATTAGGCTGATATTTTTCGCTTAATACCAGGTCGGCATCTTTTCTCAATTCGAAAATTACCTCGGTTGACGAGGTAATTTCGAATGTTTTCAGATTTCCGGCAAATGAAAGCGTATCGGGTTGTTGGGTGATGGTGCTCATATCGTCAATGTTTTTCTAATTATCAGTCAATATTTTGCCATCGACCATTATCATTTCACCTTGGTGATAAATTGGCAGGTTGGTATGTTCGACCGGGATGGTTTCGATGTATTCGAAAGCGCCAATATCGGGTAGACCTACAATTTTGTTACCTGAAAAATCGGTTGTTAAGCCCACATTTGCGCCCATGTTAATTACCGGACTGTTACCATCTGGCTTATACTCTGTGTTTATTTTTGGATCTACACTTAACGAATGTCCATCTTGTCCTGTGGCTGATTTATAGGCCGAAAATGTTATCGAAGTATTTAGATTGTAAATCCTTAAAGCCCGTGTATTATAAAAAAGATTGTAGTCAGAAGTGAAAGTATTGGTTCCAATCCTGAAAATGTCATACGATGCCTGTTCATTTGAAATAATACAGTTTTTTATTGTATAATTTCCTTCGCCTTGTAATACTATTGCACCCCGTTGTGATGTGGATGACGAATTTGCGTCAATCACAGAGTTGAATAACTTAACATCGCAAACATACATTGAAGGGTTAGCGTCACTCGAAGGGTTTGAATAAAAATTAACTCCAGAACTATTTATCATTCCACCTGAAGCACCATCCTGATTCGAATAAATCAATAAATTGTAAGCTAACACATTTCTGGAACCGCTCACCCTGAAACCCGTTTGATTATTCCGCATAATTCCTCTTCTGACGATTGCACCATCAGTATCATCAATCCATATACCGGTTTCAAAGGTCCATTCTGTTCCCAGGCAATTGCTTTCAGATATGAAATCCTCAATAACGATGTTGTATGAAAAATTTTCAATTTGAACACCAGATGCTGCATTATCATGTGAGTGAAAATTTTTAAATGTGGCTTTCCTCACTCCCCAGGTATTAATCCCTTGGCGTAAATTGTGGTCTGTCTCAACACCGTCAACAATAATATTTCTGCTTATTGTTGCTGTATCTCTTATCGTCATTCCCGACTGTTGTACATTGATACCATCAATTGATCCATGTGAATAGCGTCCGCCAATTACGGATATTCCGTTCATCTTTGCGCCAATCAAAAGAGGATAAAGACCTCCGATAGATTGAACATTTTTTAATGTAATATCAGAACCCCAGTCTGTAACACCTCCTATGTATATTCCTTTGCCTGAACCCATGGCATAAGTAGAATATACCGGAAGTGTCGAAGTCATATTCATTATCTCAATATGATTGCAAGTTTCTAAATGAATATTTTCCTGAACAGCGTTTTGGCAATTGATTCCTGAAATACTTAAATGGTTTTTTTTAATAGCATATATGCAATAATTCCGTGTGGCTTGTGCGTCAATGACTACATTATCGCTTCCGTAATTTTTTAAAACAATCGGATTTCCCTCCGTGCCTGAAGAGGGGAAAGAAACAGATTCGTTATAAGTTCCTTCCTTCACAAAGACCGTATCACCGGCCAAAGCAACACTCAGGGCTTTTGCGATTGTGAGATAAGGCGAAGAATAGGTACCCGAATTGCTGTTGCTTCCAGTTTTGGCCACGTAACGATTTGTTGCCTGGGTATTCAAGCAAATAAGAAGAAGTAATATCGTGATGATTTTTACCATGCCGTTGTTGGTGTTTTTGACCAATGATTATCTTCATAACAATCGTACCTTGCAGTTGACGTAATTCTCCACTCTCCTTTTTTGCCTGGAGCAGTTGCCGATGCAGGAGCTGTGTCCCATTTGTTAAAAACATCCAATAATGAAATCGAATCGGGTTTAGCAGTGATTTCGCTCCATGCGGGCACATATGTGATTGGGCGGTATAACCCGGCATGATTACCCCAGCTTAAAACAGTGGCTATGTTGGCGATCTGTGCTGCTGTGGGGATAGCATAACCCGGGGATAATGATATTACGATGGTCCCACCTGTTGTTATAGGAGATCCGGTAACGGTTAATCCGGGTGGAACGGTGACCGCAACGTATGATACGGTACCCGAACCTGCATCGAGTATTATTGCAGCGAGCGAATCGAGGAATTGCTTAAATGGTACTGGCTGCATTTCCTTGTTGGCGTTTGGGACTTCGATGGTCCCTGAAAATCTAATATCGTTTGTAAATTCCCGTTTTTGGGTGTCGGGGTAATATTTCTGACCAAAACCTGCAAGGGTGCAGGATATAAATACAATAAGGGTTATAATTTTTTTCATATCTATATAAAATTGATTTCGACTGTTTGTTCTGTGCCGGTTCCAGGAATTGTGATAAAATAGTTATCATCCTCCGTTACGGGTGCCATGCGTTTATAATTAAGTGGCATACCATCTGAAGTAAAAACAGATATAAAGCGCGGTGGTGTTTTCTGCAAAGTGTCATAGTCATAATCGTCTGCCGGAATTACTACAAAAACGGGCGGGTTTAGCGCTAATGATGAACCACGTGACACGGTTACATCTACCTCTCGCGCTCCTGTACCGCTTGGATCGAAAGCCTCGGTGAATTTTTTTGTTGTAATTACCGTATGTATGATCCATTTCCCTTCGAGAAATGTCTGGCGCCATCCATCCGCGAAAATGATTAAAATATCTACCAGGTAAGTATCAGCTGTAATAGCAATATTATGACGCTTTATCGCAAAAATAAAATTGCTCCGGATCTCTATTTTGCTGTTGATTGTCGAGTATTCTGCAACAACCAGGGCGCTCGCTCTTTTACGTAACTGCATGTATATTTTGGCATCGGCCAGCGAATTTGCCGGGATTTCCGGCAGCCTGAAAACAACATCATCGTACGAATTGCCGTACCAGGCTTCGGGGAAATCGTAATGTTGAATTGGATCTGACATGTTATAAGTATTAAATACTATTACTATTCAGCAGCCCACGCGCTCTATGTGAACCTATTGACTACCTCGTCAAAACAGTCCAGAAAGGCTTACTGCTGTCATTATTAGGTGATCTGTATGCTTGTAAATTGGCCTTATCAATTAATCCCTGTCCGGTAGGAGCACCAGACCCGACAACTCCTGTCAGATCAATGTACCTCGTAGTAGTTGCCTTTGCCACATCTCTGTTTGCCCACATGTCTGCAAGTATTTGATTAATATTATTTGACGTAAGCAATAATCCGCGTAGGTCTAAATTATACAATGCACCTAAATTCAAAACATTTGGACATATAATCCCACCCGAGTTGGTCGCAATAACTACGTTTATAAACTTGTTGTTAATACTAATATCTCCAGAAAGCGCATTATTTCCTGCTGCGGAAAAAGAAACCAGAGACGGAAGATTATTTATATTGCCAGATAAGGTATTTAAGCCTGCAATGGAGAAATTTGTAAGTGACGTAACTACACCGATATCTCCTCCTAAAGATGGTGCATTAGCAACATTTTTCCATCCAGGATACGGTATATTAAATAACCTGTTTCTATCCATTGTAAGTATTGCTGGCCCCGTACATTTAATATACAATGTTAATGTAGTTGAAGTGGTAGCCAAAAACAGTTTTGTTGGATTAAGCGTTCCGGCAGCATCAGAATAAAAGTTTGCATTTCCACTTAACTTAAACGCAACGATAGCATTTGTAAAAACCGTCAATTGAGCAATGCCAGAGCCATCGCCCGTTTGTGTTAGCGTAAAGTCATACGATTTAGCGACAACCCCACCTAATCCAATAATCTTCAATTTGCTCACAAACAATTGACTCATCGGATATGCTCCTGCGGTAGTTGGGTGCAATAAATCAGCATAAAAAGTTGCATTTGTACAGTCGGCCAATTCGGGTACTGTGTCTGTATCTAAGATTTTCACTTCCGGAAATAAAACTAAGTCGTTTCGGAGCGAATTATTAAATACGTTTCGTTCTATTTCAAACTGTGCCGACCGTCCACCCTCCGTTGATGGTGTCATTGTGTATGTAAATATTCTTTTATGCCCCGCTAATATCCGTGCTTGGATATATGATTTTAATGCGTTATAGGTTGCAGTGCCGCTACCAACAGTATTATCTACATTATTTACACCATTGTAAATAATCAGTAAATTTTTATTTGTTGATGTTTCAACCACAATCTTACTATCAAGAGTTGCCGCCCTACTGACCATTGCTGCAATATTAGTACCACCAACGGCACCGTTATAATAACCCGATGTATTAATCCCATATTTA
>Ga0302288_1000342_pt1 | contig 39313 bp, 32 predicted proteins | sample III_Fen_N1_1_FD_194549 | JGI IMG/M metagenome (GOLD analysis project Ga0302288, IMG submission 194549) | Peat permafrost microbial communities from Stordalen Mire near Abisko, Sweden - III_Fen_N1_1 | ecosystem: Environmental > Terrestrial > Soil > Wetlands > Permafrost | place: Sweden: Abisko...
CCGACACCTGGTTTTGGAGACCAGTGCTCTAACCAACTGAGCTACACCCGTATAAAAAGGATTGACATTTCTGTCAATCCTTTAAAATTGTTTATTTTAAATAGTATTATTCAATAATTTCAGTTACCTGACCAGCACCAACTGTTCTACCACCTTCACGAATTGCAAAACGTAGACCTTGATTGATAGCTACTGGAGCTAATAATTCTACAATAATTGTAATATTATCACCAGGCATAACCATTTCAACACCTTCTGGAAGAATAATCTCACCAGTAACGTCTGTTGTTCTGATATAGAACTGAGGACGATATTTGTTATGGAATGGAGTATGACGTCCACCTTCTTCTTTTTTCAACACATAAATTTCAGCTTTGAATTTTACGTGTGGTTTTATTGATTTAGGTTTACAAATTACCATTCCTCTACGGATATCTTTTTTATCTACACCACGAAGTAAAAGACCAGCATTATCACCAGCTTCACCACGATCAAGTAATTTACGGAACATTTCAACTCCAGTTACAACTGAAGATTTGTCAGCACCGAAACCAATAATTTGAACTTCGTCTCCTGTATTGATGATACCAGCTTCAATACGACCTGTTGCAACAGTACCACGACCTGTAATCGAGAATACATCTTCAACTGGCATAAGGAAAGGCTTGTCAACTTCACGAGTTGGAATTGGAATCCAAGAATCAACAGCATCCATCAATTCTTGAATTTTTTCTTCCCATTTAGCATCGCCATTTAATCCACCTAAAGCAGAACCGCGAATAATTGGAGTATTAGTACCGTCGAACTCATAGAAATCTAATAATTCACGAATTTCCATTTCAACGATTTCAAGAATTTCTTCATCGTCAACCATGTCAACTTTATTCATGAAAACAACTACTTTAGGTACGTTTACTTGACGTGCTAAAAGGATGTGTTCACGAGTTTGTGGCATTGGACCATCAGTTGCAGCAACTACAAGTATAGCACCGTCCATTTGAGCAGCACCAGTAACCATGTTTTTCACATAATCCGCGTGACCTGGACAGTCAACGTGTGCATAGTGACGATTTACAGTTTGATACTCAACATGAGATGTGTTAATTGTAATACCTCTTTCTTTTTCTTCTGGAGCATTGTCAATAGATGCGAAATCTCTTACTTCTGCAAAACCACTTTTAGCTAAATATGTAGTAATAGCAGCGGTTAAGGTTGTTTTACCGTGGTCAACGTGTCCGATAGTACCGATATTTACGTGTGGTTTCGACCTATCAAATTTTTCTTTAGCCATTATTTCTGAATTTAATTTATTATACTTTAATTTAACTTTCTTTTCTTTTTAACACTTAACTTCTTGAGCCGATGATGGGAATTGAACCCATGACCTCTTCCTTACCAAGGAAGTGCTCTACCCCTGAGCTACATAGGCAACGGTTACATATAGCAACTTATCCCTATAAATTCGGACTGCAAATTTATTACTATTTAGTAAATTACAAAATGTTTTTGCAATATTTATTTTAATGTTCTTTATTTTTTGCCTTTTCAATTTGTTTTTTTAACGCATCAATCGCTAAATCAACAGATTCCTCAAATGACTTAGATTGTTTTTTTGCAAAAAGTTCACTTCCTGGAATCAAAACTTTAACCTCAGCAACTTTATTTTCGATTGATTGTGTATTATCAACTTTAAAAAACACTTCTGAAGTTACAATGTGATCGCTGAATTGCACCAATTTTGAAACTTTTGCAGTTGCAAACTCTACTAATTTAGCATCTGCTTTAAACCCTACTGCGTGTACTTTAACTTCCATATTATTTATTTTTATTCGTTAATCTCTTGGATGTGCCTGTTTGTAAACGTTCTTTAATTTCTCAAAAGTGTTATGAGTATATACTTGTGTAGCGGCTAAATTTGAATGTCCTAAAAGTTCTTTTACCGAATTCAAATCTGCACCATTATTCAACATATGCGTTGCGAAAGTATGACGAAGTATATGTGGGCTTTTCTTTTCCAATGTTGTAACTTGTTCTAGACTATTATTTACCAATCTATAAACGAGTTTCTCATACACTTTACATCCTTTTGTGGTAATAAATAAATACTCTGATTCAAAATATTGTTCTCTTCTTACTTTTAAGTATTGTATAATACTTGATTTTAAGGTTTCATATAAAGGAACTATTCTTTCCTTATTCCTCTTACCTAATACCTTAATACTACTTTTTTGTAAGTCAAGATCTTGAACTTTTATATTTATTAATTCGCTAAGTCGAATTCCAGTAGCATAAAATAATTCTACAATTATTTTATTACGGACACCTTCAAAATCATCACCAAATTCAATATTTGAAAAAAGATTCTCCATCGCTTTTTCATCAACAAAGCTAGGTAATGTCTTTTTTTGTTTTAGTCTATTTAGCGATTCTATTGGATTTATTTTAACTAAATCCAACCTTTTCAGGAACTTAAAGAACACTCTGAGCGTCGTAATCTTCCGGTTTATCGATTTCGGAGAAATTGTATTCTTCGATAATTCGACAATCCATGCACGAACTTGCCTATCTGTTATAAAATTTGGTTCAAATTTACCAATAGCAACTTCATAAAACTCGATAAACTGTTGTAAATCTGTTTCGTATGATTTCAAGGTATTTTTCGAATACCTCTTTTCATACTGAAGATACTTTAGAAATTCAGCCGTTCCCATTTTAAAGGGATACTACTATTGAACTTCTTCTTGTTCTTGTAGATGTTGTTTGTAAACAGCTTTTATAAGAACTTCTCTTCTTGCAATAGAAGGTTTTTTAAAAGCTTGTCTTAAACGTAATTCTTTAACAACTCCTGTTTTTTCGAATTTACGTTTAAATTTCTTCAAGGCTCTGTCGATGTTTTCGCCTTCTTTTACTGGCACTATAATCATAATACAATTATTAAATTTACTTTATTATCCTTAAAATTGGGTGGCAAAATTACGCATATAGAATTATAATACCAATTATTATTGCCTTTTTTTAACTATTTTTTTATGCTTCGTTTTTATCTAATATAAAATTATCAATAATTTTCAATAATAATTGAGAATCTATAGGCTTTGAAAGTACATCATTAAATCCTGAATTAAGAATTTTTTCTCTTTCATTTACGACAACAAATGCAGACTGTGCTATTATTGGAACTTCTTTATTAAATGCTCTTATCCTTAAGGCGGCCTCATAACCAGAAATATCTGGCATTCTTAAATCCATTAAAATTAAATGTGGTTGATATTGTCTGCAAAGATCTACAGCTTGAATTCCGTTACGAGCGAAAAGCAGATTTAAACCAAATGGTTTCAATATTTCGTTAAAAATAGCGTGATTTATTTCTTGATCATCAACTACTAATATTTTTTTTGTTCTCCATTGTGATGTATTCAACACAGTTCGTTTGCTGCTTAATTCAAATGGTATTGTAAAATAAATAGACGATCCATTACCTTCGGTCGATTCAACCCACATACGCCCACCTAAAATACTAACGAGACTCTTTGCTAATGACAATCCTAAACCTGTTCCTTGAAAGAATTTTTCTTTAGATTCTATTCGATTAAAAGTATTAAAAATTGCTTCGTATTGATCTTTTTCAAATCCTACTCCAGTATCCTTAACAAAAAACTCTATTTCAGGATGCTTTGGTCTAGAATCAGAGATAACACATCCTAGAATAATTTTACCAGAATTAGTATGCTTAATAGCATTATCGAAAAGGTTAAGAATTATTTGTTCTAATCTTTGAACGTCAGAATATGCAATTACATCTATAATTTTAGAATCAGGAACAATTTCAATTTTCACATTCTTTCCTTCAATAAGAATTTGTTGATCGATATATGGTTTAATATTAATTAACAATTCTGATAGATTAAACTCACTTTTATTTATTGATATTTGACCCGTTTGAACTTTAGATAATTCAATGATATTTCCAATCATTTTAACGAGTAGATTACTGTTCGATTTGATTTGTATTATACTTTGTTTACGAACTATTTCGGTAATATCATTTGCATTTAAAATATCGGCATATTCAATAATCGTATTCATGGGAGTTTTTATTTCGTTACTCATATTAGTAAGAAATGCTGTTTTAAGATTATCAGATTCATCTGCTTTACGAAGTGCTTGCTTTAATTCTTTCGTACGTTGATTTACCATCAATTCAAGATTGTTCTTGCTTAGTTCTAGTTCTTTTTGCTGTTTTTCAAGAATATCATTTTGATCGGTAATTTGCTCATTTTGAATCATTATTTTTCCAGCTTGGCGAACAATTTCTTCGTTTCGTAATTCTAATTCTAACGTTCGTTCCTTTATTTTAACTTCTAATTCGGCTTTTGATTTTGCGATTTGGATTGTTTTGTATCGTAAATATGAAAAAATACTAATAAACAGCACAAAAATCACAAAAAGATAAAACCATACGGTTTGCCAAAAAGGAGGATTTACAATTATTTTAAGTTCTTTTACATTTTCGCACCATTTACCTTCGCTATTCGTAGATTTTATTTTCAAGGTATATGTTCCTGCAGGTAGTTGTGCATAAGTAATTCTACGATTTTTTGAATCTGTATAAATCCAATCTTTATCGAGTCCTTCGAGCATGTATGCAAATTGTAATTTATTAGGACTTCCTAATTCAATTGCTATAAAATCGAACGAAATTACATTTAAACTGTAAGGAATTATTATTTGATTTGTAAGTGAAATATTTTTTTCTAAAATCTTTTCTCCTTTTACAATTGACCCAATCTGAATTTCATTATTAAATGCATAAAAGTTTGTTATAATTATTGAAGGAGTAGATGTATTTGCGACTAAATCTTTTGGATTAAAATAGTTTAATCCATTCATTCCTCCGACTAATATTCTACCATCAGAAAGTTTAAGGCAGGTTTTAGGGGTGAAGCTATTACTCAATAATCCATCATTTACATCATATCTTTTTATTGTATTATCGGCAGTATTTATTTTCGATAATCCATTATTTGTTGTAACCCAAAGATCGTTATTTTCATCAAACACCATCCCATTTACAGCATCGTTCGATAATCCATTTTTTTCTGTTATACCTTCGGAAAGTTTGGTAGATAATTGTATTTTAATTATACCATTCCCCTGTGTACCAACCCACAAATATTGCTTATCTTTACTTTGAATTATACTAAATATTATATTATTTTCAAGAAGATAAGTAAACTTCTGCGATTTTTTATCAAACATTGCTAGACCACAACCATACGTTCCTACCCATAAATTTCCATTGATATCTTCAATTAAACCCATTGCTACATCTTTCTGTTGAACAGTACTTATTTGAAAATGGGTAAACGTCTTATTAAAACTATTATATCGATTAAGTCCACCGCCCCATGTTCCTGCCCACATAATTCCTTCATGATCTTTTAGTAAACAATGAACTGCATTATTAGATAAAGAAGATGTTGATCGATTATTTTTGAAATTGGTTATTTTATTTGAACCGATATTAAAGATATCAATACCTTCTCCATCGGTTCCAATCCAAATATTCCCTTCATTGTCTTTTTCTATCGACAAAATAGTATTGTTACTTAATTGTGGTGTAGATTTAGTAGAGAAATGTTTTAAAATATTTTTCTCGTTATTTAAAAAATACAAACCTTTTCCATATGTTCCGATCCATAATCCTACATTTGGATCTTCATATAAAGCAGCAATTTTACAATTTTTTAATTCGTTCTTAATGATAGGATTTTCAGATATCTGTTTGAAATTCTGCTTTTGCATATTTAATCGATTGATGCCTTTATCTTCGGTGCCAATCCATAAAATACCAGATTTATCTCGCATTACATTCAATATGAGATTTGAATTTAACGAATTTTGATCATCAATATCGTATGATAAAAAGGAAATCTTTTTTGTTTTCATATTCATATAATCAATTCCACCTCCGCGAGTTGAAAGCCAAGCGATAGAATCGTTTTCAATAAATATATTCCAAACAATATTGTTACTTAATGCGTTGGGAGCTTGTAAATTTGTTGTTATATGCTCAAAAATTTTAGTTCTTTTATTAAAAACATTTAAGCCTCCTCCATAACTTCCTATCCATAATTGATTTTGTTTATCTTCTTTTATACACATTATTGCTCCAATTGAAATTGAATTCGGCTGTGTAGGATTGTTAACAAAATGAGTAAAGATTTTTGAATCTTTAGGGAGCATATCTAATCCTTCGCCATCGGTACCAATCCACAAGTCTCCATTTTTATCGCAAAAAAGTGAGCGAATATTATCGCTATTTAGGGATGTTTTATCTTTTGAATTATGTTCGAATCGTGTAAATTCTTTTGTATATTGATTGAATTTATTTAATCCTCCACCATAAGTACCAATCCAAAGTTCACCGTTTTCACCTTCGCAAATTGAGTAAACGCTATTGCTACTAATGCTTTTAGGGTTTTGAGAGCTATACTCAAAACTTTCGAACATATCTGCATTTCGATTATATCGCAATAATCCTCCAGCAACAGTTCCAACCCATACTACACCATTTTTATCGACATAAATTGTTTTAATACAATTGTTTGTTAAACCATTTTGTCGTTGTTCGTATGATTTATAGACATTAAATGAGTAACCATCGTATTTATTTAAACCATTTTGAGTCCCAATCCACAAAAAACCTGCAGAATCTTGCACTATTTCATTAACAGATGGATGCGATAAACCATCGACAACCGAAAGATGATCGAAAATAAAGTTTTTATCTTGTGCAATTAACACAGTAAACGATATTGCTAAGATATATAATAGTATTCCCCGTTTCATTTTTTATATTTTACTTTGTAATAACAATATTAAAGATTTTTTTCTGTTAATTTTACAATTTCAATTGTTAATTTCACTTAATACAATTTATACCATGTTTAAGTATTTACTAAGTTACATTATTATATGCATTTTTAGTGTAAATAGTTTCCAATTATTTGCACAGATAGAACATCCTGTTTCATGGAAAATTTCGATATCAAAAATTGACAACAAAACTTATGACTTAAAATATGCAGCAAGTATAGAAAAACATTGGCATTTATATTCGTTCGATATTGGTTCGGGTGGACCTGTTCCAACTACTATTTCTTTTAAACCAAACGAAGGAATTACGTTAATTGGTAATCCTATAACGAACAAAAAAGCCACAGAAAAAATGGATCCAATGTTCGATATGAAAATCAAATATTTTGATGAGAGTGTTGAATTCATCCAAAGAGTAAAAACGAATGAAAAAATATCTAAAATATCGGGGTATATTGAATATATGTCTTGCAACGACGAAAAATGTTTACAGCCAGAACAAGAACAATTTAATTTCCCAATTTTAATTACTGAAAGTGGAATAAATACAAAAAAAGAAATTGCGGTAAAACCAATAAATTTAGAAAGCAATAAACAAGAGGATTCAATCTCTGAAACAACTTCTAATTTTAAAACCGAGATTATTAAATCAGATAACATTGAATCTAAAATAAAATCTCCTACTAATTCAAAATCGACAACAAGTTTATGGTTTATTTTTATTAGTGGATTTTTAGGTGGATTGTTTGCATTGTTAACTCCATGTGTATTTCCAATGATTCCATTAACGGTTAGTTTCTTTATTAAACGCAAAAAAAATCATGCCATTAATTCGTTTATTTATGGTGCTTCTATAATTGTTATATATGTTGGATTAGGTTTTATTACAACCTTACTTTTCGGTCCAGATGCTATGAATGCATTATCGACAAACCCAATATTTAATGTTGTTTTATTTGGATTACTTGTAATTTTTGGTGCATCATTCCTTGGTGCATTTGAAATTCAGTTACCCACTAATTGGTCGAACTATTTCGACAAAAAAGCCGACAATTCTTCGGGAATTGCAAGCATATTCTTTATGGCATTTACACTTGGATTAGTTTCGTTTTCGTGTACTGGACCAATAATAGGAACATTGCTTGTAGAAGCAGCAACTTTAGGCAGTAAAATAGGTCCATTAGTAGGAATGTTTGGCTTTGCACTGGCACTAGCACTTCCATTTACATTCTTTGCTTTTTTCCCTTCGTTATTAAGCAAATTACCGCGTTCGGGAGGATGGTTAAATACCGTTAAAGTTGTTCTTGGATTTCTTGAAATTGCATTTGCCCTGAAGTTTCTTTCGACTGCCGATTTAGCGGCACATTGGGGAATCTTACCACGAGAAACATTCCTTTCTCTTTGGATTATACTTTTTGGGTTACTTGGTATTTATTTATTAGGTAAACTAAAATTTGCCCACGATAGCGACACAGATCATCTTTCTGTAACTCGATTTTTCCTAGCAGTCATTTCATTATCATTTGCATTATATATGGTTCCAGGATTATGGGGCGCACCATTAAAAGCTATAAGTGCATTTTCGCCACCTCAACAGACTCAAGATTTTGATTTGTACACTAACAGCATTTCTTCGAATAATAATTCCGTTAAAATTATTAAGAAATATGGCGATTTATTTCACAGTCCATATAATTTGAATAGCTTTTTCGATTATGAAGAAGGAATGGCATATGCTAAAGAGATGAAAAAACCAGTTATAATCGATTTTACAGGTCATGGCTGTGTTAATTGTCGAAAAATGGAAGTTTCTGTTTGGTCAGATAAACGAGTTTTGAATTTATTGTCGAACGAATATGTATTAATTTCGCTTTATGTTGATGACAAAACCGAATTACCATTAAGCGAACAAAAAGAAGTTAAACTAGGTGATAAGACGATGTCAATTAAAACGATTGGGAATAAATGGAGTTATTTCGAAGCATCGAAATATGGAACGAATTCACAACCTTACTATGTTTTACTCGACAATTCGGGCAAAATGCTTTCTCAACCATCTGCATACGATTTAAATATTGACAATTATATTTCTTTTCTTGAAAAGGGGATTAAGGAATATAAAAAGTTAAATGATTTATAATTTATTTGGGACTTAGTATTTGATTAACTGCGGATTTAGATTTAATTTCTTCAATCAATAATCTTTTATCGAGTTGTTCGTTAATTTGAATAAACGAACCCTTTCCGAGTAAAGCCATATTTTGCAATGTGGCAATAATTTCTTTGGTTTCTGCAAAACCAACTATAGATAATATTACACCAAGATTTGCATTATCGGTTACCAAAGTCATCATTTGTTGTTCCGACATTGATGTTCCACTAAATTCACCATCGGTAGCAAGGATTAACTGATTATTTCCATCTTTTACAAAATATTTCTTTGCAAACGAATACGCCATTTCGAGTCCATTAACGCCATTCGTAAAACCAGTTGGAAGAAGTGTATCGATTGTCGTTGTAAGTTTTTCGTGCAATTTACCATTAATCGATTCTACTAATACTTTCGGATGAGTATTATAAACAACAATTGTAACAAGGTCGTTATCGCGAAGAGCATTTATTAAAACATCCATACATTTCTTTAGCTTTTCTAAACGATGGTTCGATTGCATAGATTTTGAAATATCGACTAAAAAAACAATATTATTTGAACGATATAATTCTTTGGGCAATTCAACTTCTGTAGCAATAGGTTGAGTAATCGATTGCGGGTTAGAAATTACAGGTTGCGAATTCGTATTTTGAGGTTTTATCTTATTTTGCACTATTGGAGTCTGAATTGGTAAAACTATTTTAGATTTAGCCATTTCGAAAAACAATACTGGCGCAGTTTTGGGAATATTTTGCGATAATTCGGTTGATTTATATCCTTGAGCTTTTAAAGAGATATCGTACATTCCAATTGGTAAGATTACTATACTTTTACCTTCTTTATCTGTTTTACATTGAATAGTTTTACCATTGGTATAACAAAAAAAGCTACAATTTGCATCTTTAACAGGTTCTTTCGATGCAGAATCAATTACACAAACTTTTCTTTTGGTCCAATCATTAGCATCGGGAAAACAACTGATAACCGAAACATTATTTCCAGAAACTTGCAGTTTTATAGGCTCATTTGTAATATTAAAATTTACTTCTATTGATTTTGAAAATATTCCAACATTTTGCGATTCGAATTTAGCATATAAGATTCCTGTATCGCCAGGCGCAATAAAAACATGTGGATATGATATTTTAACTTCGTAATCGGCATGTGTATTTAAAATTGCTATTGGTTTGTTGGATTGATTAATAAACTTAAAAGCAGTTGCAGGAAATTGAGTGCTAATCATATCACCCCAATTATGGCTTGTTTTAATAAAATGGATTTGTTCTTTTTGTGAAAAAACCAACAATGGAAAAACAAGAAATAGAATTACATAATACTTTTTCATTATCATTAATTTAGTAAATCAAAAGTAATCAATATTATAAAAAGAACACGATTAAGAGACTTAAGCTTTGCAAAAATTCATATCTTTGCTATAATAATGTTGTAAGGGTTTTCTAATTAAGAATGCAATGTCGCAGTCTGATAATAATAAAGAAACAGAACAAATATTTGCCGATATCTATAGTAAACACTATAGCGAATTGTGCATTTATGCGATGCGTTTTTTAAAAGACGAAGACGAAGCTGAAGAGATAGTTCAGGAAATTATTTTCAAACTCTGGGAACAACGCGAACAACTAGAAGCTGTAAATTCGCTTCGTTCATACCTTTATCGATCTGTACATAATCGATGCCTTAATTACATTAAACATCAACTACATAAAGACAGATATTCTGACAAAGCTTTTATTGAAATGAAAAAGCTTGAATTAGAATCGGCTGAGGATTATAATAATAAAGAACTCGAAGAAAAAGTGCATTCAGCGATAAGCGAATTACCCGATAGATGTAAAGAAGTATTTCAATTGAGTCGTTTTGAAGGCAAAAAAAACAAAGAAATTTCCGAACATCTTGGAATATCGGTAAAAGCTGTCGAAGCCAATATAACTCGGGCTTTGTCTGCACTTCGCGAGAGTTTGGATAAATATTTAAAAGTAGAATTAATCGTACTATTAGCAGTTTTTTTTCGAAACCTGATGTAGGGTTTAAGTAGAAACATCTGTCTAAGTGTTATAAAACAAATAATAACACAATGGAATACCTAGAAATAATAGGGAAATATTTAACAGAAGAAAGCACAACTCAAGAAAATGAGAGCTTACTTTCTTGGATTAATGCTAGTCCAGAAAACAAGCACGAGTTTCTTGAAACATGCAATATTTGGCATGCTACACAAATAAAGAAAACATCGTTCGATTATACTAAAGCATATAATAAATTCTCTAAGAAAATTCAAGAAAACGATTCGGTAAAAACCGAAACCAAAGTTATTGAATTACAACCAAAAACTAGAAGTCTTTGGACTAAGATATCGGTACCAGTTGCAGCTGCTATGGTACTTACTGCAGGGCTAATGTACTTGTATCGTCCAACTAGCGAATTGAGAACATTTGCAAATACTTCGATTGCAGTTGAAACCGTAAAACTTCCCGACGGTTCTGTAGCATATTTAAATAAATCGGCATCGTTAACAGTACCAACAGAATTTTCGGGAAATACTCGACCTGTTTCAATGATTGGAGAGGTGTACTTTGAAATATCAAAGAATAAAGCTAAACCTTTTATAATATCGGCAGGAACTGCGTCTGTTACCGTTAAAGGAACAACATTTAATGTTGATTACAACAAATTAGAAGGAACTTGCAATGTTATAGTAAATACTGGAACTGTGGTTCTAGCTACACAGAATAATAATAGCGTAACGTTAACAAAAACAGAAAAAGGAACGCTCGATTTAAATTCAAACACAGTAAGCGAATCCATTAACGATGATATAAACTTTATGTCTTGGAAAACAGGTGTTCTAGTCTTTAAAAACTCAAATTACAAACAAGTGTTTAAAGATGTTGAACGTCATTATGATATAAAAATAAATTACCCATCTGATATTGATTCAAAATTAGCATTAACAGCCACTTTCGATCATCAAGAGTTAAAATCGGCACTAAACGTTATTGAATTAATGTTTAATGTAAAAATTGACAAACAAAATTCTATATTTGTAGTTAGAAAGTAAATAAATTCTAACTATAACAATCAACCGATGTTAAAGAAGGTACTATTCTTATTTTTTGTACTTAACACTCTAATATCGGTTGTTTGTTTTTCACAATCGAAGATCCTCGATAAAAAGATCAATTTATCTATTCAAAATCAATCGACAGTTTCGATTTTAGAATCCATTGAAAAGAAAGTTGGATATACATTTTCATACAACAACTCAATTATTGATGAAAATAGAATTACCAGTATATCAGTCGTAAACAATACGATTCGAGTTATATTAATTCAACTTTTAGGTCAGCAATATCTTTTTAATATTTACAATAAGCAAATTCTTATTTCTTTAAAACCAGAGAATTCATCTCAAAAATTATTATCTCCAAACACACTGAAGAAAGCAAGTAATCGCCAAAGAATCGATACCATTCATATTACAATAAACGATACAATTAGGAGAACAATTATCGACACACAATTTGTAAAAGTTATTGATACAGTACAATTTAACGATACTATAATTGTATCTCAAACTAAATCAGAGATAATTCCTAAAATATCATTTTATCTATCAGAAGTTTATTCGCCTACAATTTCTTCCTTAACAATTTACAATGCAAAAAGCGAAAATAATGATATAAAAAAAATTATTGATAATGCCGAAAGTAATTATAGCGGTTACGATGCTGGAGTTCAATTTGATTTTAATAAAAAAAGAATTCTCTATAGAACTGGTATACTTTTATCGGAGTTAACAAAGAAAATATCATACTCATTCGACAAAGAATATATTGATGATGGTTCTTATTTCAAAGATTCAACGCAAATTTGGCAATATCACACCATTTTATATTATTACAAATTTAAAGATGGCGATACTGTTAAAGTTCCAATTATAGACTCAAACCAAGTATACAAGTCTTTTGTACACACTAAAAGACATATTGAACATAAGAAGACATTTGGCACAAACACTATAAAACTCATTCAAATTCCAATATCAATAGGATATAGTTTCACATTAAATGCAAACAATACATTTACACCATATTTAACTGCAAAATTTTATTTTGTTACAATGCAAAATGGATATACATTTAATAGTTCAACAGGAAATATTGATTCTCTATCAAATAAGAACACATCTCAATTCTTACTATCGACAGCTCTTTCGTTTCAATACGAACACAAAATTAATAAGCAAACAACTCTTTTCATTGAGCCAACAATTAATCAATTCTTAAATACAATGTTTAACGATAAGCGCTCAGTAAATGAACGATTATTACAATTGAATGTTTCGTTTGGTCTGAGAACACTTTTATTTAACAAAAAATGATTCGCCATCTTACATGTATAGGAATTTGGATGATGTTGGTACAACCATTGTTTAGCCAAAGTCAAAATGCTGTAATTTCGGGTGGAATGTCGCATACAATATATCTTTGCGATAATGGCAATATTTTTACTTGGGGAGATAATTCTTACGGACAACTAGGTAGAAACGAAGAAATGAGCGAAGACATTAATCCAGTTGCAATTCCAACATTAACCAATGTTATTGCTATTTCTGGAGGGAAAGGCTACTTTTCAATGGCTGTAAGAAAAGATAGCACTGTATGGTGCTGGGGTCAAAACACACAATATCAATTGGGAACAGATACTTTTTGTACATCTATAGCACTTTGCGATTATTCCACAACTCCAGTTCAAGTTAAAGGCGGTGAAACTGGCAACTATTTTTTAAAAAATGCAATTCAATGTTCTGCAGGATTAACACAAAGTTATTCATTACTTTCTACTGGCGATGTCGTAGCTTGGGGAGACAATTATCATGGACAATTAGGAAATGGGAATAGCAGTCGACAACAATTTCCTGTATATGTAAAAACATCTGCAACAACATATTTAACAAATGTAAAAGCAATTTCGGCAGGTGCATTATTTTGTTATGCTTTAACGAAAGATGGAAAGGTTTGGGCTTGGGGAAAAAATTCGGAATTTGAATTGGCTTGTGGGAATAATCAAATTCAATATTATGCCATAGCCGTTTTAGATATTGATGGAAATCAGTTACGAAATATTGTCAGCATATCGGCTGGATATAAGCACGCACTTTGTCTCTCGGCAAATGGCTCAGTTTATGGTTGTGGAGCATATAAAGGAGAAACTTGGATAAATGGAACCACCTTTTATACCGTTAAAAGTTACGCCGAATTATTACCTTCAATATCAAATGCCAAAATGATTTCAGCAGGTTTTACACATAGTTTAGCTTTAATAAAAACAAACTCAGGTTATTCAACAATGTCGTGGGGTGATAATAAGAACTTCCCTATTTCAAATAATAATCTTGGTGGACAACTTGGAATTGGAGATGAACGTGTAACACATTTAACGACTCCACAATCGCTCATTTCATCAATTTCAAAAAACATTGATAGTGTAAAATGGATTGCGGCGACAAATAGTAATTCATTTATTTATACTAAAAATAGTTTAACAGGTGCAACAACATTACTTGGTTCGGGAATAAACGACTACGGACAATTAGGAACACGCGATCATGGCGATAGATATTCTGCAGTAAAAATATCAATTCCACGTTGTAATTCGAATTGTCCAACGGCGTATTTAGGCGATAATAAGTTTTTATGTATTCCCATTTTAGATTCCCTTAAGTCATCATTTCAAAGCACTAATTTTCGTTTTAGATGGTTTAAAGACAATAATCTTTTGTTAAATGAACATAAATCAAGTCTGGCGATTAACTCAGAAGGGAAATATACTTTAGAAATAACAGACACTGTTAAAGCTTGTAATGCAATAGCAGATGAAATAGAAATCAAACAAATAATTCCAACTTTTACTATCATACCATCTACGTATTGTGGTGACTCAATTACGTTTAAACTTTATAATAATCAAAGTTGTAATTGGTATTCCGAAAAGATGTTTGGTAATTATCTGGGAAGTGGATCATTTATTACAGTACCAACATTAAAATTAAATACGAACCTACCCGATTCGTCCAAAACAATATGGATGTTTACTCAGCAATGTCAACCAATGCCGATAACGGCTAAAAAGAATTGTAATACATGTACAATTATGCCTCCGACTGTAAATTTTAATAGTAAAAATTGTTTAAATACAAGTATCTTGATTGATGCAATCGGATCAAACATACTTTGGTTCGAAAATGGTTCGAACAAGATATTTTCTTTAGATAAAACGCTGCATATTGACTCTTCAATAACAAATTCATATAATTTTTTGGTAACTCAATCGGATACAATTTGTGAAAGCCAACCAACAAAAGTTTCGTTTTCGGTTGCTCAATGCATAAATAAATACTCTGTAAGTGGTAGTATTAATCCAGCACAAAAAGGTCAAATAATAGTCTACGATTTCAATTCATTTCCCAACATTATTCAAATAGCAAATACTAAAAACGATGGTTCCTATAGTATTGAAATTCCAGAAAACTCAAAGATTATACTATTAGGTGAAGTTTTAAATTCTTCGAAATACGTACCTACCTATTTTGGGAATACAACAAACCAGTTGAAAGCTTATCCTCTACTAGTTGATGCAAATATTGGAGATGCAAATATTACATTAAATACAAAAACAGAAACGAATTTACACGATATTGATTTCTCGATTTATCCAACAAAAGTTACAAGTTTTTGTACCATAAACACATCAAATACAGAACTTAAAAGAATTAGTCTATTAAATTCTATTGGTGTTGAAGTTTATTCCAAAAACACGATTGAAGAATCAATATATATTAATACTACAAGCTTTAAAAGTGGATTTTATTTTGTAAGAATCGAATCCGATATCGATAAATATCAAACCAAAGTAATTATAAAGGAATAATAATTATTGCGGAACGATAACAGAAAGTGATTTTGGTAAAACGTTTATTTTTAAAGTATTTCCATCAGCAATCAAAGGTTCACCATCAAGATGAAATTTCACAACAATATCTTGTTTCGAAATTGTTATTTGTTTTGCACTAAATGAATCAAAATACTTAGATTTAGTAATTGTCCCTAAAAGCAATCTTATTCCAATAATCGGAGCAATAATTAAGGGAAATTTCCTTAAGACACAAACATCAACCAATCCGTCGTTAACCTTTGCATTTGGTGCTATTTTAACATTATTACCCCATTGATTTGAATTTGCAAAACTAATAAGCAATGCTTCTGTTTGTTTAAGCTGTCCATCAAATTCGAACTCAAACTTTTGAGGCTGAAAATTAAGTAGTTCTAAAATTGTGATTTTCAAATACGAAAAAAAGCCGCGATTTTTAGCATTTTCAAAAAGATGCCCAACCTCGGCATCAAACCCAACTCCTCCAACATTTACAAAAAAGATTTCGTTACAGAATAACGTATCAATTTCGTTTGTTTTACCATGTTCAATTAATGCAATTGCTTTTTTAATATTCATTGGAATTCCAAGACAACGAGCTAAACCATTTCCTGAACCAGTAGGAATTATTGCAATTTTACATTGCGAACCAACTAATCCTGATGCTATTTCGTTAATCGTACCATCACCGCCAACAGCAACTATAATATCGTATTTTGAAGAATTCTTTCTAGCAATTTCTTCGGCATGACGTCGGTATTTTGTATATACAAAATCGTAAACAGATTTATTCTTGTCTAGAATTTTATCAGCTAAGCTCTCAACTATTTTCTGCCGACCGACTCCCGAAATTGGATTTATGACAAATAAAATACGTTTCATTTTTTTACAAAATCTTCGTTTACAACTTGCCAAAATGCTTTTCCAATAAGACTATCATTTCCAGTTAATGATCCTTTATTCGTTACATATTTCATCGTAATATTATCAAATATTTGACAATAAGAATCTGAAATTAGCCCAAAACCATCGTTATAGCAGAACAACGCAGAACCTTTATTATTTTTGTTAAAAATATTCTTACTAAACACAAATGGTGTAATATCTTTTCCCAATTGCAAAAGTAGCGTTTTCGAAATATCCATTTGACTACAATACTTTGTAATAATGCTATCTTTTACTTTTAATGCTCCACCAAGCCACAACATTGGAATTCTATATCTATTTACATTTTCGTTCGATTTATTTCCAGGATGTATTGTTGCATGATCGGCTACCAAAACAATCAACGTATTTTTCCACCATGTTTGTTTTTTAGCATTTGCAATGAATACTCCAAGGCAAGAATCGGTATAATAAGCAGAATTAAAATATTTTGGCTCATCACCTTCGCCTTTGAAAATCTTTTTAGTTGGCACTTCGAACGGTTCGTGACTGCTTAAAGACATTATAAAAGTAAAAAATGGTTGCTTCGAAGTATTCATTTTCTGAATACTTCGGTTAAAAACATATTCGTCGTGTACGCCCCATTTAAATGTTTGCAACGATTTGTCGAAATCGTTTTTATCGGTCACATTGCCAAAACCACCAGACATTATTAAGGAATTCATATTGGTAAATTGCTTATTACCACCATAAACAAAAATGGTATTATAACCGAACGTAGATAGCGATTTACTTACCGTTGGTAACTTCTCGATTTTACGAGTAAATTTAATTATTGGATTGACCGATTGCGCTGGATAACCACAAAGAATTGATACAAAACCTTTATCGGTACGAGTTCCAGAAGCTATCATATTTGAGAAAAGAATACCTTCGTGAGTCAAAGAATCGAAATTAGGAGTAATGCCATCACGACCACCGAGCGTTTTTGTAATTTCAGATTCGAAACTTTCCAACATCACAAAAATAATATTCGGATTCTTGGTATTTAAAACATAAATAGATGAATCGGGACCTTCTTTTATCATACCATAAATTGCATTTGCCTTTTTTGAATCCATATAAACATAAGGATTTTTTAGGCTAGAAATACGATTAAAAGAATATAAGAAATTCCAAATAGGATTAACAGCAACATGATTTGCTGTCATATTCTGAGAAAAATAAACAGAGCCAGTATTCATTGACGCAACATCAATTCCTCCTCGCGCAGGAATAAACAAAACGGCTCCCAGAACTAATAAAAGCAAAGGATGAAACCAACGATTTTTTTGATTTTTAGCCAGTAATTGCTTCGAAATAAATTTCAAGTAAAGAACAATAAAACCTGAACTTAAAATAATCCAGAAAAGAACTAAACCGATAATTTTAAAATTACTAGTCGATGACAATGCTGAAAACGAACTATCAAAATATTGAAATACAGACACATCTACATGCGAAAGCCAATTTTTATATAATTCAAAATCGGCAACAATTATAAAAGAAAATAATGCAATTAAAACAATGATGATAATATCAATTATTTTCCGAAAAATAAATTCGCTGATAAACAAGAATAACGATAAAACACAAGCTAGAATTAACACATAACAAGCTGTGGCTATGTCCATTTTTAGACCAAAGAAAATAGCAGAAACGAGACTTTGAAACCCGACTTTCGAAACAATATTCCATTCAAAAGCCATGAATAGAACTTTGCAAACAACGAAATATAGTATCCAAAACAGAAATAAGTACAACAAATATTTCAAGTTTCGAATCATCTAATTATTTTATAGTTCCAGGATAAACCTTTAATGCTTCTTCAATACATTTAACAGCACGTTTTAGCTTATCGATTTCAATAACATATGCAATTCGAACCTGATGATCTCCAATTTTCTTACCGACATAAAAGCCCGAACCAGGAGCCATCATAACAGTTTGACCTTCGTACGAGAATTCTTGGAGCATCCAAATACAGAATTTCTCAGCATCATCTACCGGTAAATGAACAATAGAATAGAAGGCTCCTTTGGGCATTGGAGTATAAACTCCTTTGATATTATTTAGTGCCTCGATAATATAATCGCGACGTTTTTTATATTCGTTAAAACTTTCGGTAAAGTAGCTTTCCGAAACTTTTAGCGATGCTTCTGCAGCAATTTGTCCATAGGTTGGTGGACTTAAACGAGCTTGTGCAAATTTTAATGCAGCTTGAATTATTTCTTGATTTTTGCTAACCAAAGCACCAATTCTTAAACCACATTCGCTATAACGTTTCGAAAACGAATCGATAACAATTGTATGTTCTTCTATTCCTTTTAAATTCATTACTGAATAATGTTCTTCATCGTAACAGAATTCGCGGTAAACCTCATCGCAGATTAGGAATAAATCGTATTTTAAAACTAAATCGCGAAGTTGTTCAAGTTCTTCGCGCGAATAAACGTAACCCGTTGGATTATTCGGATTACAAATCATAATTGCCTTAGTCCGCGGAGTTAAAGCTTGCTCAAATTCTTCGATAGAAGGTAAAGCAAAACCAGTTTCTATTGATGAACGTACAGGAATCATTCGAGCTCCCGTTTCGGTTGTAAAACCGTAATAATTCGAATAAAATGGTTCTGGAATAATTACTTCGTCGGCATAATTTAATATACAATAATATGCAAAGTTAATCGCTTCGGAACCTCCAGTTGTAATTAACACATCTTTATAAGTAATATCAAGGCCTAATCTATTGTAATATTTAGCAAATTCTCGACGTAACGATTCATTTCCAGCAGAATGCGAATATTCAATAACGTCAATATCAGCATCTCTAACCGCTTGAATAGCTTCGATTGGAGTTTTAATATCGGGTTGTCCAATATTTAAATGTAACACTTCTATTCCACGACTTTTAGCTTCTTCAGCATAAGGAACAAGTTTGCGAATTGGCGAAGCTGGCATTGTCAAACCTCTATCAGAAATATGTGGCATATGATTTATATTAAAATAAAACAGGCCTTAATGATAATCATTAAGGCCTGCAAATTACGAAATATTTTTTAATTATTTGGCAGGCGCTGGCTCAGTGGCTTGCACAGGTTGTGGTTCAACTTCTCCTTTAATTGTTAAATACACTGTTCCGTTTTTAGCATTTGAATAAACGGTGATTTGTTTTGTAAATCCTCCAACACGAGTTGTGTTGTAAGTCACGTTAATCACTTTTGATTCTCCTGGAGCAACTGGTTCTTTAGGCCACTCAGGAACTGTACATCCACATGAAGATTGTACATTGCTTAAAATTAGAGGAGTTTTTCCTGTATTTTTAAACGTAAATTTTGTTGCTCCATTTCCAGAATAAGGAATTTTTCCAAAATCATTTACAATCTTGTCGAAAGTAATTTCTGGCATTTTCGCAGAATCTACAGGAGTTGGTGTTGTTTGTGCATACGATGCAAAAGCAAACGCTGCAACTGAAAACAATGTAACTAGTAACTTTTTCATAATATAAATTTTTAAATTGTTAATGTACCTTTCCATACAATATACATGCAAAAGTATAATTATATTGTATACAATTTTAAAAATATGTAAGATATTTTATTGATAATCTAAAATATTTCTAATCTCAACAATATACACCATCATTTTAGTAGCATTACAAAGTCAAAAGACAATCCTTTTCACCTTTTAATCAGTATTTTATAGACTAAAACACATAAATAATCACAAATTATAGCATTTTTTCAAAAAAAGTTAAGAAAATATTTGATATTCTAGATTTAAAGACCGTATCTTTGCAAAACCAAATTAGAAGATAGATTTATAAGATATATCGCGGGATGGAGCAGTTGGTAGCTCGTTGGGCTCATAACCCAAAGGTCGTCAGTTCGAGTCTGGCTCCCGCAACTACACTGGACGATTCAAGAAAATTACTTGAATCGTCTTTTTTTTGTCCCCTTGAAACCCTTACTACGTCTCGAATTTCCGAAAAAATAGCATTGCTATTTTTGGTTAGATATTGCCGTTTTTTCGAGTCATAGACTATGCCACTTGGAAACACTAAATTCTGCATCTGTATTTTAGTCTCATAATCTCCACAAACCCATGATTTGCTGATGTTTTTAGAAATTAAAATTGTTTTTTCGATTAATAAATCTAGGTTAGATATTTTATTTTGTGTTACTCCTAATTCAGCATTTATTTCATTAATTTCTTTTTCAATATTTGATTTCATACTTTTATAGATATCACCTTCAAAATCATCATTAATATATTTATCAGTCAAACTAATCAACTTGTTTCTAAGCTTTTCTAAGCGATTATTAAGAAGTTTATCGCTATTATGATTAACATTATTCAGACTATCATAAACCTTCTTAATTTGCTCTTTAAATGGCACAGTAAGATTGTCTGGAAGTTCATAATTGCGGAGTAAATCGGCATACATTTCATGAGCACCATTACTTTTTGATTTCATTGTATTATTTGCATTTAGAGTAACACCCTTACATTTTTGGCATGTATAATAATGGAGTTTCTTTTTTTTAACTTCGTAACCAGTTAGAGGTGCACCACATTCAGCACATTTCAAATGTCTCATTAATGGTCGTGCATTATTCGTTTTTTCAATTTGGTATCCACTCTTTCTTTTTAATAGTTCTTGAACCTTCATGAAATCTTGTACACTAATCAATGGTTCCCATGTACCATTTACCGCATCGTCTAACATACTATTAGTACTAATACCACAATAGAATGGGCGCTTCCACATTGCCGAAATAAATTGTTTTGATACACTTAAACCTTCTTTTTTAAGCTTTTTAATGATTTCAAAATCTAAATCACCCTCAAGCTTCCATTTCCATGCTTTCTTTAATAGTAATCCTTCGGCATTGATAACTATTCTTTGTTTTCCTTCAATTTTGGCATAATCTCTAACCTTAGGACCATAATGGTCATAGCCTCGTGGAGCATGACCTAAATTTTTCCCATTTTTTAAATGTGAAATTAATCCGGGTTTAGTCCTATCAATTCTATCAAGATTTTCCTCTCGAGCTTTAATTAATTTATTGTAAATCTGTAATCGTTGTCTTTCATTTTCTGTTGATATACCTGTGGTCGCTTCAATTAGATGCACTTTTTTTTCAAGTATTAAATTATCGACAAGACCAATTGCATTACCACCAGTTCTTGAAAATCTATCAATAACATTAACAAGAATAGCATATGGTTTCTTTTTCATTTTGCCGATATAATTTAAAAGTTCTTGAAATTCTTTTCTTGTTAAATCACTTTTCGCACTTTCGTATGTACCACCAAACGTATCTATTATATTAAAGTCATTATCTTTGGCAAAACGTAATATATTGGCTTCTTGATTTTCGAGACTATAATTGTCTTCTTGATTTTTTGATGAGACCCTTGTGTAAGCAAGAACATCTTTCTTAAGTTCAACTTTTTCGTCTTTTTTTGTTATAAATTGTTTAAAATATTGATTACTCATTTTTTAAGTCTTTAGAATTTGTAATTATTTCATTATATGCTATTAACGTTAATTTATACAGAGTATTAATTATATTAGTAGCTTCATCTTCGGGTATGTTTTCAAACCCTTTAAATTGTCTTAGTTCACTAATTGTAAGTTTACCTTCATCATTACTAAACATTTAGTATTAGTATTAAGCTATTCCTTTAACATTCTTTTGATTAAAAGGAATTAGTACTCAATTGCCATAGGTTAATTAATGACAACACACTTATTTTAGATACGAGATTTTGTATCTGGTAGAAATACCAAGTGAGAAAAAACTTTGTGATTTTAAAACGGTAGGCTAATAAATACCTTTAATATTATTTGATTTATTGCCTTAAATATTTGACGTACCCATGGTATAGTTTTAAAGTTTGGATTCTAACTATATTCAAATTGGAACGATTTCCTTGCTTCTTATTATTTTTTTGAATCCAAACGTATTCCAAAGATATATCAGTAAAATCCATATTTCAACTTTTGATGTAATTATTTTTAATAAAAAAATCACAATAATATGATTTAACTCTTTAATAATGGCATAGAGTTTTTATTATGCTACTTGTATTTCAATAGTCCTTTTTAATTTCAATATAGTATTCTGAGCTATACCATGTAATTTGCATAATTTACGAACTGAAAGTCCAAGCTTAATATCTGGTATTATGTTTTTATATTTATTTTTAAACTGGTCAATTGTTTCACTTTCGCCTGTTTGACGACCAATACGTTTTCCGTCCTTTTTTGCTTTTTGCATTCCACTTTTTATCCGTTCAATCGTTGTTTCTCTTTCTTTTTTTGAGAAAAGTGTCATTATTTGTGTTAACAGTTCGGTTTGAAATGACGTTTTACCATTTTCATCAAGAGTTTCAAAATTTAGGTCAGCAACAAAAACACTAATATTCTTTTTATGAAGTTCGTCTAATACTTTCATTACATCCAACGGGGAACGACCTAATCTCGAGATTTCGCTCACCATCAATTTATCGAAACTAGATTTTGAAATTTCATCTAATAATATTTGAATACCTTCTCTGTCTTCATTTTTTGTAGCACCGCTAATTTTTTCTGCAATTACTTTCACAACATTCCAATTCTTTCGGTCTGCAATTTTAGATAAATCATTGATTTGTCTTTGGTAATCTTGTTTGTTCGTTGAAACTCTCACCAATTGGATAACTTTTGTGTTCATAGTGCATCAATTTTAAGTTTGTTTAAAAAATCACTCATTTTACTAAGTTTCACGATCATTTTTTAATCTATGAGTGCATCAATTAAAACTGTAGTTTAATTTGATGCGAATATGGTACGTTAATGAATACCACGCCAGCTTTTCGCAATTTATTTTAAAATTATTTTTCAACGCAATCCCTGTAACCATGAGGTCTACAAATAAAAAAGCCTCTCCAATTTGGAAAGGCTCGTTAGTATATCAAATTGGATTTAGCGACCTTCAATCCAATCAATAATTTCGACCAACATATCGCAATAAACCATTTCAACCTGTTTAACAACATCACCGGATTTACTAATAAAAGTAACGGTGTAGTCATCTAACCATCTCAATTGTATCGAAACGAATCCTTGAAATTTTAATCCATTAACTTTGAATCTAACACCACCCTGAAATACCTTCGATTCCGGTAATGCGGTATATTGAGTCGCACCCCAAGCCATAAGTGCTGACCTGTCTCCAAATTGTATTTGACTAATTATTGTTTGAGCAATTTCCATTGTTGCACTTTTTTCTGTTTTTGTCGCTGTATTGTTCATTGTATCAATCTTTTAATTACACTATGAAGATACAAAAACCGTATGATACACGCCAGACTTTTTACCATTATTTTCAAAATTATTTTCAATTTTATGCTGGTTGTAGAGGTTTTTTGAATTTATCCGGGGCGTTTCTGAAATCACAGAATATTTATAAAGGAATAACAACACTTTATAAATATTTTACTAATGAATCAACACAAATTCAACGTTTTAAGCTTGTTCGATGGTATTTCGGCAGCTCACACCGCAATTAACCAATTAAGAATACCAATCAATCGTTATTACTCCGCAGAAATTTGCCCCTACGCTTTGCGTTATCAATCCCAAAGGTACGGTGATGACAATACACATTTTGTAAAGCTTGGCGATGTTCGCAATGTAAAAGGGAATGAACTAGGTCAAATAAGTTTGGTAATAGCAGGCAGCCCATGCACTCAACTTTCAAGTATCAATAAATCAGACCGTTCTGGGCTTGAAGGTAAAGACAGTATGTTACTATACGAAGCTGCTCGAATCTTAAAAGAAGTACAGTCTGTTAATAAAGACGTGTATTATCTATTTGAAAATGTGGCGAGTATGGCTAATTCGGAGCGTGACAAAATTTCAAAAGTATTAGGTGTAAAACCGATTTTGATAGATTCAGCACTTGTTAGTGCATCTCATAGACGAAGATACTACTGGACGAATATTCCCGGTATTGAACAACCAACAGATTTAGGTTTAACATTTCAATCAATTCTGGATAACGGTTATACCAATTGGGATAAAGCTAGGGTATTGCTTTCATCACACCCAACTTTAACAAACGGAATCTATAGAGCAATTAACAGAAAAATTGGTAATATAATCTATCAATCGAAAGACTTCGCCAATTTACCAGATGATGAGAAACTTAAACTTTACCCTGAGTTATTAGCTAATTCAGGATACGACCCAAAGAAAAAATATGGACCGCTAGAATTTGGTAATGGGGTGTATCGCCAGCTTACCATTATGGAAGCAGCAGCATTAATGGGATTTGATGGAAATAGATTGTTGATTCCCGGAATAAGTAAAACACAAGCTTTAAAAATGTTGGGACTCAGTTTTAACATTCCAACAATTAAACATATTCTAAGTCATTTACCAATAGCAAATGAATAGCTACCTAATTTCAATTCTAATACTATTAAATAACATTTGGGGTACCATTCTTTTAATTAAGCATGGTACTCCAATAATTAAACAACTTTTAAAAATGGATGAACTTAACGATTTAAATAATAAAATCGCAATCGAACAGAAAAGACACGATTTAGAATCTGACAGTGCAAAACGTCAGGAAATAACTAACAGTTTAACTAAATTACAGTTACGTAAACAGATATTATTACTCAAACAACAAAAGTCAAATCTATAACCCAAAATATATTGGGAATTTTTTTTCAAAATACTGTATCATCCGGGGTAATTCCTTTTTTTGGACTAAAAAATTTCGGTAGCAAAAAATCTGAGAAACCCATAATCGCCTTAAATATCTGATAAATAAAGGCTTAGTTAAGACGGGATTCTTGTAATGTACTAATTTACAGATACATACAAGGCCATAAAATCATCAATCACCCCAGTCGGGGGTATTGGAATTTCAAAAACATTTGGTGACTACACTCACGATGTAACATATTAATTGGTATCGGTTTTCGAAATCTCGATTTTTGGCTGTTTATATTGATATTATAGTATTGCTAATTATACTACCAGCTGGTTGTATATACCTTTAGTTGGGATATATAAATCAACATATAGGAACGCTATTAGAGCTTAATTGAGAGAGGCTTTTTTCGATTAAATCATTGTTATATCTATATTGGAATATTGCCTTATACAGCCTTGAAAAGGCTTAGTATTGGTAATATAAAATATACTTAGCCTTCGGCTGGTTGATATTTCAATCTTAGATGGTCGCTATCGCTCATATTGGAATATTTGTATTTAATTTCTGTAATTGATATTTCTGTTAAGCCTTCGGTTGGTTGTATCGCTATCGCTATGTTGAGATATTCTATACAATATATTTTAAAAATCTTAGTCGCTTCGCTCTGGTTGAGATATGTTTTTATTTCTAAATACAATTTGCTTCGCTAGTTGGAATATATTTTTTCTATTTATAATAATATTCAATCAATAAAATATTCTAATTTCATCTAATTCTATTTTGTGATGTTGTAAGCATAAAGCGAACAACTCACATAAATAGTTCGTTTTATTTACTTATATAGTAAAGGGTTCCAATATTTGAACCTATTTAGGTGCATATTTTGAACCTATATCAATAAATGAACCTATAATTAAATCGAAAATATTTCAACTTTTCTTCAAAAATGCTCTTGACTTTTTTCAATCATTGATTATATTTAAATTATCACTGGGGTTTCCATGTCTTGCAAACATGGTTCCCTCAATTCCAGTGATATAATAATGAGAGAATAAATTATATCAATGAAAAGATTAAAAAACAAAACAGTATTTCACAAAGAATGTATTACAGGTACATTTACAACAATCCCTTATTCAATTTTGAAAGACAATAGATTATCAGCTGATTCATTTAGAGTATTGACTAGTATATTGTCGGATGCTGATGACTATCCAGTAACACATGAAATAATATTAAATAGATTTCCAATGTCTGAAAATACATTGCGTAAAGTCTGGAAAAACCTTGAAGATTGTGGCTACTTAAAAAGAAAAGCATTACCAAAAGGTAACTATTATACAATTTCAGAATTTGGTAACTTAAATGGGGCAATAACAGATTCCAATATTGAAACGGTAGTAGTACAACCACCAACGGTAACCGAAGAACTACCTCAGCCGATTCAAGAACCAATAAAAACAAAGGAACAACGTGATGAAGATTTAGAAGCTAAAAACGTTAAATTATATGAAGAATATTCAAAAACAATAAAATCTCTAATTAATAATAATGAAAATATATGTAATATATTTTTTGAAATTCGTGATAAACATCTTGATGTTTATCCATTTGATTTTTATGCTTTCAAAAATGAATTTGAGAAATATACAATTAAGTTTAAAACCAACTTTTACAATGAAGCCTTAGAATATGCAGAAGTGAATAATTATCATAAGAATCATAAGGCTTTAAAGCTATTCAAAGAATCGATTAAAAACGAAATATATACTAAGAATAATATTAATTTCAATTACGATACAATGTGGCGACAATTCCAACAACAAAATCGTAAACAAGATGTTGAAACCATAATGGCGGACCGATTAGAACAGATGCATGCTGATGGTGAAGGTAATGATTAGTATAAACTAATACCAACGTTATAATGCTTTATAATATACTTTCGATTGACCACCCAATTAAATCCTCAACGGTTTTGGGTAGCTTTTATTAAGAATAAACGATTAGTCCCGGAATCAGTAACATCAGAATAAATGCACCAAATTGGAATGAGTGGTATCTCATATTGCTTGTATTTAAAATGAATCGCCACAGGCGATCATTTTAATTGATTATACTTAACCTAATCAAAAATAATAAAGCCATACTTCTCAATGAAAAGTATGACTTTATTATTATGAACAATTATTACTCTACAACTAAATTTTGTGAACTTACACCTTTGGGTGTAGTAATTTTAACAATATACGTGCCAGCTGAAAGCCTTGAAATAGAAACACTCTCTTTGCCCGATACCTTTGTACTTAAAACCAATGCTCCACCTAAACTATAAACGTCAATTTGTGCAAGACCTTCATTATTGATACTGAAACTTGTTTTAGTTGGATTTGGGAAAATCGTTATATTATCTTTATTTATAACACCAACGGCTGTTCCAGTTCCGGCTCCTTGTGTAACTGTAATTGTTTTTGAACCGCTTGCTGTTTGAATAGTTATAGTTGCTGTTCGTATTACATTTGTTGGATTGTCTGTTGCCGTTATTGTAATACTACCATTTCCAGAACTTGTACTTTGGCTAACAGTTAACCATGATTGATTAGAACTTGTAATCCAAGTCGTATTAGATATAATATTTATAGTTGAACTAGAACTTGGTGTTGCCGAAACTATTATAGAATTTACAGATGGGTTAATAATAGGAATCTCAACTGATATAGGCAGTGAAAATATTTTACCATCGCCATTTGAGTTATGACCTTTTACCGTAATATTCCCAGATTGAGCAGAATTTGAAATATCAACAGTTATACTATTAGTTGAGCTTGAACCAATAAATCCATTTGGTAGAGTCCAAATATATGAAGTCGCATTTGTAATTATTGGAACAGTATATGTAATGGCTGTTTGTCCTTGAACTACAGAAGTTGCTCCAGTTATAACTCCAGCACTATATGGGATAGGATTTACCGTGATTGCAAATGTAGAATTTATACCATCACCACAAGAACTGGTACCTTTAACCGATATATTGTTCGAAACAGCACTAGAATCAATATCAATTGTTATACTATTGGTTGAACTATTCCCTTTTGTGCCAGTTGGAATGGTCCAGATATATGACGTTGCATTTGCTATTAAAGGAACTGTAAATGATACAGCCTTTTGTCCCTGTAATACCAATGATGTTCCAGTAATTGTACCAGCATTTGATGGGATATTACTAACGGTAACAGTTATTGCATTCGATGTATCACTTGAACAACCATTACTATTCTTAACTCTAACATCGAAGGTTCCAGCTGTGCTAACTGTTATGCTTTGGGATGTAGCACCATTTGACCATAAATATCCAAAACTTGTTGGTGCTGATAAAGTAACAGTATTGCCCTGACAAATTGTAGTTGAACCTCCAACAGTGATTACTGGTTTATTAGGTATACTATCAACCACTACCGTAACTTGCGATGAATTAGCACTTAAACAACCATTTATATCGGTTACTTTAGCAGTGTAATTACCAGCTTTACTTACTACTATATTTTTTGTAGTTGCACCATTCGACCATAAATAACTAGAACTTGTTGGTGCTGAAAGAGAAACAAAATCCCCGTCACAAATTGTGGTAGAACCACTAGCTGTAATTGAAGGCGTTGCTGGTAAATTATTTACAATTACTGATTTTGGTAATGAGTTTGCACTAGTACAATTGTTTGCATCGGTTACTTTTACAGTATAATTCCCAGCTATACTTGCTGAAATATTTTGAGTTGTTGCACCATTCGACCATAAATATTTATATCCAGCTGGTGCTATTAGTGAGACAGAACTTCCTTGACAAATTGTAGTTGAACCTCCCGAGTTTATTAATGGAGTAGTTGGTACATTTTTTACTGAAATATCAACGTAAGAACTATCACTAATACATCCATTGTTATCAATTATCTTTAGACTATATGTACCTTCAGAGTTAATTGTTATATTCTGAGATGATGCAATCCATCCACCATATCTCGACCATATATAGTTAGTACTTGTTGGAGCTGATAATAAAACGGAATCACCGTAACAAAACTTAGTCGCTCCATTAATGGAAATTGTAGGAGCTACAGACAATTTATTAATAATAACATTAACAGGATTAGAAAAAGAACTTTTACAACCATTTCCATCTTTTACCTGAACAGAATAATCCCCAGCTAAATATGCTGTAATATTTCTTTTTGTTGCATTATTCGACCATAAATAGGTATATCCTGTTGGTGCTAAAAGAGAAACAAAATCCCCATCACAAATTGTGGTAGAACCACTAGCTGTAATAGAAGGCGTTGCTGGTAAACTATTTACAATTACTGATTTTGGTAATGAGTTTGCACTAGTGCAATTATTACCATCTGTTACTTGAACACTATAATCCCCAGCTATACTTGCTGAAATATTTTGAGTTGTTGCACTATTCGACCATAAATATGTATATCCAGCTGGTGCTGATAGTGAAACACTATTCCCCTGACAAATAGATGTTGAACCACTAGCAGAAATAGCTGGTGTTGCTGGCAGACTATTTACTGTTACACTAACTGGCTGCGAATTGGCACTTGTACAGCCATTAATATCAATAATTTGTAAAGTATAATTCCCAGCAGAATTTATTGTTGCATTTTGAGATGTTGTACCATTTGACCATTTATATGAAGTACTTGAAGGTGCTGATAATATAACAGAACTACCTTGACAGAATGTAGTTGTACCACCAATAGATATTGAAGGTGTAACTGGCAAACCATTAATGGTGACCGTTGCTGGAGTTGAACTTACACTTTTACAACCATTATTACCAATAACCTGTACAGTATAATTTCCAACCGTACTTACAGAAATATTTTGACTTGTTGCACCAGTTGACCATAAATATGTATAGCCTGTAGGTGCAGAAAGAGTAACACTACTTCCTTGACAAATTGCAGTTGAACCATTAGTTGAAATTGTTGGAATTACTGGTAAACTATTTACAATAACAGCAACAGGAAGTGAATTTGCACTAGTACAATTATTCGCATCTGTAATTTTAACAGTATAATTTCCAGCTAAACTTGCTGAAATGTTTTGACTTGTTGCACCAGTTGACCATTGATATGTATAACCAGCAGGAGCCGACAAAGAAACAGTATTGCCTTGACAAAAAGTTATTAAACCACTATTTGTTATCGAAGGAGTTGTTGGAATACTATCAATGCTAACTGGTGCTATACTTGCACTTTTACAACCGTTATTATCAATTACTGTAACAGTATAATTTCCTACCGAAGCTGCTGCAATACTTTCTGTTGTTTCTCCGCTAGACCACAAATATGAATAACCAACAGGTGCTGAAAGTGGAACAGTATTTCCATTACAAATAGTTGTAGTTCCTCCAACAGTAATTAAAGGTTTTAGAGGTAAACTATTAACAGTAACTAAAATTGAAACACATGAGGAGTTACATAAATTTGTTGTTCCACCCAAATATGTAATACTATTTCCATTTGTTGCATTTACATAATATGTCGTTGTTAACGTTGGTTTAACCCAAATAGAATTTCCTGTGCCTATAACAGAGCTTGTACAAGAACCTGTTCGCCATTCACAAGTCCCAACGGTTGTACTAGAAGTTAATTGAACACTATCTCCTTGGCAAATGGATACAATTGGATTTGTTACTAATGGCGTTGGAATAGGCAACATTTTTACTTGAAAAGCCCTTCCATAAGTACAAAGGGTGTTTATTGAACCATTTGCCGTACTACTAGTTTGACACATAAAAAACAAAACTGTGTTTAAACTGTTACCTATATATTCTAAAGGTTGGATTATATTATTCGTATTTGGTAATGTTCGTAAAGCCATTGAACTTCCATTACAGGTTCCCGATGAATTAGGATAAATTGGACCACATCCGTCTGGTAAACTATAAGACCAACTATAATCAGATATGAGATGATTTGTTGGTAGACTGGGTGTTATTAATGATACAGTATTCCCATAGTATACTTCAAAATAAGTACCCCCCTTCCATAATATATTACAAGTCGGCACATCACATCCACATTGTGCATTCGCTAATAAACAACTAATCAACATAATACCTATAATTATTATTTTTCTCATAATCGTTTAGTTTAAGCTTGTAAAATTATTTTCGAGTTCAAGTTGATTCACTAAAAAAAGAACATCATGTTTTGTGTTTTTCAAAATCTTCAAATTAATTATTGATTCTGTATTATCATCATTGAGTAATTGATAATCACAAGTTCCAAACAATTCTACCATAATCGTTTGTTCGTTTTTAACTATATGTGAGTATATAAATTTGTCAGATGGATTCTGTCGTAATATATTATTACAATTGAGGGGTTTCCCTTCTGTTGTAATTCCTTTTATTGTACTGTTTTTTTGATTAAACTCAAATTTTATCAATGTAATCATCTCTGTTTCAATTTTCAAAACCATTAATAATTTCTAGTAAACTGCTTAATCTTGAATCATTTTCTAAATCCAATTGAAAGATAATATATAATAAATTGGGTCCACTGACTATTTGGGTAGGGTTGTCATTATTGAAATTATGTATTTCGTTATTGTTAAAACCAGCATTTAATAATACTTCTTGTGCTTGGTTTTGAGCTCGGTGTAACTTCAAAAAAATTTCTTTCATAACAATTTATTCCTCTCAATATTTTATAATTGTTGATACAAAAATATAAAAATTCACCAATAATACGCCATATAATAAGGTATATTATATTACGCCTCATTATAACATGTTACATGATTTCATGACATTGCGTTGATTTGCCTTATAAAACAAGGCTTATGATACAGAAAAATAAACTAGATACGAATCCAATAAATGAAACAGAAGAAGCTGTTTATCTTAAGAAAATTGGAGAACGACTAAAATATTTTAGAAAAAAAGCTGGATATACCAATTATGAGTATTTTGCTTACGATAATAATATTTCACGTCCACAGTATGGCAAATACGAAGCTGGTGCTAATATTCAATTGAATACTCTTATAAAAATACTTAAAGCATTAAATGTTTCTCTTGAAGAGTTTTTTAAAGGATTTGAGTAGAATTTCTACTTTTATCATTTTTTATTGCATTTTTCAATGTTATCATTTTCTCTAGTAATTCATGTTGTTTAATCCTAAAACAATCAATTTCTTTATATTTCATTTCAATTGCGACATCGTCAGTATATTGATTAATCGGAAGTTTGATTAATTCGTTATATTCTATATTGTAATATTTGAGATTTGAGATTATAAAATTTGAAAAATGACAAACGAAATCGTATGTGGTCACAAATCTAATTTCTTTATTATTTACTACTAATAAATAATTTTCCTTACCAGTCTCAAGATTAGTCATGCGATAAATATTTTCAAGTTCGATACCGCTGTCTTTTAATTCATCATAAAATTTTAATTTCAAAATTTTAGACAAAATCGTATAAGTACTTTCTTTTTTTTCTTTAGCCATAAACGTAATTAAAATCAAGAGTACTTTTTAATAATTTACATTTAGTAAACCTTTCAAATATAACAATTGCTAAAATACAGTTAATATTAAGATATAATCATCGATATGAAAAATTTAGTTTTCGTTTTGCACTTGAATCTGTTGAAAGACATTAACTACTAAGTACAAAGCTAAGTGCAGTTATATCATGAAATGATACTTAATAAGAACTTTAAATTATGAAAAAGCCTTATTTAATAGGCTTTTAACAATACTTTAAAACATTCATAATCATGAGGTCGATTTAAGATACTTCATCAATAAAGATACCTTGTTCAATTAGGAAATCATGGAATACCATTATTTTGTTAGCATCGTCAATGAATCGGTTAGATATTATAATGTCTTTCGCAACTAGAAAGAGGAATTCAGTAATGAGTTCCTCTTTTGTTTTATACCTTTTCTGCTTTTAAAAGAATATCTGTCGAAATTTCTTTACTTCCATTCAACCAATCAAATTCGTTTGCTTTAGGCAAGATTAATGGCATCCGCTTTTCGGTGTTATGAATCTGGCTCATTAATTCATTTGCTTCGGTTGTAATAATGGTATAGGTTTTAAGTATTTCGCCATTTGTAGGATTTTGCCATTCGTTCCATAGCCCGCCAAAAGCGAAAGCTTCATTATCGGGCAAGGTAATCAAGTATTTTTGTTTGTTCTTTCCTTTTTCGTCGAGCCATTGCCATTCAAAAAAGCCATCGACCAATATCAAACAACGATTCGTAACAACATCTCGAAATGATGGTTTTTCTGGCAATGTTTCGATTCTTGCATTGAGCGTGCTTTTACGAATTGTGTTGCCTTTTGCCCATTTAGGTAGTAATCCCCAATTGTATAATTGAATGGTATTTGATTCTTTATTTGTAATAACGGGTGTTTTAGGATATTGAAAACCATTATATAGAGATGATACGAATTGGCTTTCGTCTTTAAATGAAACTCCGAATCGTTGTTTTAATTCTTGAGCTGTTTTCGATTGTTGCGAATGGAAACACATACATTTTAAGCATGAATAGTTATAATATCGTTCAAATTGGTGGTGTAGCGTGGCGACAATTTCTCTTGTTTCATTTTCCACACTCTTCGCAAATCTTGCGATGCCAGTTTTATTTTTTGTTGACCATAGCGAGCATTTAGTTTATCCATGGCTTTCATCAGCGGAATATGTTTTACATTGCTATCGTCGAACAATTTTAATTGCCTTTCGTTTTCGGGTGTAAAATCCATAACGACAACTCCTGCTTTTTTATAATGATAGCCTTGTCTAAAAATCTTTTCTAATGCTTGTGTTGCAAAACCGGCCAATTCTAAACTAGAATTAGTGGCAAAAGGTAACTTTACAACAATATTACGACTGTATTGCGGAAGGTCTTGCCGATGACCATTGGTATGAACAAACACCATTATAGCATTACAACAAGAACGTTGACTGCGTAATTTCTCGGCACAAGAAACCGCAAAGGTCGTTACTCGTTCTTTTAAGTCTTTTAATTCGGTATAATTTCTATGGAACGAGCGTGTAGTAGCAATACTTTGCTTGAGTTGAACATCTTCCATTTTTAAGGTTGGAATACCTTGTAAATCGTGTTTCAATCGCAATCCAACGACCGACATTTGTTTTCGAACAAAAGCATCATCGAGCATTGTAAAATCGTATGCGGTATTAATATTCATGGCTCTTAATCGTTTTGCATGTTGACGGCCAATGCCCCACACATCTTCGATTTTTAACCATTTGAGCGCTTTTATTCGTTTTCCTTCGCTATCGATTATATATACACTTTTGGTATGCTCAGGAAATTTCTTTGCAATACGATTAGCCACTTTCGATAATGCCTTAGTTGGTGCAATACCAACACTTATAGGAATTCCTGTCCATTTTGTAACATGACGTTGCATTTCTTCTCCATAGTTTTGAAGATTGTAAAGTTCAAAACCAGCTAATTGCAAAAAGGCTTCGTCAATACTATAAATTTCTATTTCGGGAGCATATGAACTAAGAATTGTCATTACCCGATTGCTCATATCGCCGTACAAAGCAAAATTTGGAGAAAAGACATGAACGTTATTTTTACGAAACAATTCCTCGTTTTCGAAAGCGGGTGCACCCATAGGAACGCCAACATCTTTGGCTTCGTTGCTTCGAGCAATAACGCAACCATCGTTATTCGAAAGTACAACAATTGGTTTTCCAACCAAATCGGGACGGAAAACCCTTTCGCACGAAGCGTAAAAATTATTACAATCGACTAAAGCAAACATGTTAAAACGATTTTATGACATGCGTTACAATTCCCCAAATAAGGAAATTATTGTCGGATGTTACTTTTATGGGTTGATAATTTTCGTTTGCTGGCATTAACCAACAAATGCCCATTTCGAGTTTGATGGTTTTGATAGTAAATTCACCATCGATAAAGCAAATCGCAATTTTGCCATCAACGGGTTCGAGACTTTTGTCTATAACCAATAAATCGCCATCGTGAATGCCAACATCTTTCATCGACTGTCCTTTTACTCGTCCATAAAACGTAGCCGATGGATGTTTAATGAGATGTTTATTAAGATCTATGCTTACATCGACAAAATCCATAGCTGGCGATGGAAACCCAGCGCTTATTCCTTCGGTAACCAATGGCAATTCCATCACAGTTTCCGACGAAGCCGAGTAAATATCTAATAACGATGAACTATGTAATTTAAGAGCAGTCAATATCTTAGATTTATTTATTAAATACATTTCCTTGTACTCAAAGATACGTTTTTTACGCGTTGTTTTTTGATTGCGATTAAAGAAAATACGAACAAAAAGAGAGTCAAATTTTTATTAAAACAATTTGCATTTTGTTGTTTTTTTCAAATGAAAATGCATTTATATTTGAGGATAGTTATAATTAAAATTTCAAAAACGTTAAGAGCCTCATAGACTGTAACCTGCCAACCAATGTGTTTCTACAACACAAAATAGATTAAGCATTACAACGATTTTTTGCTCGCATCAATACAGTACATATTTTCTTCTATCACAACAAACTCATCAAATGAAATTCTTTAAAATCATATTTCTATTACTGCTTCTTCATGCAACATCATTTTCTCAAGATTGTAAAGATTATTGGACACAATGTACACCAACGCAAATCGATAATCACTATTCTCTTGTTCCCGAATCTTGTTTCAGCAATTTATTGGCTACAGACGAATCGTTTGAGATTCCAATTGAATTAATACAAAGTCGCGATTACAGAATGACCTTATGTTCGACATTCGAATACAAAGTGCATGTTACATTTTTAGACAAAAATACGGGTGTACTCGTTTACGACAACACAAAAAACGATACCGTACAAGTCTTCGAATTCCAAATGTTTGATAACAGAACGGTTCGTGCAATCGTTTCGTTACCACATAGTCGTGGCAAAAAAGTTATTGGTGGACTTACAGAAAAGCCTAAACGTTATTGTGTTGGAATTAAGATAGAATCGATGATTACCCGAAAGTAAACATCGATTCTATCTTATATATTAATTCAAATGCACTATCGATTGATTTGCAGGTAGCGAAACAAACTGTTCGCGAATTTTAATTGTCAACTCATCTGCCGATAGATTTTTAATTTCTGTCTGCGATTTACCAACAGTAATTACCAAGGTATGTCCTCTAAAATTAATTCTAAACGAAAACGACTGCCATTGTTTTGGAATAATTGGATCGAAATAAAGCATATCGGCTTTAACTCGCATTCCCGCAAATCCTTTTACAATTGCTAACCAAGCTCCCGACATACTTGTAATATGCAATCCTTCGCGAGCTTCGTTATTATAATCGTCCAAATCTAAGCGTGCTGTTCGTAAATAAAGTTCGTAAGCCTTATCAAGATTTTTAATTTTCGATGCTACAACCGAATGTATACATGGAGACAACGATGATTCGTGTACAGTGCGAGCCTCATAGAACTCAAAATTCTTTTTAATAGTTGCCAAATCGAACTTATCTTCCAAACAATACAATCCTTGCACAACATCGGCTTGTTTAATAAAACAAGAACGTAGAATTCGATCCCACGACCAATGTTGATTTATGGGACGTTGCGAAGTTGGAATATCGGATACTAATAGTTGTTCTTTATCCATATAACCTTCTTGTTGAAGAATTATTCCAAGATTTTCGTCCTTTGGATAATGCATATTTTCAACAATAGCTTTCCAATCGGCGAGTTCCGATTCTTTGAATGAGATTCTCGTTTTTAGTTCATCTAATTTCGATGCACTCGATTTTTGAACAGTAGAATACACTTCCGAAGCGTATTTCATTGTCCAACATGCCAATTGATTGGTATACCAGTTATTATTTACGTTATTTTCATATTCGTTTGGACCAGTAACCCCAAGCATTACATATTGGTTTTTAGCTTTCGAGAATGTAATTCTTTGTTTCCAAAAACGCGAAATTCCTATAAGAACCTCTAAGCCATAATCGAACAAATATTGCGAGTCGCCAGTATATCGAACATAATCGTAAATGGCAAAAGCGATTGCGCCATTGCGATGAATTTCTTCGAAGGTTATTTCCCATTCGTTATGGCATTCTTCTCCATTCATGGTAACCATTGGATATAATGCAGCACCATCGGTAAAGCCTAACTTTTCGGCATTTTCTATAGCTTTACCCAATTGTTTGTAACGATACATTAACAATTGTTTCGAAACTTCTTGTGGAGCTGTACTTAAATAAAATGGCAGACAAAAAGCTTCGGTATCCCAGTAGGTGCTTCCACCATATTTTTCTCCGGTAAATCCTTTTGGCCCAATATTTAAACGAGCATCGGTACCAGTATATGTTTGATGAAGTTGGAAAATATTAAAACGAATTCCTTGTTGTGCTTCAACATCGCCTTCGATTTTTATATCGCTAATTGCCCATTTTTGAGCCCAAGCATCGATATGTTCTTTCAATAAACGATCGTATCCCAAAATTCGCAACATCGAAAGATTCTCTTTACATTTTTTAAGTAAAGAATCGGTCGAATAATTGAGAGAACTATTTACAGATGCATATTTATATAAAGTAATATCATCTCCAGCTTTTGCAGCTACGGTAAATATTTGCGAAACCTGTTTATTTTTATGTTCGCATGCAGGATTTAACGACAGTACTTCACCATTTTTTTCAACAATAGTTGTAAATCCTGTGGCAACAACAAAGGCAGTCTTCTTTGTCTCTGCGATAATTACACCAAAGGTTTCGTCTATTTCTGTCGAATTTGTATTCCAGAATTGTTCATCGTAATTAGCATCGGCATTTCTAACATCAGAATTTGCGTATGATATAAGTTGTATTGTACATTTATCTTCTGGCTTAATTGAATATTTAATTACTCCAGCTTCCTGACGCGACATACTTACAAAGCGGACAATATCAACCGAAATTTCTTTGCCGTTTTCCATTGAAACACAAAATTCTCTTTTAAGAATTCCTTGTTTCATATCGAGTGTTCGTTTAAAACTTTCGATTTTACATTTTGCTAGGTCAAGTTTTTCGCCATCAACAAAAACATCAACACCAATCCATGATGGTGCATTTAGAACTTTTGCAAAATATTCGGGATAACCATTTTTCCACCAACCAACACGCGTTTTATCGGGATAATAAACGCCACCGACATAAGTTCCTTGCAATGTTTGTCCCGAATACGATTCTTCGAAATTGGCACGTTGGCCCATATGGCCATTTCCAATACTGAAGATACTTTCGGCCATTTCGTGATGCTTAGGATCGAAGGCTTCTTCAATTATTTGCCATTCGTCGACTTTATATAATTTCTTAATCATAGAATTCTTTTTTACGACCATAAAGGTATAGAAATAATTGAATGTTCACCGCAAGTAAGCACAAAAAAAGAGGCCATCCTTTTGGGACGACCTCTTTATATTATTCAGTAAATAGAAATTATTTTACTGTATCCATGTGAGCGATAAGATCAAGAACTTTGTTTGAATAACCCCACTCGTTGTCATACCAGCTAACTAATTTTACGAAGTTGCCATTTAATGCGATACCAGCGTTTGCATCAAAGATTGATGTACGAGCATCGTGGATGAAATCTGTAGAAACAACTGAATCTTCAG
>Ga0302288_1000343_pt1 | contig 39231 bp, 31 predicted proteins | sample III_Fen_N1_1_FD_194549 | JGI IMG/M metagenome (GOLD analysis project Ga0302288, IMG submission 194549) | Peat permafrost microbial communities from Stordalen Mire near Abisko, Sweden - III_Fen_N1_1 | ecosystem: Environmental > Terrestrial > Soil > Wetlands > Permafrost | place: Sweden: Abisko...
TCGGTGATGATTTTAACGGGTTTCATAGCAGAAATCCTATGGTCAGTAACAGGGCCAATAGCAGTAGGTTGCGCGCCGTTTCTCCCAACAACACGTTGAGTGCCTTTCCTTGCCGAATCCTGACCATCTTACGCCAGGTGGATATATGTGGAATCAGGTAAAGCAGGGGCAATAGGGCTGCCCAGGGTGCCTTATCCAACCAAAAAAGCAGGCTCAACAAGCAAGCGATAAAACCATTCATCAGGTAAAACCTGCGGCCAAAAGCCTCCCCAAATACCACGATAGTAGTTTTCTTGCGGCTTTTTTTATCGGTATCCCGGTCGCGGTAATTATTGACCACCAAAATATTGACCGATTGCAAACCGACCACGGCACCCGCCAAAAAGACCATGGGGGTAAAAACGCCGACCTGCACGTAATAGGTGAACACAACGGGCACAAAACCGAAAAAGAGTAGGACAAACACATCACCAAGTCCGTGATAGGCCAAGGGCCAAGGGCCTGCCGTATACGCCAGTAAACTGATCACGCAGACAATACCCACGAGTATCATTTTCCAACCACCGTAAAACACCAAACCCATACCGAAGAAACAGGCCACGGCAATGACCACAGTCAACCCAATCAGCATCTGCATGGGGTCTATCCAGCCCGAAGAAACCGCCCGTGCAGGCCCCAATCGCTCTTCGTTATCGGTCTTCTTTACGTAGTCGAAATAATCGTTAGCAAAGTTGGAAGCCACCTGAGCCATCACGGCAAATACCAAGCAAAGAATGGCCGGAATCACGTTGAAACGACCCTCGTGTGCCGCCAAGCCTGATGCCACCAACACCGGTGCCACACCGGCCGCCAGCGTTTTCGGCCTAGCCGCCAGCACCCACGCCTTCAGTGAATTCTTAAGTACAGGTTTTGTTGAAGTCATACCCTGCAAAGGTAGTACTTTTACCCATTTATTCCTTATTTTTGAGGGCTGGATCAAAACCAGGCATCAACGAAAAACACATGATAAAACCTACTCGCTACGGCCTTATCCTTTCTTGTTGTTTCGTGTATCTATGTGCGCAAACAGTGGCACAAGCAGGCGTTACAACAAAAACCATTGAAGCCGAAAAGGCCACGCTCATTGGAGGAGCTTCAACCCTATCCGACAACGCAGCTTCCGGAGAACACGTAATCCATCTGGAAAAACAGGGTCAGGGATTGACTTTTACCGGTATGCCGGAATCGAATAAATTGGCCATCAGATACGCATCCACCAACGTGGGCACGATAAGCGTTGCGGTAAATCAGCAAAAAAGGAGCGTGAACGTCCATTCCTCGGGCGCACTCACCGGTTCGTTTCTTTACGCCATCATTGACGTGGCCGTACCCAAAGGAGCCAGCCTGGAAATTTACCTGGACGCGAAAGATGTAGCCCTGAATATCGATCAAATCATCCTGGGCAAAGGCACTCTCGGCTTGCCTCCAGATACGTGGAATCTGCCTGAATTACCCGTGGCCAAAGGCATCTACCCGGCCACGTGGGAAGGCATCAGCCGGCTGTACACCGTACCCGACTGGTGGCGTGAAGCCAAATTCGGGGCATGGTCGCACTGGGACCCGCAATCGGCTCCTGAAGACGGCGACTGGTACGCCCGCGGCATGTATGTGGAGGGAAATTCCCAATACACGTCCCACCTCAAGAACTATGGACACCCGTCCGAATACGGTTATAAAGACATCTGCAACAACTGGGTCATCGACCGCTGGGATCCCGAAGCACTGATGAACGTATATGTTAACATGGGCGCCCGCTATTTCGTAGCCATGGGTGTCCATCACGACAACTTCGATTGCTGGAACTCCACCTATCAGCCCTGGAATTCGGTACGCATCGGCCCCAAAAAAGACATCGTTGGCAGTTGGGAAAAAGTAGCCCGACAACACGGATTGCGATTTGGCATTGGTTTTCACAATACCCCAGCACGCACCTGGGGACAATTCATGACGGCCCGATACACCAGCGACAAAAAAGGCGCCAAACAGGGCGTACCCTACGATGCGCTTCAAACCATTCTGGATGGAAAAGGAAAATGGTGGGAAGGATTGGATCCAGTTGACCTCTATGGACCCGCTCACGACAAGAAAAATCCGCTGGAATCCCCCTTTGCCAACCAATTCATGTGGCGGGTGGACGATGCCATCACCAAGTATCATCCAGACATGATTTATTTCGATGAACACGCAGGCGATTCACAGGTGGATTTGGGCGTCAACATGGGACTGGGCTTTCTCGCACCCCCCTTGATTGCCAATTACTACAACAAATCCCTGCAATGGAACAAGGGAAAAATGGACGTTGTCATTAACCTGAAAGGTGTTGGCGGACGGTACAACAGCTTTCAAAAAAAGCCCGAATTACTGCCTCTTGTGAATCAGTCACTGGTGAGAAGCAACGAGTCTGATATCGAACCGGAAATCACGCCCTACCCCTTTCAAACCGAAACCAGCATAGCCGACTGGCACTACAAAACCGGACAAACATACATGGACGCCCAAAAAGTGATTGAACTGCTGCTGCAGAACGTCTCGCGCAATGGCTCCATGCTGCTTAACCTCACCCAACATGGACGTGGCGACCTAGATCCCGAATTGATTCAGATAGCCACCGATATTGGTACCTGGCTGAAAATCAACGGTGAAGCCGTTTACGGTTCCCGTCCGTTTGAAGTCTGCGGCGACAAAACGGTGAGTTATACCCGAAACAAAGGCTACGTCTATGCCACTGTTTTCAACTGGAATGACAGCACCACCACCCTCCAGGCACTTCGTTCAGGTGGAACAACGTTGGGAAAAGTGACCAAGGTTGAATTGATCGGTTCACCGGTATTGATGAAGTTTATTCAAAATGAAAAGGGGCTGACCATTATGCCGGATGGAACCCCACACGCTCCCTCAGGAATCACCAACACCTCCTTGGCGCAACACTGCCGTGTATTACGCATTACCCACGATAAAGGCTGGATGAACGACGATGATCCGGGTGTCTCAGCTCCGGGTTGGTTTCGGTACTGCAACCTGGGAACCGGCGACTTCAACAACGACCTGACCGTGAGCGAAACCTCGGGAGACGTGTGGCGTTGTACCTTCACCGGAAAGAACATCACCGTGATGGCACCCAAAGAAGCCGGTGCCGGAACGATGGAAATTCAACTGGACGGCAAGACCAGCGCCGTCGTTGATCTGTCAACAACCGGAAAACGCGCCCCTCAACAAGCAGTGTTCAACGCAACCGGTTTGCGTGCCGGAAACCACGAACTACGCCTTATCCACCGAGGCTCCGGAAAGGTTTCAATTGATGCGCTGATTATCAACTAATGATGATTTATTTGTATCTTTGAAACAATCGAAACGTCGATCTTCTCACTAAAATGTGTAATGATTAGTTATAATACAATGAAGAATAGAATAAGAGTTGTCTTAGTTGGCCTTTTAGGCGGTTTATTGTTGGCGCCCATGCCACTTTTCGCCCAACAAACAGGAGCCATAAACACGGCAATCGTAATGGATAAAGCCAAAAGTGAAGTGGATTTTCCGGTCGTTTCAACTAACCACCTGGCGGCAGCACTGCGCTACGATATCAATGACTTTAAGGGCGTTATTCGCGCCGCAACCGACCTGCAACGTGACATCAACAGCGTTACCGGAGTTAAGCCGGACATGCGCACTTCAGGAGCCTTTTCCAACTATGAGATCATCATTGGAACGCTGGGCAAAAACGCACTCATCGACAACTTGGTAAAAAGCAAAAAACTCGATGTAAAGGATCTGAAGGGAAAATGGGAAAGCTTTGTCATTACCACGATACCCAACCCGCAACCAAACGCCAAGCAATGGCTTGTCATTGCCGGTAGCGACAAGCGGGGAACCATATACGGCATTTACGAATTATCGCGCCAACTTGGAGTGTCACCCTGGTACTGGTGGGCCGACGTTCCGGCGAAACAGCGCGAACAGGCCTATGTGTTAGCCGGCCGTTACGCATCGGGAGAACCCAAAGTACGCTACCGGGGCATCTTTATCAACGACGAAGCTCCTTGCTTCACGGGTTGGGCCAAGGAGAAATTTGGCGGATTGAACAGTTCCATGTATGCACATCTATTTGAATTACTGCTGCGCTTGCGGGCCAATTACCTATGGCCTGCCATGTGGGGAAATGCCTTTAACGAAGACGACCCCGAAAACCCAAGACTGGCCGACGAATACGGCATCGTCATGGGCACCTCCCACCACGAACCCATGATGCGTGCCCAAAAAGAATGGACCAATCATGGAAAAGATTACGGCAACGGCGAATGGAATTACAAAACCAACGCTGCCGGGTTGAAAAAATTCTGGGAAGAAGGCCTTGAGCGCAATAAAAACTACGAACAGGTAGTGACCATGGCCTTGCGTGGCGATGGTGACCTGCCCATGACCACGGCCGGTGGTGCCGAAGAAAACTTCAGGCTGATTGAAACAATCATGAAAGATCAGCGGGATATCATTGAAAAAGTGACCAAAAAGCCGGCCTCACAGACGCCACAAATCTGGGCGCTCTACAGCGAAGTGCTTGACTACTACGACCAAGGCATCAAAGTGCCCGATGATATGACCATCATGTTGTGCGATGATAACTGGGGCAACGTACGCCGCCTGCCGGAACTGGAGGGTAAGAAACACCCGGGCGGGTATGGTATCTATTACCACGTGGATTTGCACGGAGCACCCAGGGCGTATCAGTGGCTAAATATGACACAGATACCCCACATGTGGGAGCAACTTCAGCTGACCTACAGTTATGGGGTAGACAAAATCTGGATCCTAAACGTAGGCGATCTGAAACCCAACGAATACCCCATGGATTTCTTCCTGAACATGGCATGGAACCCCACCTCGTTCACACAAAACAACCTCGACGAATACGCCCGCCAGTTTTGCGCGGATAAATTAGATTCCGTTCAAGCGAAAGAAGCTGCTTCTATTTTAAGCACCCATTGCAAGTACGCGGCTAGGGTCACGGCCGAAATGCTCGACCAACGCACCTACAACCTTGCAAGCGGCGAATTCCTTCAGGTCAAGGATGCCTACCTGGCACTTGAAACACGAGCTTTAAGGCAGTATTATAATCTAGACCTGCGGCACAGAGACACCTATATGCAGCTAATTCTCCATCCGGTGCGTGCCATGGCCAATCTGTACGACCTGTATTATGCCGTAGCCATGAACGCAAAACTGGCAGCCGAAAAAGACCTATCAGCCAATGAATGGGCCGACAAAGCGGAGGCGTGTTACGCACTCGATGCCGAATACACGAAAGACTACAACAAGAACGTGAGCAGTGGAAAATGGAACCACATCATGGATCAAACCCACATTGGATACCGTTCGTGGGATGAACCAAAAGGCGGTAATGTCATGCCCAAGGTTACCCGCCTCAAACCCGAAGAAGCCAAACAAGGCGGCTATGTTTTCACCGAAAAGAACAGGGTGGTCGTCATGGAAGGCGAGCATTTTTTCACCAACAAAGCTACTGAAAAAACAACCTGGACCGTTATTCCCGACTTGGGACGCACATTATCGGGAATCGCCCTGATGCCGTATACGGAAAAAACCATGGGCGCCTCGTTGAGCTACAAAATGAAACTGAATACCAAGGTGGACAGCATCAGGGTGCGCGTCATTTTCAATTGCACCCTTCCGTTCAAAAATAATGGACATAGCGTTGCCGCTTCATTTGACGGCATCAACGAAAAGACCTGGAACATCAACAGCGAATTAACGTGGAAAAACAACTATTCCAAGATGTATCCTGCCGGTGCTGCCCGCATAATTGAAACGAGTATCGTATTGACAGTACCTGCCAGTGCCGATGGCTCACAGGTGCTGACTATCCGTCCGCTCGATCCGGGTGTGGTTATCTACAAAGTAATCGTTGATGCCGGAGGGTATGAACAAACCTATTTAAAGATGCCCGAAAGCCCCTATACCAGGAATTAATCGTTAAAAAAACACCGAGCGCCATGGAAGAATTAACCCTCATTACCCCGACATTCCTTTTTTCAGCCATTTCATTGCTGTTGCTGGCGTACACCAACCGGTTCCTGTCATACGCCCAACTGGTGCGCACCCTTAAGGACAATTACTTGGAAGATCCCAACAAGGTGAAAGCCGCTCAGATTGCCAACCTGCGCCAACGACTCTACCTGACGCGAGCCATGCAAATGCTTGGCATCAGCAGCCTATTTTTCTGTGTGGTCACTATGTTCCTGATTTACATAGGCCTGCAAACAATCGCCGTCTGGGTGTTCGGACTAGCCATCCTGCTGCTGCTCGTATCCTTGGGCATTTCTGTCCGGGAAATTCAAATTTCCGTCAAGGCGCTGGAATTGCACCTCAGCGACATGGAAAAATCTTCCGAAACCCCAAAAGCAAATAATCCCTACTAATCTCATGATACCAACCGCCATCAAGGCTGAACTGGCCGCAGGTGCCAATTCGGAAAAAGCCCTCATTCTTCAACGTTTCTTCAAAACCGGCAAGGGGCAATACGGTGAAGGGGACGTCTTTTGGGGCATCCAGATTCCGGTTATCAGGGAAATCGCCACGCAATTCCGTGGCACACCGCCTGAAGCCTGCGTGGTGCTGTTAAACGACCCTGTCCATGAAGTCCGGATGATGGGCGGCATGTTGATGGTGGATGGCTTCAAGCGTGCAAAGGGCGACGACAAGCTAGTTTGGTACGATGTTTATATGGCCAACGCCACTTGCTTCAATAACTGGGATTTGGTGGATCTCACCTGCCCCACCATCGTGGGCGGCTGGTTGTGGAACAAAGACAGGTCTCCCCTGTACGATTTTGCGCAAGCCGACAACCTCTGGAAGCAACGCATCGCCATCATTTCCACCATGCCCTTCATCAAAAAAGAAGATTTTCACGACACTTTCCAACTGGCCGACATCCTCTTCAACCACAAGCACGATCTCATTCACAAAGCCGTGGGCTGGATGCTGCGTGAAATCGGAAAGAAAGACCACGACGCCGAATGTGCCTACTTGCTGGAAAACGAACGGTACAAACGCATGCCCCGCACCATGCTCCGCTACGCCATCGAGAAATTTCCCGAAGACGAACGGCAATTCTACCTAGCACGGTAGCCATCAAGCATCCTAACAATCATTCAACTAATACATTATCCACATACATCTTTCTGCTCGTAACGTTTCCTTTATTGTCATACGTTAGTTCTTCTCCTTGCCTTTTTCCATTGACAAAATTCTGTTCATGCCACAGTTTGCCATCCTCATAATACAATGTATTTTTACCATGGGTTTGTCCATCTTTGACGTCGGTTTTCTGCATGACCTTTCCTGATTTGAAATAACTCACAATTACCCCATCAAGATCACCGTTTTTAAAGCTGTACAAGGTCCTTGTTTCACCGGTTTCGTAATAGATAATCCCGTCCGTTTTTTTCCCATTTACCCAAGTCCATTTCGCTTTAAGCTCCCCGGTTTCATAATATTGAAACGATTCACCATCTCTCACACCATTTGTATAGTTGATCAGTTCTTCCTGTTTTCCATTTGGGTAATAAATAATGCCACTAACCAATTCATCGGAAAGATAAATCCACTCAGCCGTGCTCCCATTCGCTCTATATTCTTTGGTCTTGCCATTGCGTTTACCATTCACGAAATTCCATTCTTTTACAACAGCACCGCTTCTATCATACTCAAGAGTAATACCATCCTGAATCCCATTTTTATACCTAAACCTGTTCAGTAATTCCCCGGTTTCATAATATTTATACGACTCACCTTCTCGCACACCATTTACATAATTGAAAAGCTGTTCCAGTTTTCCACTTTGAAAAAATATTTTACCACCCACCAATTTGTCATCTCTGTACGTCCACTCCGCTGTGCGGCCATTCGGTTTGGACTCCTTGACGATTCTGTCATTGCTCGACGTTGATGGAATGGGTGTGGCAGCCGTGACAAACTCACTCAGGTTGTACACAACGATGGCGCTGCGACCGCTGCCATCGCTCATGATGTTGTGCTTTTTGAAAAAACGCATTTTGGCCTTGTCCGACGTGGGTGCCGATAAATTATCGTCCAGCACAAATTGTTTCAGCGTTTTCTTAAGCGGAGGAAACACAAACGTGAATTCAACGGCCTTGCCTTCACACCCTACCACGATGAACGTTTTTCCCAGCGGTAGTTGGTTTTCCATGCGTTTGACGGGATACAACTCTTTGGTCTGGTTATCCACCAGTGCAAAGGTATTGTCGAACCGGTACCACATTTCACGCCCCCCAACCACATAACGCAGGGTTACTTTGGTCTCCGTATCGGAAAGCTCCACCTTTGTGACATGCCTGGACTCATTTATCGCAAACGAGCCCGCTTCCATCACCTGTAACTGTGAAGCCTCGAAACGAGGTGCCTTGTTCCAGATACGGGAATCTTGCAAAATATAGGGTTCACGGTTCATGTGCAACTTCACAAAAACGATGTTTTCGGTCGAAGCACCCCCACCAAGGACCAACCGGGAGAATTCGGGCTCCAGATACGTCCAAAATACCGGTATCGTCAACAGAGATGCAATCAGGTACTTGTATGTCAGGTGTTTATTGGATGCCATCCACGCCGTATTCGCTAGCTTTTCCGCCACCTGGGTCAAGGCTTCAGCCCTAAATGTACTTTGTTCGAAGTCATTCGGTTTCATGGTTTGCAACATCGAACGATGCACATCCAACGTACGCAGGGAAAGCGGTTTGTTAGAAACCGTGAACCCCAAAAATTTCAGCAGGGGCTTAAGCTGCTTGAGTTCACCGTTAAACGTTTGTTGCGTGTACACGGCTGTCATTTCATCGGTAGCCTTTCTCAGCAACAGTGCCAGCGTTTTCAGCCGTTGGTCGGCTATTCGTTGATTGGGTACATCCTTCACATTCCCCTTAAAACTATAGATGCCCAATGAGTTTGACACACCGGATGAGGAAGAAAGCCTCGCTTGTTTGTATGCTGTTGACATGACGGGCATGTTGTACGAGGCTTCGTCCCAACTTGCATCCAAGCGATTTATCGTTTGTTGGTAAGTTGTCTTCATGCTTTCAACAGCCGTTTTTTCTTGTGCTTGCAGCTGTGTCGTTGAAAAAAACGAGACCAATAACACGATAAAAAAAGTGGTCCTATTGAAGCAAGATTGGTTCAGTTGGATTTTCATGATGGTTTAATTTTATATTAACCTATTCCACGCGAGACCACACTTCGGTACTCCAACTAAGACCATTGGTGCTATATTTCCATATCATAGTTACATCATTAACCAATTGAAACCGCACTTGAAATTTCTGTCCTTCACCAGCACTAGACATGGTGAAACTTTTTACCATTAGTTGATTACACGTGCTATCGGAGGTTAACGTATAGGTACCACACTGAAGCATGGTTGCTTTTGGCTGTTCCTTACCGCCTATGGTAAACATATAAAATGTGCCATCCGGATTATACACCGAAAACATGCCAGTGGTTTCACTGTTGCCATGTACTGTTCCCTTGGACAGTTGCCAAAATCCAACCAGGGTTTTTGACAGAGGAATGTGAACTTGAGCCGTAATGGAACAAACTGCAAAAATAAGGCACACGAATACACATGCTTTTTTCATGATAGGTAGATTTAAGGATTAATAAAGCACTTATTGGTTATCACCGGTTTCCCGATTAACCTTATAAAAACCGTTAAATCTACATAAATTTCAACACATTTCGCAATCTTCTGGTAATTTCTACTGATAAATCGTGTTGTATTGATGCGTGATCCGTTTATTTCTTCCGTTGAAGGATGATGTGTAAGGGGTAGAAATCAAATCGCTTGTAAAAGTCAAGCACGACCTCATTCCCTACCGACACGGATAATCGCTGCACCTCAACCTGCTGTTCATCCAGCCAGTTGATGGATCTTGAAAACAGCTCCTCTCCCAATCCTGTTTTTCGATACGGCTCGTCAACGAAAAGTGAATCCACTTCACCCGTGGTTGCCTCTTTTTCGACGGAACTGATACAATAGCCAACAAGCTGCCCGCTGTCTTTATCCGTTGCATACTCCACATGCAAGGCGATCGACTTGTCAATCAACGACTGCTTGCGGTCGTGCCAATTCATCGCTTCGTACCGTTCCGGAAAATGCACCGTTGAAGCAGCATGAACCTGTCTCAACTTCTCCCATAACGAGCCAATCAACTCCAAAGTCTCGATTGAGCCTTGATTAAAAGTATAACGGTTCATAACTGTGGATTTCTTTTCATTCAACTCATTAGCTTCTTTCTAAACAAGTACCTGTTTTCGTTCCGCTGGGAGGGTATGTGTGCAGTCTTCGGTTCAGCCGGCTAAAAATGAGGCATTCCGGCTAAAATTTCAAAGCGTCGCGGGCTGAAAATACAGCCCACTCCTCGGAAGATGAAATTTTTTACGCCTCCAAACACCTCATTTTCTTCACGCCGTCTTCCAAGAAGCCTACCCCCACACCCTCCCAGCTCCACTGCAACGCACATTGGGCGGACGTCTAAACAAACTGCTTGAATTTCTTGTGATAACAGCTGAAAATATACTTATCTGCCAATCGATCAACCACAGCCGAATGATTGCCCACTCTATTTTTCCAATCCCAAATCGAATTGCTGTTAAAGTCCCCCATTAGAATGGAAGACCCCTTGTTAAGTAGACCATCATACAGATTGATAGCGTTCCAAACTTGTTCAACATATCTGCGATCAGGATCTTGTGGATTGTTGGCCCAAATCGCAAACAGGTTAAAGCCGATGGCCTGCTTAAGTAAGTTGCGTTAACCTCACCAAGCTTCTCTTAAATAGATAGAGAAGAAACCTTGGAAAGAATGTATGATGTTACTTTATATGGCGGCTTCATTTGAGAATCTTGAGTGTTTGACCGCTATTGATTTTCAGAAGGTAAAGACCAGAAGGCAACCCTTCAACGGGAAAAAAGTGTCCACGCCCAAAAGTATGGACAACCTGGCCTTTCAGATTGTATAACGTCGCACCGGAGACCTCCTGCGACAAGGAAATACCCTGCCCCAGATTGTCCCAAAGGCCATGAAGCGCAGCAGCTTTTGGATAGGGCAGACTAGTGGGCACATACGTAGCCGGCGTTATGATGAACGCTTTGTTCGATAACGTAAAATTATCCGGTTTGTTTCCGCCCGTGAACAAAATTCTCCCATTAGATAAAATTTCCATCGGGGAAGACGCTGCAAAATAATCAATGCCATCCAAGGTAGAAGCGTTCGTCGTACCATTGTTCAAATTGTGAGTCACTATTCTCAGCACATAAGGAGATGCTCCCGTAGATTGCACGATGTGGATCAGGTTGCGCTGTTTATCAATCATCAGATTCCGATTGCAATAAAACTGCACCCCCTCAACCGATACTAAATTTGTCTGATTGATTGGAATTTCATCGATGATACCAGTGGCCGGATCCACGGAAATCAAACGGGCCTCAGATGGCGTGTAAGGGTTCTGATCCAGCAAAACATACTTGCCGTTTGCCATCAGACGTTGATAATCCATGCAAGGTTGACCACTTTCTATACCCCAAAAAGGCTTGCCATTCGACAAGGTATCCGGCATAGCCGAGAATGAATTGGTGGTAGCATCGTATTTCTGCAAGAAACTGTTCGGCGTTCTAACCCCGTACGGGCTGCAATTTCCAAACACCAATGCTCCGTTGTCGTTGGTCGGAAGGATAACCGGCAAAGCCCGTTCATACACACAATTGCCCGTTGCCGTGAATGTGTTGGTAGAAGGGTCGTAAACTTCACCCGTAGCGGAAGAAGCATACCAATTCCCGACCACCAAGACACGACCGTCCTTCAGTGTAGCAGCCGAAGCATTGACCCTGGCCACGTTCAAGTTGGCCGCTGCAGAAAAAGCATCGGTCGAAGGATTATAAATTTCCGTATTGGCCGATTGTCCGACCCCATAGCCACTGGAAGCACCAGCTCCAATCAAATAGTTCCCATTGTTCAGACGAGCCATGAAAGGCCCATCATGGACATAAACAGGCGACAGGGCTTGCCAACTGCTGCTGGAAGAGGCAAAATTACAGGTTTCAACGACGTTCGTCAAATTGAAACCCTCCGTGTGTCCCCCAACCACGACCACTTTTTGAGAATTAGGTACAATCATGCACTGCGCGTTCCTGGAATAAGTCATATCCGGCAGGTTTTGAACGGACATCGGAGTCATCTGAATACCGGAAGCAGGAGCATAGGTGGCCGGAGTCACAATGAAAGCCCTCTTGGACATGGAAAAATTGTCCGGTTTGTTTCCACCGGTGAATAAGATACGTCCATCGGCCAAAACTTCCATGACGGAAGTCGCCACATTAAAGTCGAATCCGGACAACTTAGCTTCGTGTACAGAATTGACATTTAAATTAATGGTAACAATCCGAAGGATGTATTCAGCCCCGGACACTCCCACTTGAATCAGATGAATCAAGTTGTTGGTCTTATCAATCATCAGGTTTCGGTTGCAGCCATAGGCAATCTGGTCTTGGTCGGTGAGGGAAATGGGTGAACCCAAGGATAATTCTTCCATGTTACAGGTAACCGGATCGATGGTGATGATACGGATATTGGTATCATCGTTGTAATCGAGCAAGGCATATTTCCCATTGGCCAATTGACGTTGATAGCTAAAGGAAGGTTGTCCGCAATTGATACCCAACAACGTTTTGCCGTTTGTCAAGGTATCGGGCAACAACTGAAATGAATTCGACTGCCTGTTGTACTTTTCCACAAAACCACTGGTGAGTCTTTCACCGTACGGCCCCATCGTACCAAGCACTATGGCTCCTCCATCATCGGTGGGAATAACAACTGGCAACGCTCTTTGTATGGCACAAGGTCCAGTCGGTTGAAATAGATTCAACTGCGGATTGAACAAATCTGAGGTGGTAGCTGATGCATACCAGTTGCCACAGACCAATACTGCACCGTCCTTGAGGGTTGCCGCAGAAGCATTCGTTCGTGCTACAGACATGGGAGTTGAAGGAAGGAATAACCCCGTAGAAGCATCGTAAATTTCGCAAGCTGCCAATTGTCCCACTCCCAAGCCCAAAGAACAACCACCACCAATCAAATACCTTCCATCGTTCAATTTGGATACGAAAGGCATATCGTGCGGAGTTAAGGAAGTGCTTGTAGACCAAACAGCTGGATTCAGATTTATCGATTCAGCCGTTTGGGTCAGTTCAAAGCCGTCGGTATGACCACCTATGACCACCACTTTGTTGTCGGAAGGAACCAGCATCCCGTGAGAAACTCGTGAATGAACCATGTTGGGAAGATATTCCACACTCATCGGAGTTTGAGACAAAACAGAGGAAACGGTGCAATACAAGATGGCCGCCAAGGTGAAGAATCGTTTCATCGGACTGAGTTATTACGAATATTGAATCGAGTTGACTTCGCAAATATATGTATACATCAGTGTAAGTCGTTACTAAATAACACAATTCGAAGTATGCAAAAGATACATTTCTTACAGAAATACGGTATTTTTCTTTTTAATGGTATAATGAGGCTTCTTCAAAGTTACGATTCTTAAGCTTAGGGCTACTGTTGTTTGAGCCACACGTTATTCCTACATTTACGCCATCCAAACATTTGTAAACCTCGTCATTTCAAACACCATGACACCAGAAATCGCCAGCCGAATGTACGCCACCATTTCCAAAACATCTCATGTTAGACTCTTCGAGAAAATGCAGCAGAAAGCAGTGGAGTACGCCCACATCCGAGCAGAATTTGCCCTAGCCGATCGAGAAACTCAGATTGAAATGGACCCACCTAGAACAATCGTTCATAATGCATTGATCGATTGCATCAACATTCTGGCACGCAATATGGCTGCTTCCGGCGAAGATATAGAGTGGCATGCCATGTTACGAGGCGACCGACATGAAATTGGGAAGTTCGCCTGTTGGGTGCATTGGTATTTAAGCGATGGCGCCTGACATCATTGAGCCTTCACAACACATTTCCCATTTTCCCAAACCTCATTGATCAAGTGCGAAGGTTGAACAATCATCTCGCACTCCACAGCCTCAAGATCACAAGGCCTGAAACCATCATACTGTCTACAAAAAAAGAACTCCTGCTCACTGGGCAAAAACTCAGCAACAAACCACATCCCATCATGCCGCACCCAGTAGAACGCCAATTCAAACTGAGATATATCAAGAGGTTGATAAGAAGAACGACGCCAGACCATAGTTTAAAGTTAAATGTGACTATTCTTAATTAAAGTTTTCAATAATTATACATTTCATTTATGGCATAAAGCAACGTGCTAAGCTTTAAAACAAACATCGGTGATATGACTTATGGAGAGTAGAAAATACCTATCTAATTGCCTAATATTAGTGATAATAATTGTTATATTCAAGTAGTTCAAGTAAAACAAACCATGAATGCAATTTTAGTTGACTAAAGTTATTTTATTAATTTACCAAATTTAATTTTAGTTTGTGATATACTAGCAAATATAATTTTAAGTAAAATTGGAATTAATATTAATAAAGAGAATTTATTACTGTCAATTAAAAATATTGAAATAAATGAAAACATTATCATCATTGATGCCAAATGGATTATCATCTGAATTATTCCAAATGCCTCAGCACCACCTTTAATTATATTATTCTCAATATTAATCATCTTTTTCAATTTTAATAGATTGCTTATAGCATAACAAATACTTAGAACAAAAATAATTACTGATAAATCAAAAAAATCATTCACTATTTTTTCTCCACTTTTAGAAATAACATTCAAATTTAAAATAAAAGATAAAACCATAATAAATATAAAATATAATGCCTTTGTGAATTCTTTATATATCATATTTGTGAACATATCAATAACCTGTTTAGGATTCAAGTATATTTTTTTATTAATATTCTTATTAATCATCTTTTTTACATAATATATTATAATTGATATTATATATCCTATAATTAATGATAGAATAATCGAGTAAAGCCACATCAAGTTTATACCATTTAATATTGATATATATAGAATTGATTTATGAACGCTAAAACGAATATATATGAATAATATTAAAAGTATCCACATTATGTATATATTATAATAAATACTTCTATACAAAAACTGGCACATAAATATTTCACCCTGTGCATAATTCTTTTTTTCAGTAATTTTTTTAGAATGTTTTATTACTCCAATATAGAATGAAATCACTCCAACAATTAGGAAAGGTATAAATACAATAATTAACTTTGAATAAATTGGTTTATTGAAAGCACTATCAATTGCTATACATAGTAACGAAGAAAAATATAGCTTAATTACATATATAGTTGATTTTTTTGCTTTTTCTATATAATCTATACTAGGATTAATAAACTGTACAAATTTAGATTTTGCTTTATATTGTTTCATAATTAATATTATTCTTAAAATATATTTAGCATAATGTGCGCTATTTTACAACTCTTTATATTCAAAAATAAATATGGTGATTCAAAAATTATGTCTGATATAAAGCAACATACACCTTTCAGGGTTAGTTTTGCAAATGACAAAAAAATGTAAAACTGACAAACCAAAAAGACTATGTTGTTAACAAAAGAACAGCTTTCATCTGTATTTAGCAAGCACGCCGAACGAAAAAATGGCTTGCAGGATTTAATTGAGATCATTCCGGAGTGTGTAATGTTGAGAGAACGCCGCGATTTTTTTGATGGCTAACCTTCCAATATCTGCAAAAATAAAAAACCACAAATATGTTGTATAGTTGAGCAACTTTTTCACTACCTTTGAAACATGGATAGAAAGCTCTATAAAACACCCGCTTTTGAGGAATTCTATGGTACGCTCAATTCGCGTACCCAAAAAAAGGTGGACTATATCTTTGAGCTTATTCGCATCGAAAAGAACGTTAGTACGAAGTTTGTTAAACAACTCATCACATCGGACTTTTACGAAATGCGGATATCCACGGACAACGAATACAGGGTAATCCTGTTTGCCATTGATGACGAGAACTTCATTAATGCAAATGAAATCGTTGTCTTGAATGGTTTTATAAAGAAATCAACTGCTGACTACGACAAACATATTGCAAGAGCAGTAAAAATTTTGGAGGACTACTTATGAAAACAATTGACAGAAAAAAAATCAATAGCGAGAAACTTAGAAAGCTTCCAACCGTAAACGATGAACTGGACCAGAAGTATGGCAAAACAAGTACGGCATCACGTGAGAAATTCTCCATGGAAGCCCGCGCCTATTATACAGGTCAACTTATCGAGGATGCCCGCAAGAATGCACATCTAACCCAAGAGGAACTTGCCAATCGCGTTGGAGCAAACAAATCATACATCTCAAGAATCGAAAACGGCAAAACAGAACCAAAAGTCTCCACCTTCTACCGCATTGCCGCCGCCCTCGGATTGTCTGTCGAATTAAAAGCCATCAACTAACTTTCCTTGATCCTGGTTGAATTTCTTATGATAACAGCTGAAATATGCTTGTATGCCAATCATTCAACCACAGCCGAATGATTGCCCACTCTATTTTTCCAATCCCAAATCGTATTGCTGTTAAAGTCCCCCATCACAATGGAAAACCCCTTGTCAAGTAGACCATCATACAGATTGACAGCGTTCAAAACCTGTTCAACATATCTGTGTTCAGGATCTTGTGGATTGTTGGCCCAACGAGATAACTTGAAAATTATCCAAGTGTAATCTTTCTGTTTCTGACATTGTTTCATTAGATTTGCGTTCAAAGCAAACAAAATTCCAGAATAATGTCAGCCATGACAACTACCGAGAACGAACTATTGGAATTACTGACATACGGTGAACGCCTTTCACTGGAATGCAAGAAAGCGGAAACGGATGTTCCAAAATCCATTTGGGAAACCTATTCGGCATTTGCAAACACAAGTGGTGGCACCATCATTCTTGGAGCGGTTGAGGAAAAGAACAAGGATACCTTATTCCCTGTTTATCAGGTAAAAGGCGGGGTTCACGATGCCGACAAAATTATCAAGGACTTTTGGAATACCATAAACAGCGAAAAGGTCAATGAAAGCATCTTGAAGGATGATGATGTCTATCCGCTGGAAACATCCCATGGGGTGGTTGTTGTCATCTCAGTTCCACAGGCCAGCTACAAACAACGACCCATTTTTATCAATGCGAATCCTTTCAAAGGCACATTCAAACGCAACTACGAAGGTGACTACCATTGCACCGAGGAGGAAGTAAAAGAAATGCTTCGCGATTCCAACGATGCCGGCAACGATGGCTTCCTACTGGAGGGATACACCATGGACGATATTGATTCCGATACGCTGAAGTCCTACAGGAACGAGTTTGAACTGAAGAATCCTGATCACGTTTGGAATGCTGATGATAACATAAAGTTCCTTGAAAACCTTGGTTGTTATGCGGTTGACAGGAACACCAAAAAGGAAGGATTAACCATGGCTGGACTGTTGATGTTTGGCAAAGGTCTCCCGGTACGTGAGCGTTTTGATAACATCCGCATGGACTACTTAGATAAGACCAACCTACTTCCCGGCATGAGATGGTCAGACCGGGTTACGTACGATGGGAGATGGGAAAATAACCTATATACGTTCTTCAAGATTGTCATCAAGAAATTGACAAGCGATTTGAAACGCCCGTTCAGGCTTGAAGGGATGACACGCATTGACGATACCCCCGTGCATAAGGCTGTCCGAGAATCGGTTACAAACTTGATTATTCATGCAGACTATCTATTGAACGGTATTCTGAAAGTTGAGAAGCTGGATAACTGTCTTCATCTTTCCAATCCGGGCAATTTAAAACTACCGATATCCATGATTTATGGAGGAGGCAACTCCAAAGCCAGAAATCCAAGAATGCAAAATGTCTTACGGATGATTGGATACGGGGATAACATCGGATCGGGTTTCCCTACCATTTTGGAGGCATGGAAACAAGAAAACTGGAGAAAACCCGATTTAAGCGAAGACGTTCAATTGCATCAGGTAGATCTGAAACTCTGGATGGTATCGCTGTTGCCGGAAGAAAGCACGGTTTTCATGCAAGAACATTTTGGAAGCGCCTATTTAGACTTGAGCCCAAATCAGCAAATCATACTGTGTACGGCCTATGTCGAGAAACAATTGACCAATACACGGTTGCAGCCATTGCTGGAAACTCATTCTTTGGAAATAGCCAAAGCGCTAAGTAGCTTGGTGGACAACAACTATCTGATTAGGAACAACAATGGTCGCTGGACAACCTACGAAATCAACATGGACTTTGAGAAGGGTGCAAGTCAGGGTGCAAGTCAGGGATCAAGTCAGGGATCAAGTTGGGGATCAAGTTGGGATCAAGCCAAAAGGATACTTTTTTATTGTCAGGACCCCCAAGCGCTTGTTTCAATATTGGAATACATGGAGTATGGAAGCAGGGTAAAATTCACCTCAAAACACATCAAACCCCTACTGGAACGAGGTTATCTTTCACGCACCATCCCCGATAAGCCAAACAGCTCACTGCAGAAATACATCACAACGGAAAAAGGAAAAGAACTGTTGAACCAACACTAAGATACAACTGGGTGTTACGTAATAAGTACCTGTTTCCGTTCCGCCGGGTAGGGTGTGCGTGCAGTCTACGGTTCAGCCGGCTAAAAATGAGGCATTCCGGCTAAAATCTCAAAGCGTCGCAGGCTGAGAATACAGCCTACCCCCACACCCAACCCAGCTCCACTGCAACGCACATTGGTCGAACAATTGTGATCTAATGAGAATAGTAGTTTACTTAATAACTATGACTTTCAACAAACTAAACGCGCACTCAATTTAGTGCTTAAGTCGTTGCCTGTTTTCTTTCTGATATTTCTCACCATCAAATGTTAGAAGTTCACTCCATATAACATCTGTATCAGGTGTATTGAGAGTCATAAGAATGATTGGATGTGAATTCCTTTTAATCGGAAGTAACAAAGCATCAGTAATATATTCATTGTACATCTTTTCCTGATATATGAGTTTGTACGTATCAGTATTTTTTAAAACAATTGCAGAAGTTGTATCTAAATTAATAATTGACAGAGTCCCTTTTCCGTCGAAGGTATAATGCATTCCTTCCAGATTGTATTGATGCGTGAATCCCATCTTCTTTTCAATCCCCTTTGTCAACAACGTATCCTCAAAGAATTGATAATTGGTTTCAACAATTGCGTCCTTTAGATTCCCAATGCAGTAAACAGCTTTTTTAATCAATTTGGGTTGGTCTGCCTTGTATACAGCAATAAAAACCGGTGAAATATTCTGGTCTAAATATTCAACACGAACAAAATTTGCACGAGTCAAAAACGAGTTATTTTTATCAAACAATGACAAGGTTTTCATTCCTCTGAAGTCAAGCTTTTGAATAGCAATATCCAAAGGAATTCTTGTCCTGCAATTTTCGTCGTCCCGATAAAGAATTGAATCACCCGATTTTGTAAGGCTCGAATACTCATCGTCAGAAATATTGTCTTTTTTAAAATACAACTCGACATAGAATTCATCGGTCTTTTCAAAATAAAAAGGATAAACATAACCTACGTATGAATACTCATCGTCAGGCTTGAAAAGATTTAACTCCTCACTTAACGGGGAAATGGGTATTTCCTTTTCTTCCACTTTCTTCGTAGAACAAGAGCAAACAAACACCAAAGCAAGCAACAACAATGAACGATTAGAAAAGGTCATTTCTATTTTTTTTAGTTATACCAAGTTGCTGGTAGACTATTTAGATTGATATAATCTATATTTTTTATCGGGGATCAATATATCAACATTGTCAAGTAATTTTTCAATCGTTTCATGTTGATATCTAACAAGTCTTATACTTTTACTCGGTATTGAATCCCCACTTATCTTAACATCTGTAAAGCGACCATCAAATCCATCAGTTTCATAATTGCTTTTCAATGTGTCATATTTTAATTCATTGAGAAAAGAGTAAAAATCCAAAACAGATTCCTGACTCAAAGGTATTTGATAAATCAGCGTGTCATTACAATCTTCAAAATCGCAATTATACCTTAGACTTAATGAATCCTGATTGATTTTATAAAGTAAGGTATAACCTTCAGCTCCATAGAAATGCCTAATTTCAACATTGAAATTTCTAACAGGCAAATTTGAATTACATCCGAATAGCAACCCCAAACCAATAATGAAAGCCATAAATTTTCTCATAAGTCAAAGCTTTTTATTTAATCTATTGTATACTAAAAAGCAATTGAATCAAACTCTACAAACACAGGAACATGGTCACTCTTAGTTATCCAATTATCATACGTCCCAATCTCAACATTTATCTTTTAATAGACTAATCGCCTGCTCATTAGCGCTTTTTCATTTTTGATTTTTGCCTAAATCTTATTGAATTCACAGCATCGTCAAATACGTTGTTATATACAATAGAATCCCTGTTGTTGTAAAAAATGGTTATATACAGGTTGGCGATTTTGTGCTTATGTACTGAAATCATTGTGCAGTATTTATACCCATTTCCATCAGAGGCTTTGACATTAAAATCTATATATCCAAACAAATCACAATTCATCTTATCAATTAATACAGAATCATATTCACATGTTTTGTAAATTCTATATGAAGAATCTTTCTTTGATATACCATCGAAATTCTGCGACAAATTTCTGTAGTTGATTCCATTTCCTTCTGAATAATACCAATAGGATGATCCGTCCTTTCCTGTAAAAAATGAATACCTGACACAGTAATCAATCGCATCATTTCTGAGATTCAAATCATATTTAAGATGTGATTGACTCAACGTTGATATCTCATGAAAACCTTGAGGCATCTTAAAATCAAACTTACATTTTCGCTGATACGATTCAATTGACTTTACAGGAAAAGATACCCTCTTTATGACTAGCTCCTGACCAAATAAGTAGCAACCCATCAACACCGCAACCACAATCAAAACAAATCGTCTCATAATTAATCTGTTCATTCATATAACCAAATATACTTCTACTTAAATTCACATACAAATAATATGTACAAGTTTCCAATCAACAGGCATGTATTTTCCCCAGTTGCACTGAAACGCTCATTGGGACAGCGTTTACTCAAACTCCACAATCACAGGAACATGGTCACTTTTGGTTATCCATTTATCATACGTTCCAATCTCAACATGCTGCAATCTACTGAATAAATCGGCTGATACAAAGCAATAATCAATATGGTATGGCTTCGTACTATTGCGTTGCAGAAAAAATGTCGGATCTTTTTCCTTGCCTTGTTCCTGGTTGAATTTCTTGTGATAACAGCTGAAAATATGCTTATCTGCCAATCGATTAACCACAGCCGAATGATTGCTCACTCTATTTTTCTTATCACTTGTGTCCACTAAAAATTGACACCGAATAATTATTAAAAAACAAACTTGGTTCACTTGGACCACATCGTCCATTGACATTAATGAAGTTAAACGAGTACGATCTTTCCAGAATGATCCATACTTCATTTTTTTATATTATAGTAACTTTTTAAGTTCTTCAATAGTTTTATCTAAAACCATCGGGATACCTCCTTCTAGTAATTCTTTATAACTTAAAAATTGAGCAGCATTTACATCAACAGCAATACAATAAGATTTATTTATTTTATAATCATTAGAGTAATTAATTTGCATATAACGATATAAAACATCAACAAACATTCCCAATTCAGTCTTTGTAAAACCATTTAGCTGTGCAACAAACCAAACAGAACCCACTTCTTCAATACCATTATTTGAAAATTTGAATACAAAATCGGGCTTTGCCTGTATTGGCAAACCATTTATATTAAATATTGAAATATTTGTAGACTTAATAATATAACAAAATTTCGAAACTGGTTTTATCATATCGAAATCAAAGTCTTCAAAACTATTCAATACATCTATATTTCTTTTAAATTCAATTTTTACATTATTATGTGGTGTTTCATCAATCCAACCTGTAAGTTCTTCAATTTTTTCTTTTAGCAGATTACTATTATTTGATTTGAAAACATTTAAAATAGCACTCAAACAACAAATCCAATAATCGCCACCAGAAGAACCTTTAATTTTTTTCTTCTCCGATTTCAAATTATTAGCAAATGAAATTCTTGTTCGTTCCGACTTACTTCTAAATTTAATCAGATCGTTAATTCTTATCTTTTCCATATAATTTGATATTAAATCATTAGTGACCACTAAAAATTCGCAAAAGCTCTTTGAAATTATTGAAAATTAGATAGTTACAGCGTTTTCGGGGGTGCGACGATTTCAATTTATCTTTGTATTGATATTCAATACATTATGCATAAAGAGAAGTTCGTTTTTGCCCAATTAGTCGAGTTCCTAAATTCCGATAAATTCAGGCACATCGTGGATAAACGCCAAGGAAACCGCTATATCAAGTCTTTCACCTGTTGGAATCAACTTCTTGTTCTCATATTCGGACAACTCTGCAATAGAAAAGTCTGAGAGATCTGGCAATGGCAATTGGTGCACATCGGGGAAAAGGCTATCATCTAGGGTTTGGTAGTGATCTCAAAATCAGCAATCTATCCAAGGCGAACACCAATCGTGACTATCGGATGTTTGAAGAATTTGCATACTACATGGTTGGCAAAGCCCAATCAAAACGTATGGACAACATCTTCAAGCTGGGAGGAAAAGTCTATGCCTTTGATTCTACCACCATTGACCTGTGTTTGAACGTTTATCAATGGGCTCGCTTCAGAAAGACAAAAGGAGGAGTTAAAATCCATACCTTGTTTGATCTGGAAACTCAAATCCCAACGTTTTTCCATATAACTCCAGCAGCTGTCAATGATGTTAACGCAATGGATGTCATTCCCTATGAGCCTGGTTCATTCTATGTCTTTGATTGCGGCTACAATGACTTCAAACGCTTGTTTAAGATCAACGAGATTCGGTCATTGTTTGTGGTGAGAGCCAAGAATAACCTGCAATTTAAGGCTGTCAGATGGAAAAGAAGGATGCCTAAGAACGTTCGCTCAGATTGTGTCGTGATATTCACCGGATATATGAGTGAAAAGCATTATCCCAAACCCTTACGAAAAATCGTCTTCTATGACGAAGAACAAGACCGAGAGTTCACCTTTCTCACCAATGTTTTCAGTCTTGACGCGTTGCAAGTCGCACTTCTATACAAGAAAAGATGGCAAATTGAGCTGTTTTTCAAATGGATGAAACAGCATCTCAATATCCAAAAGTTTTGGGGTGTAACAGAGAATGCTGTTCGAATCCAAATATACTCAGCGATAATCGCTTATTGCCTTGTGGCGATTGTGCATCACGATTTGAAACTTGATTGCTCCGTCTATGAGATGCTACAAATACTCAGCATGTCACTAACGGACAAGGCCAACTTAAAAGACTTGCTCAACAAATCTAACTTCAATAATGTCAATGAACGATGCGGTTCAAGTGAACCAAGTATGTTTGTTTTTTAAATATTTATACAGTACGGAATTTTTAGTGGACACTAGTGATATTTTATATTATTATATTTTTTTGGGGGATTTATTATTTTTTACATATTTAGTCACTAAAGTATCAATCATATCAATGGCGGTAAAGAAAGACGTTTCATCTGGCATTTCTATACCATGAACAAGCATATTTCTAAATCTTCTTAAATACTCAAATTGTCTGTATTCTTGTTCATCAAGTAAGTTATACTCTCGTAAGATTTTTCCTGTAAATGGCATTAAACGAATTCTTTTAATATAGTCATCTGGAAAGTTAATTCTCATTTCTTTCTTTAAAGTTGTTTCAAGTGTTATCCATTTTGAAATAAAGTTGCCAATTAAAGCTTGATATGATTGTTCAGAACTTAATTCTTCAAATTGAGTTTTATAATGTTTCCTTGAAATTAATTGAAATTTCACCTTTTCAAATGTGTCATAGAATTTTGGATGTTCAATTAATATTGAATCAATAATTTGTTCTGATATAGGTCTTTCATCCTCAATAAAAACGACTTTAGAAATAAACTTTTTAATTTTATCTGGTCTATTAAATTCAATTGCTTTGCAAAATCTAAAAAGCACATCAACCTTTCCAATAGAATTCTCAAGATTTATATTTGGATTGTCTATTTTTATTACATCATAAATGTACGACGCTAATTCAAAGTGATTATTAAATTTCTTATCTTCATTTTCAATCCTCCTTTTGAAGGCTCTTTGAAGCCTTTCAAGTGCAATTTCACCAGTTAATACCAAACCATTTAACTCATCTAAAATTGCCAGTTCATCTTCTGATAATCCTCCATTTAAAGGTTTATAAACTAAATCATGTTCTACTTCTGACCAACCATGCATCAACACAGAAGCAACTTGAATTTCTATCAAAGCAGTTGAAAATCTTTTTTCGCTTCCTATTAGTTTTTCTTCTTTTAAATTGATTCTGTAGTGTTTTGCTTTATATCCAATAAATGTTTTTCCAACTCTTACCTTTCCGTTTTCAGGAAAAATCTTTGTTTCGATTACATTAAATTGATTGCTTATAATTTTATCAATTTCAGGCATATCTCCAGGAAAATATAGAGCTATTCTCACACCGGCAAGATCAACAATATCTTTATATATATCTTCGACTTTTGTGTAATTCTTATCAAGGTCGCGCTTAATTAATTTATCTTCCAATCTGTCAGCTCGTTTAGCTCTAAAAGTCACAATTGCCCTTATACCGCTTGACTCCAATTTGTTTTCTGATTGATTAGCACAAATTTTTGCAGCTTGATAGTAAAAGTCATATTCTCTTTGATATTGTATAATAAATTGATCAATTGGTTCTCTCATATTTTTCACTTCTACTGCTAAAAATTTTTATAAAGATCTTTTACTTTAAATAAAACTTATTGGGATTATTTCCAATTTATTCCCTCCGGTTTATTAAAGATCAACCTTGTTTATCACTGAATTAGCACCCAAATTTACTGAAATTAATAACAGAAAAACATTTAGTGAATGGTTTTTGCGTTTTTTTCTTATAAAAAATACTGGGCCACATTCTTGATTTTATGACGATTATCAATAGGATATGTTGTAATGGGGTTTCACGGTGTAGTGGACGGAAGGTAGGTGATTTGGGATGGTGGTTGGAATGGAGCTGGGATGGGTAGGTTCGGGCGTAGTTGCGAAGATGAGCGTGTAGAAAACCGAGTGCTGGAGGCGTTTAAAAACTTCATCTTCGAGGAAGGAACGCAGTGACTGACGCTTTGAAGTTTTAGCCGGAAGCGCGAAGTGTTTTTAGCCCATCGAGTCGGAGCCGAATCTACCCGTCCCGGCAGAATGGAGGCCGGCATTCCAAATCGCCGTACCGTAGGGAACGGGATTAGTTGGTATCACTTGGGTTGATACCTTCAATTCAACTAGTTTCGATTTGACTTAGTGATTCTTGTTACCTTAATCGTTTTCTATTGCGTATTCAACTGCTTGATTCAGTACGGTGATAAACGGTACAGTTTTGCGGTAGGCATCGAGGGTGTTTTCGAGGAGGTTGGGGCTTAGCAGAAAGGCTTCGTCTAGGTGTTTGCAGAGGCAGGGGTTCTTGAGCTTCAGGTAGTCGGCGTATTTGTGGTCGGCAGGGAAGCCGCGGGGTACCTTTTTGAGTTGCTGGTCGTCTTCCAAAACAAAACCGGTAGCCGCTACGACTGCAGCATGGAAGGGGTCGCCGTTGAGGGAGATTTCTTCGCGGATGCTTTTCAGGATGGCGGGTTCGGGGCAGTAGAGGCCGGAATCTAGTTGGTGGCCGTCGAGGAAGCCGTTGCCTTTGGGTTCTACGTGGAAGTAGTAGCCGGCGTAGGGCGCTTTCTTGCCTTTAGGGCAGATGTAGGCACCCATGTGCGTCTTGTACGGCATCTTGTTGGGCGAAAAGCGGGTGTCGCGGTAAAAACGGTAGGTGCAGTCCTTGGCGGTTAAGCCGCTCACACTGGGATCGAATTCAGCGATGCCAGCAATAAGTTGATCCACGAAGCGGTTGAAGTCGTCGTTGATTACCTTGAATTCAGCCCTGTGTTCCTCAAACCAGAGTCTGTTGTTGTTCTCGTTGACGGCGCGCAGAAATTCAATCAGTTCCTTCATATGTAGCTGTATTACAGAAAACGTTCCACCGTTTTCACCCCTTTGATTGTTTTAATTTTCTTGACAAGGACATTCAGTTGGCGGATGTCGCTCACAAGGATGGTCAGTTGGCCACGGAACAAGCCATCGTTGGAATCGATGTTGATTGAACGCACGGAAACGCCGGGCTCCTTGGAAATCATCGACGTGATGTTGGTCACAATGCCAATGTCGTCGTTGCCGATGACCTGTAACGTAACCGGATAATGCGAACCCTCCGACTTGCCGGCCCATTTAGCATTCACCACCCGATACCCGAAACGCTCCATCATTTGAGGCGCGTTGGGACAATCGTGGCGGTGGATTTTGATGCCACCCAAGGAAGAGACAAAACCAAACACATCATCGCCGTAAATGGGATTGCAGCACTTGGCCAGCTTGTAGTCGATGCCAGAAAGATGCTGATCGATAAGCAGCACATCCTCCTTGCCCTTTGACGTTTCCGGAGCCGTTTCAACCACGTACCCTTCAGCCGAGCGCGATTCCACCGGCTCATTCAGCGACTTGTCGGCCCGTTCAAATTCCAGGTACAGATCAATCACAGGATTCACATCCAGCCGCTCCGCACCAATCTCGGCAAAAAAGTCGGTCACCGTCTTGAACTTCAGCTTCTTGATCACCTTCATCAAGATAGACTCATCGTAATCAATCTTGCGGTTCTTCATGCGCCGCTTCAAGTTGTCCTTGCCGAATTCAGCCGCCTTCAGCTCAGCCTCCTTCAGCGTTTGACGAATCTTATTCCGCGCCTTCGACGTGACCACGTAGTTCACCCAATCCTGCTTGGGCGACTGGTTGGAACCCGTTTGGATTTCCACCTGATCGCCGCTTTTCAAAATGTGCCGGATGGGTACGTTCTTACCATCCACCTTGGCACCCACACAGCGGTTACCCAGGTTGGAATGGATGCTGTACGCGAAATCAAGCACCGTAGCACCGTTCGGCAGTTTGTGCACCTCACCCTTGGGCGTGAACACGTAGATCTCGTCGGTGTAGAGATCCATCTTGAAATCGTCCATCAAACGGACAGCACTCGTATCCTGGTTTTCGAGAATCTCGCGGATGCGGGTTAGCATATCGTCCAGACCCGATTCGCTTCGAATGCCCTTGTACTTCCAGTGAGCAGCCAGACCCCGTTCGGCAATCTCGTCCATGCGCTTGGTGCGAATCTGCACTTCCACCCACTTCCCCTCCTGCCCCATCACCGTGATGTGCAGCGATTCGTAGCCGTTCGACTTGGGAATGGACAACCAATCCTTGAGGCGCGACGTGTTGGGCGTGTACATGTCGGTGATGATGGAATACACCTGCCAGCACGCCGGCTTTTCGTTGGCCATGTCCGTGTCGATGATGACACGAATGGCAAACAAGTCGTAAATATCTTCGAAGGGAATCTTCTGTTTTTTGAGCTTGCTCCAAATGGAACTGATCGACTTGGTGCGGCCCTTGATTTCAAACGTGAGGTTGGTGGAAGCCTCGATACGCTGTTTGACAGGCTCGATAAAATCCTTGATGTACTTCTCGCGTGAGACCTTGGTTTCGTCCAGTTTTCGGGCGATTTCCTGGTAAATGGTCTGCTGAAGGTGTTTCATGGAAAGGTCTTCCAGCTCCGTCTTGATCTTGTACAAGCCCATGCGGTGTGCCAACGGGGCAAACAGATAGGAAGCTTCCCGCGCCATTTTAACACGGGCATCCTCCGGGTAATACTTCAACACACGCATGGTGTTGAGCCGGTCGGCAATCATGATCAGGATGACGCGACCATCTTGTGCAAATGACAATAAGAGGTTGCGGAAATTCTCCGTTTCAATGGCGGCGTTGCGGTCGTAGAGTTCGTTTACGCGGGTCAACCCCTTGAGAATGGTGTCTACCGAATCACCAAAAGCGACGCCGGCTTCCTTGGCCGAATAGTGACCGCTCACCACCACGTCGTACAACAGGGTGCTGATAACGGAAGCATGCCTGAGCCCCATTTCGGTGGAAACAACGGCAGCAGTATTCAGGTTACGCAGAATGGGATTGACTTCGGGTATGGTACGGGTGATGTGACCTTGCTGAACAGCATTTTTCAAGATATTCTTGACAGCTTTTACCTGTTCATGCGGCGTATGATCGTGGGTAATCCGACGAATCATCCGGTACAGTTTGATAACCTGCAATCGTTCCTTATCGGTAAAAAACGCCTGTTCCATTGTGGTGGGATTAGACTGTAAAAATACAGATTTTACAGCATTCCGGCGCAACAAAAGGGAGAGAAAGTGTTTCAGAATGTGACCCGGAACGAGGCTCGGAGAGACAAACATTCGGCGCCGGTGTCGAAGCGTGCGCCAGCCTTGAGGAACGGAGCTGGAGGCAATACCCAATTCCGCGGAGGGGAGCGGCATCGAAGAGGCATTAAAAATGCATCGAAGCGGCATCAAAGCAACAAAAACACCAGCACAGCGATTGATTTTTACGCCAAGATGTGTACCTTTGGGTACTAACCAGAAAACGCGTACCGATATGTTTACCCGCGAAGATCTCGACCAACTGCAAACAAAAGGCATCACCCCATCAGCCATAGAAACCCAACTTCAGCATTTTCAACACGGCTTTCCGTACCTCAAGATTAAAGGGTCGGCCACACCGGGCTACGGCATATTGGTGCCAGACGAAGCCGATGAAGCAAACTGGCTGGACGCATGGCAGGACTTTCTGAAGGGTTCGGGACGCGTGCTCAAGTTTATCCCGGCTTCGGGAGCTGCCAGCCGCATGTTCAAGGACCTTTATGAATTTCTAGATGCGCCGTACGACGTGCCGACCAAAAAAGCCGAACAAACCTTTTTCGCTGGACTAAAAGACTTTGCCTTTTACGAAGCCCTGGACGCAGCCTGCCGCAAGAGTCAGGGAGAAAGCATCGACGCGCTGTTGAATAAAGGTGCTTACAAGACCGTGGTGAGCAACCTGCTGTTGCCCGAAGGCCTTAATTACGGAGCCATGCCCAAGGGGTTGCTCCTCTTTCACCGATATCCGGGCGCACCCCGCATGGCCGTGGTGGAACACCTGGTTGAGGGAGCCCTGTACGCCTGCAACGCCAATAGAGAGGTCAACCTGCACGTTACGGTATCACCCGAACACCTGCCCCTTTTTGAAGCGGCAGTCCAGACTTCGGCCCACGCGTTGGAAGCCTTGTTCGGCCTCCGTTTTACAGTGAGCTTCAGTGTGCAGAAATCCTCCACGGATACCATGGCGGCTACGGAAGACAACCAACCGTTCCGTGAGAATGGACGTTTGGTATTCAGACCCGGTGGACACGGCTCCCTGATTGAAAACCTGAATGACTTGGACGCCGACATCGTCTTCATCAAAAACATCGACAACGTGGTGCCCGATAGGCTCAAGGACACAACGGTGCGGTACAAGCAGGTGCTGGCCGGCTTGTTGGTACAGCTGAGGGCCCAAACCTTCACCTACCTTCGTTTTTTGGATAGTGGCCGCTATACCCATGAGCAACTGGTGGAAATCATTCAGTTCCTGCAACGTGAGCTCTACACCCGATACGACGAAACCAAATTACTGGAAGACAGCGAACTGGCCATTTATCTGCGTCACAAGCTCAACCGCCCCATCCGCGTGTGCGGCATGGTGAGAAATGCGGGCGAACCGGGTGGCGGGCCGTTCTGGGCCTACAATCAAGATGGTTCGTATTCCTTGCAGATTCTGGAAAGTTCACAGATTGACCTGAGCGACCCGGAAAAAAGAGCCTTGTTTGAACAGGGCACGCACTTCAACCCTGTCGATCTGGTCTGCAGCATCACCGACTATACCGGTAAACCGTTTCACCTACCCGATTTCGTCGATCCGCAAACCGGGTTCATTTCCGAAAAATCGAAAAGCGGAAAGGTCTTGAAGGCATTGGAACGCCCGGGACTCTGGAACGGAGCCATGTCAGATTGGAACACGGTGTTTGTGGAAGTGCCTATGATTACCTTCAATCCGGTGAAAACGGTCAACGATTTGTTGCGGCCGGAACATCAGCCTGAATAAGAGTGAAACTCAGTGCGGCTTTTCGGGCAAAGCGACAGGCTTCAACCCCATAGCGGCGGCCCGTTTCAGCAGAAAAGCCCACGCGGCTTCACGATCGTTGGGAATGACGCCATCCAGAATGGCATCCTTGATGGCCGTTTTCAGTACCCCCACCTTGGCACAGGGAGGCAAGTTGAACAGCTCCATAATTTCTTCGCCCCCGATGGGTGGCTGCATATTTCGGATGCGGTCTTTTTCCTCCAGCTCGCGCAGCTTGGTGCGTACCAGTTTAAAATTCGTGAGAAACCGCTTCACGCGCTCCTGATTCTTTGAGGTGATATCGGCCTCACAGAGCAGCATGAGGTCGTCAATGTCGTCGCCGGCATCGAACAGCAACCGTCGAATGGCCGAATCGGTCACGGTTTCCTGGCTGAGCACGATGGGGCGCATGTGCAAGCCTACCAGTTTCTGCACGTATTTCATGGAGTCGCTGAGCGGGAACTTCAACCGACGGAAAAGCTGGGGTATCATTTTTTCACCTAGGAAATTGTGGTTGTGGAAGGTCCAGCCAACAACCGGGTCGAATCGTTTGCTGATGGGCTTTCCAATATCGTGCAACAGGGCTGCCCAGCGCAACCACACATTGTCGGAGTGTTGGCATACCTTGTCGAGCACCAACAGGGAATGGGCGAAATTATCTTTGTGACCGATGCCTTCCTTCGTTTCCACGCCTTTCAAGGCAGCTACTTCAGGCAAAATCAGGTTCAACAGGCCACAGGCATCCAACAGACGGAAACCCATGGAAGGCTGCCTGGAGGCCATCATTTTCTGCAACTCATCGGCAATGCGTTCAGCCGAAATAATCGTGATGCGTTCTTTGTTTCGCTCCAGGGCTTCGAACGCCACCGAATCAATGTCGAATTCAAGCTGGCAGGCAAAGCGGATGGCCCGCATCATGCGCAGGGGGTCATCGCTGAAAGTGATATCGGGGTCGAGCGGGGTACGCAACACCATGTCGCGCAGGTCTTCCAAGCCATCGAAGGGGTCTATCACCTCTCCAAACGTGGCTCCGTTCAAGCTGATGGCTAACGCATTAATGGTAAAATCGCGCCGGTTCTGGTCATCTTCGAGCGTGCCATCTTCCACGATGGGTTTTCGGGAATCGCGTTGGTACGACTCGCGTCTGGCTCCCACGAACTCCACTTCCACCTTGCCGTGACGCAGCTGAGCAGTGCCAAAATTCTTGAAGACATTCACCTTGACATTTTTACCCAATGCCGCTGCAACAGCCTTGGCCACCTCTATGCCGCTTCCCACCACCACAACATCAATATCCTTCGACGGACGTTTCAAAAACAAGTCCCTGACAAACCCTCCTATGACATAGCAAGATACATTGCTTGAATCGGCCACGGTTGAAATGGTACGAAAAATCGGCAGGTCTATCTTTTCACGTAAATTCACACTTATTTCCATCTATTGTAGTACAAAAGTAGGTTTTTTTTCGGGGAATAGCGTACTTTTGCATGCTATTAAACCAGTCAGACTACATGTTTCGACAGTTCTTTCTACCGTTTACCGTTGTGGGTATGACAGGCTTCCTGACTGCCTGTTCCGCTATGAAGGATGTGGGTCCGGATGATTATCTGGACAAGGCAAAGGCGTATGTCAAGACCCAGCAGTTCCAATCGGCGAAACTGTACGTAGACAGCGTCAAGATTCTTTTCCCCAAGGACTTTGATAAGATTAAGGAAGGCCTCTCCATTATGCGTGAGGTGAATATGGAAGAACAGAAGCGCACATTGGCCTTTTGCGACAGCATGCTGAAGGTGCGTCAAAATGAGCTACCGGTTGTTGCCAAAGACTTTACCTTCCAAAAAGACGTCCAGTACGAAAGCATCGGGCATTATGTTCCCAAGTCGCAGTTGAGCGATAACAATATAGGCCGCACCTACCTTCAGTCGAAGGTGGACGAAAAGGGTCGCTTGGTCCTCACGAGTTACTACAGTGGCCCAAGGGCTATCAATCATACGCGTGTGAAAGCTATTGTCGGAAACGGTTATTTTGCCGAATCGTTGAACGTTCCTCAAGACGGAGCGCTCAACTATGCGTTTAAAGACGGCGGCAAGCAGTATGAGATTGTGCGTTTGACCAACAAGTCTGAAAACGGCTTGGTAGACTTCATCCTGCTGCACAAAGACAGTCGCGTGAACATTGAGCTATTTGGTGATCGTAACTATTCCTACGTGCTGTCTCAACCAGACAAAAAGGCATTGAAGGCCTCAACCGACCTTTCTGCCATCCTCACCGACATCAACCGCTTACTCAGCGAAATCCGCCTGGCCCAAGCCAAGTTGGATTACCTCTACTCCAAGCAGCACGGAAAATCCCCCGAAGACAGCATTCGCTAATTACATCCGTTCCACCTTTATCCAATATACATATTTTCCAGCATGGCTATTCCGGTGTTGGTTTTGAAGTAGTTGAAAAGGATACTTTCAATGGAATGCTTGGGCAGTTCGTCTTCATAGATGTTTACCAGGAAATCGGCTTCCACGATGAGTTGAAAATCGAGTCCATCAATTTTTTGATAGGAATGGTGGTGGCCAATGATGAAGCAGATGCGATCTAAGGTTGCGGGATCCAGCTCGGTATCTTTTAGCAAGTCCCTGGCAATGGCGGGGCCTTCCATCTCCTGGTACTTCCCGCTGGTTGAGTGGTACTTTCGTTCTGCTTCGTGAATGCCAATATCGTGCAGAACGGCGGCCACATCGACAATCTGTGTATCCGTTGCCGAAAGCCCTTCTCTTCGCGCCAGGCACGAAGCAAATCCATACACTTTCAGGGCATGATTGATCCTTCGGACATCTGTCCCGAAGTACCCTATCATCTTTTCAATTACGCTGTCTATCATATCCTATATAGATTACCGATTCAGCGAGAACTTCACGCTGAAGCCAATGTCGGAGCTGGTTACGGGGTAGGAAGAAACCAGGGGGACAGTAGATTGAAGGTCGTAGAAAAAGGCCAGGTTCATGTTTCTGCTGATGGTGTAGTCGGCCATCAGGTTCACCTCAAACACATTGTTCCCGGAGGAAGCCTGCGCGTACTTGCCGACGATTTTCCGCAGCAAGGCATATTGGTTCTTGTACGACAAATCGCCGCTCAAGCTCAGGTCGTTTTGCATCTTCGAACCCGTCATAAAGCCCCATGGGTGGAAATCGCTGAGTTTGTAACTGGTGCCCATGGTGAACTGGTTGGAAGTAGATTCCACAACCTGACCGCCGCTTATACTCAGGTTCAGGGTACGCGTCTTGCGCATTTCCGACTTCAACGTCCATCCTGAATTCAACGTACCTTGTACACGCAGCAAGGGGTTGAACGATTCGGTCAACGACACGGACGAAACATCGTACAACGACGAAGGGACCGGGTTGTTGGTCAGCACGTCACGGACGAAGCCAATGCCATCACCTGCGTTCACCCAGGAACTGTACGACGAGAACGAGGAAACCCCGTAGTTGCAGACATACGCATGGTTCAACGTAAAGCTCCTGAACGCTTTTTTGATAAATTCCACTTTTGATAAACCATCGTAGGAAATGCTCCAGTTCGGAAGCATGGCCCATATTCCCGGGAACAGCGACAACGACGATTTAGACGCATCCTTGCCCGTATAGGCAGCCAGGAAAGCTGGAATCAACACATCGGCTGAATTTTCATTGTAACCGGCTACAGAGGAATCAAAGGGCTTTTCAGCCAATGGGGAATTTTGCAAAAAGCCGGAACGCGGGTAGTTGACACCCTCCATATTTTTATTCAGGCGGCCTGCCACAACCGATTTATTTTTCAAGAAACGTTCAAAGGATTTGGATGCGTAGCCGTTTGAAGCCTTGGACGATTCGAAGGCCGAACGCAAAGCAATGGTGGACATCGAAAAGTTGCCGGTGCGAGATTCAGGCATACCGACGTACATATACTGAATTTTGGTGTTGTCATTCCACGTACGCGACCAGTTCAGGTCAGCCTTCAACCCCGGAAAAATATCCAGCGATGACTTGATTTTGAGGTCTTTATTGCTCGATTGACTGGCTGGTGTGATAATGGAATCAGATACGATAAGCCATCCCTTGTCAGCAATGCGCTGCAAGTAATTGTTTCCCTGCAATCCCAACGCATAGTCCCAACCCGGCGCCATACCGTTGTCGCCTCTCGACAAAAGTCCGGATTCAGGCACAAAACCGGGAATGGTCAAGCCATCGGCTTGCCGGAACGTAACCGTCAGGTTGCGTACAGCCATCAGTGTTCTGGTAACGACGGAAGCCGCGGTGTACCACGACGCATCTTCAAAGGGTGTTTTGGGTACGACAGACAGGCTGATATTTCGCTGCAGTTTGCGGACGCTTACATGGATGTTGTTCTCGTCGCTGACACGAAAGGCAACAGAGACCTTTTTCCCTTCAGCATCTACCGCGACAACGTCCACGCGCTTGTTGTTCAGGTTGTGTTTGATTAGATACGACGAATCGGGCAATAAGGTGAGGGTTTGTACATAACGCCTGCCATTTTTCATGGATTCGGGTACAATCCTTTGTGGAACTGCCTCTTGCACCTGGCTCGCCGCCTGTTTCTGATCGGGCTTTTTGGTGGTAGCAGGTGCTTTCTTATCGGACAATACTTGCTTTAGAAAGGGACTTTTGTTGTAAATATCCACCAGGTTGGCCGTTGCATTTACGTTCAAGCTGCGTTGATTGGAAATCTGATTTCCAAGGTTGGTGCCTTTCGAATTCGTTGTACTGCGCTCCCATTCGTAGATGGCGTTGTACTGGGTGTTCAGGGTCATAAAGGACAGCCCGGGAATGCGGTCTAACGGCACCGACCACGTCACATTCACGGTTTGGTTGTAATTCAAGGGATCGCCAAATTTCAAGAGGCTCCTTCGTACTGTATCTTTCCAATTTTGGTATTCCGTGGCGTACAATTCCTTGTTGACGGGACTGTAACGGGTTTCTTCCACTTCGGCCTGATTGTTGATACTCATGTTTAGGTTTAGGTTCTTGGTCAGGTCCCAATTTACGTTCAAATCGGTGTTCCACAAGAAATTCTTACTCACCACCAACGGTGTGGTCAACGCCGGGTCGATGGCGCTCAGGTTGCGTGTCTGCAATTCGTAGTACTGCCTGATAAGTTTTGAACTTGCCGACAAGGAGCCGGGTAAAAAATTTAGATTAAAGTCCTTCAATAACTTCGACCAGCCGGCTTTCAATTTCTCGTTGTTGGCAAAGGGCTCCCATGCTTGCAAGGGAGATGTGTAGTTGTAGTTGACACCCCCGTTGTATTGCTGGGTGCGTTTGTACTCGGTGGTCGGATCGTGCTCCAGCGATTCGGTGAACATATAGTTGAACGAGAAATTGGCCGGATCGATGGGGAGTGGCACCTTGTTACGGATATTCACCTTGATGTTTGACAGGTTCAGACTCTTATAAGTTCTCAACGTCTGGCTGTAATCCAGGATGGAGTCTCTCATGGCTTTACCGACAACCTTCAGCTCGTCATTAAGCAGTACATCTTCGTTTAAGGGGTCGTATTTGGGCAAGGTCTTTTCTTGGGAAAGTGAATAATAAAACGGCACATTGATTTTAGCCGCTGCCGGAAAGAGTTTTCCGAAATCGGTATTCACGGCCATGTTGTATTGGCTGTACGTATCTTTTCTGCGTTGCGACACACCTTGTTCCAACCCGCCGAACCCGTCGGAAAGGTATTTTCCACTGGCTGTCACCGTGGCCAAGTCGGACAAGCCAAGCACCGCACTGCCGAGAGCGCCAAATCCGCCTCCTTCCTTGAATCCGGACAACCGCAGCTCATTGACCCATAATTCGACCGATTGAACCACGCCGCTCCTGTTCCTGACACCGATCATGATGGTACTGACATCGGACAACGTAGGATTTCCTTTTATTTTCACCTTGTTTTGTTCGCGTTCCGGATCGTATTCCACATATTCGGTGGTATAATTTATTACTGGCTGTGCATTTCGCTTGGCTTTCAATTTGGTCAGTAAAGCAAACGGAATGTCAAACACGTTATTCTGCGGCCAGATGGAACGGGCATTCTGGTTGTAGAACGGTGACATCTCGAGCGGAATTTCGTATTCGTAGTAATTGCTTTGGTAATCGGAACCCAAGCGAATAAATGCTGTCAATTCGTAGTTATCCGGCTGTTCCAACTCTTCCACCATGCCTTCAGCATGCACGTAAAGTTGCAAACGTTCGTACTGCCGAAAATCATACGAGGTGTTTTTGTACACTGCCCTGGCATCGTTGGGATACAAGTGCTTTACTTTTAAGGCCAGGGAGCGTTCGTCTTCCATATACAAACCCGGCTGACTGGGATCCGATTCACGATTGACACCCGGTGGCAATTTGTAGTTGATGGGGCTTCTGCCTCCGTTTTCCTCCAGACTCACGGTAGAGACGTCAACAATGGTCTGCGGTTGCACCGGTGCCCCTAAAACATTCAGGCTTTTGGTGTATTGTCTCCAATCGCCGCGTACCAAATCGAGGGTTCCAAAACGCAAGATGACGCTGTCCTGAAAATCGGTCAGAAACATACGCATAAACCGAATGCTGTTGAATCCGCTGATGGTTCCCACCCGCTTGTCGTAATTTCTCACCGGAATCTTGAACTGGTACCACTTTACCTGAGCCGTCTTTCCGTTCTTCAACGTGACAGTGGCTACCCGCACGTCGTTGATGTAATTTTTTCCAATCACCGTATCGTTGGGTCGAATCGATACGCGGTACTGATAATACCGCTCGGTCTCATTCAGCGTGAAATCCATGTTGATGTCTTCCACATTGGGCAATGTGGTGGATGCTGTTGAATAGGTTTCGTTTGTATTTTCCGTCGACAACGAATTGGCTTCCATGCCATTATACCGCTTATAGCGATTCAGAATGCTTGTTTTCTTGCTGTCAAAATCGGATCCCCTGTAATAATGGTAATCGTCGCCTGAAGGGTCGTTCAGCGGTGAGAACGGATCAGCAGAAAGCCGGTCGAGGGCTTCGGGCGTCAACTTATTTTTCACCCCTTGCACATACTCGGCAATGCCTGGCCATGTCCGTTCCTCGTCGTCGGAAAGCCCGTCCAAACCAACATCTTGTTTCAAGCGGATGCCTTTCGTATTGTCAAACGAATACGCCGTAGTCGACTTGGAGGATACTTTTCCCCAGACCGTCCGGTTGACCATATTTTCTTCCGACGCATTGGTAGGTAAGCCATTCTCGAAGGCGCGTTTGCCGTCTTTGAGCACATCTTCCGAAAGCTCACCCAGATCAATGTACAAATCACCGCCCCGGGATACACGGGTTGTATCATAGATAAACGGATCCATCAACCAAAATTCCACGTATTCCACGTTGTTTGACTCGAAGTTGGTGTAACCCGATTCGATTTTCCGCATGATACCGCCCCACCGTTTTGCTGGGTTGGACAAGGTTCCATCCGATTTCATACCGTTTACGTCAAAATTGTACGGTCCACGTTCTTTGGGGTAGTAGGCTAGGTTCAGACATGGCAAAACACCGACTTGGTTGAATGACAAATTCCTGTTCGGGAAAATTTCCTTCTCATTCACTACCCGCACAAAGTGGTTTGACTGTTGTTCCTTATCGTTTCGAATGTGACTGGGTGTTTGCGAGTTGCTGCTGTAGTTAAACATACCGTCAATGGTATACCACGCCAACAAGGAACGGTTGTAGCCGTAAGTTAGGTCGTTGCTGAGAGCGGCCTCGGGGAAAAGGCCACCGCTTGGATCGTAGGGTGCACTGGCCAAAAACCACTGATTCGGTTCTTTTAGGTTGTAGGTTTTCTTGGACGCTTCAAAGTCGTCAATGTAGGAGAGGTTTCCCAATTCGTTGGATGTCCCTGCCACCAATTGGGCGTATTCAGCATTCACCTTCAAGGTGGAAGGTTTTGTCGCATTGATCAACGGCAGTTTGTCAATCAGGTTGGTCAAAAACTGCGATTGTGTCTTAAACGCCGTATTGAAACCGAAAATCGTGTTCGAAACCGATTCAGAGCCCATATCCACCTTGGTGGTAAGGGGTCTTTCCGATAAACGCATTACAGTACCTCCCACGCTGAAATCGTTGCTGAAGGTATAATTCAACGACAGGCCGGTCATACTTTTTCGCATCATGCTAAAGGTTGTCTGGTCTTCACAGGTCGCATTGATGGCTGTTCCTGAAGTAAGCAGATTGGTATTGATAATGCTTACCATACCGGCGGCATAATCCACCGTATAATCCACATTTTCCGTCAGCAGTTGTCCTCCTGCCGTCACCGTAACTGACCCCTGCGGAATATTGTAGGCTCCCAGTGAAATGCTTGAATTGGTGGAAGCCATGTACTCTCCGGAAATCAAAAATTTCATTTTTTCGGTAAGTTGCTGCGCGACAGTGAGCGTTGAATCGTACAGTTCCTCAAACACGTACTTGTCGGCAATCGCGTCGTTGGCTATCTTTTTTCTCAAATGACTGCCAAAAGGCTCCAGGACGGGGAAAATGATGCGCCCGTACGTGGATTGCACCGTATACCCTTCCACAAAGTCAAACAATCCGTCCGGATATGCCTGCTGTTTGGTATTCAACTGATCGAGTCCCATGACCCGCAGCAATTGTTGATTCTTGACAGCGCCCTCGGTAAGGTAGGTTAACCCCGTTCCGATGGAATCATTCCGGTAAACAATGTCCAGCTTGAAATTTTCCGATTTAAGGTTGTAGGCATCGCCCAAGGTATAGATGTTCTTCATCATCAAGTCCCAGGTTGACGCTCGGGGCGATTGACTGGTCCCCTTCAACAGCTTGACGAACAGCGTCTGCGGAGGTTGAATGCCGTCGGTTGAAAACTCACCTACTTGATACGTACTTCCTCT